>Ga0335398_10004371_pt1 | contig 19685 bp, 23 predicted proteins | sample BON03_FD_205742 | JGI IMG/M metagenome (GOLD analysis project Ga0335398, IMG submission 205742) | Freshwater microbial communities from Lake Bonney liftoff mats and glacier meltwater in Antarctica - BON-03 (spades assembly) (version 2) | ecosystem: Environmental > Aquatic > Freshwater > Ice >... | reverse complement strand
ATAAAAAAGAATATCTTAGCGATTTGAGAATTATCTTCATAAAGTGTTTTAAATAGTAAAAAAGCTTGTTTGAAAAAGATAGCTCCTAGAATTAGAAGCTATCGAGTTTTGGTGATTTTTAGCAGAAATTGCAATCTAAATAATAGGTTCTGCAAGTTTCACTTGTTCGCTGACCGTCACAGTGATAAACAGTCATCTGACCACCACATCTAACCATTCTCTGAAAACAGCCGCCTCCCGGCTCTGCGGTTCTCTGCGCCTCCACATTCCCACTGCCAAACCCCATAGCCCCCAAAAAGGCCAATCCAAATACAAACGATTTAATCTTACTGATTTTCATAATAAATAAATTAAGAAATTGATAAAAAAGAGCCCGGCCAGAATCCAGCACTAATCAGTGCATGTATAAACTTAATTTTTTTTTTTAATAGCAAGCCTTAGTTTAAAAAAATTTGACTCAATTATTTACAAAACTTTTATTTAAATACGAAACACAGATTTCTGTATCTCAAAGCTGATAGTACCTACTGATACAGTTTCTTATTCTGGATATAATCAGCCACAGATTCGGAAATCAGGTAGCCCAATGACTCCCCTTCTTGAATAGATTTGTGAATAAAGGCGGCCAAGATATCCAATAGCGGCGCATCAAAACAATCGTATAACTCGGTCTCCGAATCTGAAACTCCACATCGGCAGCTCTAAAATAAAAATTATCTTCGATAGAAACCTCAGAGCTTTTTTAGTAACTAGAATTTATGCTTGTCATTGTATGTAGGTAAGGACTGACAACCAATATATTATTTGCAATAATCAGAAATTAGTTTAAAATTTAAACACATTAAACTAACTAGAAAATGAAAAGAATTCTTTTTATCGCGCTGTTGCTTCTGGCAACTTCATCTATGTACGCTCAGGATGCTAAGTTTGGAATTAGATTGGGTCCCAGCTTCACCACGCTAGGTGGAGAAGATGGCGGCGGCGATACCAAATTTAAAGTAGGGTTTCACTTAGGTGTATACACCTTTTTACCAATTTCCGAATCACTAAGCTTTGAAACCGGACTACAATATGCCAATAAAGGAGCTAAAGGATTCGATGGACCGTCTACCTCAATCGTGAGAAACGGTTATCTGGATGTTCCACTTCTTTTGAAATTCAATGGTGGGAAGAAGTTTTATTTGCTTGCAGGGGCTCAACCCTCGTTTATGATCTCTTCCGCAGTCGTCTTAGAGAACAATGGGAATAAAGTAACAATCAATGGAAGTGAAATTGGCGATTTGTGGAAAGGCTTTGATCTAGCTGGCGTGATCGGGGTAGGCATAGAGTTAGGAGCAGGATTTCATCTCCAAACTACCTACGAACATGGTTTCACGAATATTAGTGAGCTATCCGAATCAGTTTATAACAGAGGATCCAAATTGACTATGGGAAAATCTTTTTAACGATTACTTGTCAAGAGAAAACATTGTGTCAAAAGCTCCGGAGTAAATACTTTGGAGTCTTTTTATGGAATTTAGAGAAAAAGCTTCTTATCCCGAATGTAATCAGCCACAGATTCGGGAATCAGGTAGTGCACTGATTTTCCCTCTTGAATAGACTTCCGGATAAAGGTGGCCGAGATGTCCAATAGCGGCGCATTGATTACGCGAATGCTAGGATGATCAAACTCCTTGGGTTCGCCTGGTCTTGGATAGACAATAACTGCGTGATGCTCTAAAATCTGCTTATAATTTTTCCACTTCTTGAGTTGGTCGAGATTATCTGAACCTAAAAATAAACAAAACTGATGCTGAGGATATTGCTCAGTCAAGTAGGTAAGTGTGTCAATCGTATAACTCGGTCTGGGCATTCGAAACTCCACATCAGAAGCTCGAAAATTAAAATTGTCTTCTATGGCCAGCTCCACCATACGCAGTCGATCATGCTCATGAGCCAGTGATTGTTTCTTTTTCAATGGGTTCTGCGGACTCACTACAAACCATACCTCGTCTAAGTCTGAGCGATCATAAAGCGTCTCCGCAATAATCAAGTGTCCAACATGGATGGGGTTAAAAGAGCCGAAATATAATCCGATTTTCACCGTTTATTGGGCTAAAAATTCACTGACTATTTCTTCCGCCCCCGCTGAGGACTGGGTAAAGTCATCATTGACTACCGTCACATCAAATTGAGGCTCAAATTGGGATTCAAATTCTGCTTTGAAGATCCTCCGTGAAAGTGACTCTTCTGATTCAGTTCCGCGATCATTTAGGCGCTCTTTCAATACCTCAATACTTGGGACTTTCACAAAGATGGCTAAGGCTTGATCTCCGAAATAGTTTTTCAGAGCTAGGCCACCCTTTACATCTACATCAAATATTACGGATTGGCCATTATTCCAGATTCGTTGGATTTCTTCTTTGAGGGTACCATAGAAATTACCGGCGTAAACTTCTTCCCACTCGATAAAAGCATTTTCGTCAATTTTCTTCTTGAAGTCTTCTTGGCTTAAAAAGTAGTAGTCCTTACCATGTATTTCATGTCTTCCACGTCGATCACGGGTACAGGCTGAAATAGAAAATCCCAAATTTGGGATTTTTCCGATGAGATGTTTGACTAGCGATGTTTTCCCAGAACCGGATGGTGCAGAGAAGATGATTGCCTTACCTAAAGTCATGCCTATTTGATTTCCTGAATCTGTTTTCGAATACTATCAGCAAGTTCAATTGGCAAAGCTTGTTTAGTGCATTTGTTTTTCAACAAATCCCGAATCGCTTGCTCCAAGTGAAAATGCTCAAAGCAAGGTTGACATTTGGCTAACTTTTCCTTCAACATTTCTTTCGAATTGTCAATCTCGCCATCTAATATGCTTTCCAGCAATTCAAAGCACTTGCTGGAGTCCTCGCATTTCAACTTCCGCGCTTGGGATGATTCTTCGTTCATATCCATCTTAATTCTTTTATTTATTCCTCCTCTTCGTCTGTTTTGTAACCCATGTGTTTAGCATAGCTTTGTAGCTTCTCCTTAAGTAGGTTTCGGGCACGATGCAGTCGAGATCTTACTGTACCAATGGGAATGTCCAAGATTTTGGACATCTCTTCATAGGTGAAACCTTCCAAGTCACAAAGAATAATTACCGTTCTGAAATCTACTGCCAAGCTATTGAGTGCATTGGAAATCTCATCACCTAGCATATCCTTGAGCGATTCAGCCCGCATATCACTGGTACTTTGGTAGTCAACGTCATCGGAGTTGTAATAAGTTTCAACCTCTTGGTAATCTACCTTGGCAGGTTGCTTACTTTTTCGTCGGTATTCATTAATGAAACTATTTTTGAGAATTCGAAAAAGCCATGCTTTTGCATTTGTCCCCTGTTCAAATGAGTTGATAAACCGATAAGCTTTCAGGTAAGTGTCCTGCACCAAATCTTTGGCATCATCTTCATCAAAGGTGAGCCGGTAAGCAAAATTGTACATCGAATCGATGTGTGGCATAAACTCACCATCGAAGATGCTGTTCTTTTCTTCCTGAGAATATTTCCTGCGCTGTACTTCAGACATATAATTCAAAAGTAACGATTGAGTTAATTTATAACTAGGAATTGGAAAGAATTCAGTTGATTTCCTTTATTTTGTTTTCTGATTTGATCTTTAGCGGTCATAATTTCTTGTCATTTTCGTATGTTTTTCATTAGAATCTTCTCCCGGCTGCCACTGCCCGTGCTCTATATTTTTTCCGATCTGCTGTATCTTGTTGCGCGGTATGTGATTCAATATCGCAAAAAAGTAGTTGATGAAAATCTTAGATTTGCCTTTCCTGAGAAATCTCCGGAGGAGCGAAAAGTAATCCGAAATCAATTCTATCGAAATTTCACAGACGCCTTTTTTGCTGAAACGATCAAAATGCTGACCATTTCTGAACAAGAGCTTAGACAGCGCTTTCATGTAGTCAATCAGGAACTCGTAGATGATCCGATCAGGGCTGGAAGTAGTGCCTTGATGATGGCAGGTCATGTATTCAATTGGGAAATGGCTATCTTGGGAGTTGCGCTCAACACTGAAGTGACTGCCGAGACAGTTTACCTTCGGCTTAACAATGAATTTTTCGACCAACTGATGCTGAAAATCAGAACCCGTTTTGGCGGACTAATGACAGAAAAGACGGAGTTTCGCCGGAGTATGATCTCCATGAGGAGCAAACCTCGAGTGGTGCACTTGGCGGCTGATCAGAGACCGGCAGATCGGGAAAATCGGTATCAGCGGAACTTTCTCAATCGTCCGGCCTATTTCTTTGAGGGAGGCGAGTTTTTGGCAAAGCGGATGCATCTTCCGGTTTTCTTTGGACAAATCACCAAACTCAAACGCGGCCATTATCAGTTTGAATTTACCCAGCTTGCTGCACCGCCGTACGAAGCCGACTCCAAGCATAGCATCACGGATGAGTTTTGCCGAAGGCTGGAAGCTAATATCAGAAATCAGCCCGACTTATACCTTTGGAGCCACAAACGGTGGAAAATTTAATTAATTTTAAAATAGGAGGATTTCAAAAACTTATCTGTCTTGGCAGATTGCATGATTTATTTGATCCGAAATTGGGAAATAAAATTATCAAAAAACCCAAGTGCTCAGATACAGCAAGTATTATCTCACAATTTAAAAGGCGAATCAACTAGAAAAAATTGATCTCATTAGGCCTTTTTTTGAACCTTATAGCCTACTCTATGGCTAATAAAACAGAAGAATTTTAATTAGTGGAAAGAACAAATTCTGCTTACGAAGCGATACTATCAAAATGGACTATCTAGATAAACTAAACCCCGAACAAAGAGCCGCTGTAGAGCATACTGAGGGCCCTTTGATGATTATAGCAGGAGCCGGATCAGGTAAAACTCGAGTGCTGACCTATCGAATTGCACATTTGATCTATGCAAAAGGGGTTGATGCATTCAATATTCTTTCATTGACTTTTACCAATAAAGCTGCTGCTGAAATGCGCCATCGAATCGAATCACTGGCAGGATTGGAAGCCCGCAACACTTGGATGGGTACTTTTCACTCCGTATTTGCCAAAATTCTCCGAGTGGAAGCAACGAAAATCGGGTACCCATCCAACTTCACTATCTACGATGCAGACGATTCCAAATCACTGATTCGGACTATTGTCAAAGAAATGCGCCTCGATGATAAAGTTTATAAAGCCAATGCAGTGCTCTCCCGAATCTCCGGCGCAAAGAACAGACTGATTTCTTGGCAAGCATACATAAACGACCCTTTCGTCAAAGCGGATGATGAGGCGGCGATGAAACCAAAAATGGGAGATATCTATCAAAAATACCAAGACCGCCTGTTCAAAGCTGGTGCTATGGATTTTGATGATTTGCTCTTCAATACCAATGTACTCTTCAAAGATCACCTTGATGTGCTCAACAAATATCAGCAGCGATTCCGCTATGTAATGGTGGATGAGTTTCAGGATACCAACCTTTCCCAATACCTAATCACCAAAAAGCTTGCAGCCGTCCACCAGAACATCTGCGTAGTTGGTGATGATGCACAAAGCATCTATGCTTTTCGCGGTGCGGATATCCAAAATATCCTCAACTTTGAGAAGGATTATCCTGATCTCTTCGTCGTGAAGCTGGAGCAAAATTATCGCTCTACAAGAACTATTGTGGAGGCTGCCAATTCGATTATCGACAAAAATAAAGCTCAACTCAAAAAAGTAGTCTGGACTTCCAATCCGGAGGGTGAATTGATTGAATTGATCAAAGCGACTTCAGATAATGAAGAAGGGAAAATTGTTGCCACGACAATTTTTGAAGAGAAAAATAATAAAAAACTTCGAAACAGCGACTTTGCTATCCTCTATCGGACCAACTCGCAATCGAGATCCATGGAGGAGGCACTTCGCAAATTGAACTTGACTTATAAGATTGTCGGAGGATTATCTTTCTACCAGCGGAAGGAAATCAAAGACCTCATGGCATACATGCGCTTTGCAGTCAATCCGATGGATGAGGAAGCCTTCAAGCGAATCATCAATTATCCAAAGCGGGGAATCGGAAATACCTCTGTTGATAAATTACTCGTGGCTGCATACGATCATGACACGCCACTTTGGCAAGTGGTACAGAATGGACCAAGCTTTCTTGGCGGTAGAGCGGGAGGTTTGGTGATGGATTTTACCGCTACGATCAAAGCGTTTCAAATCGAAATCGAACGTAAAGATGCTTTTGAGGCATCCAACTACATCGCGAAGCAAAGTGGCCTTTTGCGTGAGCTTTACGAGGACAAAACCATCGAAGGTCTCAACCGCTACGAAAACGTACAAGAGCTACTCAATGCGATCAAAGAGTATGTAGACAATCCTGAAAATGAGGATAAAAGTCTGGGTTCATTCCTTCAGGAAATCGCCTTGCTTACCGATAATGATCGAAACAAAGACCTAACTGACGCGATCACCTTGATGACGATTCACTCCTCCAAAGGCCTGGAATTCAAGCAGGTGTTTGTAGTTGGAATGGAAGAAGATCTCTTTCCATCTCAAATGATGATGCAAAGCCGAGAGGATTTGGAAGAAGAACGAAGGCTATTTTATGTAGCGACTACACGTGCCATGGATAAGTTGTACTTGACTTACGCATTGACCCGATATCGATTTGGCAGATTATTGAATTGTGAGCCCAGTAGATTTTTGGAAGAAGTAGAACCAAATTGTATCAAAGCCAACAAGCGAATGACTTCAAGAGAAATGCCAGGAGCATTTAGAAGTGAAGGTCTTCCAGGAAGCTCCGGATTTATTGGCATAAGAAAGAAGTCTACAAACCAGCCGGTTAGTAGTATGAGGCTGCATACGCCAAATCCTGATTTCAAGCCCTCTAACACCAATAATTTACAAGCAGAGCAACTGATAGAGCATCCAAAATTTGGTTTTGGCAAAGTTAAAAAAATTGAAACCGAAGGACTTAACAAAAAAGCTACAATAGAATTTGATCATTTTGGTGAGAAAACATTATTACTTAGCTTTGCAAAGCTTAGAATTATAGACTAGTTACATCGCCCTAGCGCTTTGGTAATTTTTTTTATTACCTTATGACTTCCAATTTAAAGGCGGTTAGTTGAGCAACAAAACCTTACAAACACGACATTTTGAAAGAATACGGCAAAAACATCCTGCGATTAGTTGATCACGTCATCGGGATCGAAGATCGCGAAAAGCGCACCCAGAGTGCCTATGCGATCATAGAAATCATCAAACAACTCAATCCCACTTGGAAACAAGATAATGACCAAAAACTATGGGATGACTTGTACATTATGTCTGATTTCAAATTAGATGTAGATGCTCCCTTCCCAATACCTGAAAAGGAATTACTGGGAAAAAGACCTATGCCAATCGGCTATCCAAAAGGTGAAGTGAAATTTAAACACTACGGAAGAAATATCGAAAAACTCATCGAGCAGGCAGTAGAAATCGAAGATGATGAAGAGCAGGAAACTGCTATCATCTATGTCGGTCAACTCATGCGGAGTTTCCACTCTACTTGGAACCGGGACAATTTCGATGATAGAATTATTCTTGATGACATCAAAACGCTCTCCAAGGGAAAGCTTCACATTGATCTTGAAAAAGTGAAGGAGAACAGTCTATTCGAATCCAACACCCGTAGGGACTTCAAACTTCCAATTGCCGTAGATCCTCCTGGGAAAAACAAGCGAAATGGCGGCGGACAGATTAAGAACCGCAGAAGTATCGGACCCCACAACAAGAAAAGAAGAAATTAATGGGATCATTTCGGGTCGTCGGTGGCAATAAGCTTAAAGGAGAAATTACCCCTCAGGGAGCAAAAAACGAAGCATTGCAAATCCTCTGTGCTGTTCTCCTCACATCGGAGAAGATTACTATCAATAAAATCCCAAACATCCGAGATGCCAATAAGCTGATTGAATTGCTTAGCGATATGGGTGTGAAAGTCGAAAAACTAGGTCCAGAATCTTACTCATTCCAAGCTGATCAGGTAAATCTCGACTACCTAGAGACAGCAGACTTTCTGAAAACGGCCTCTTCTTTACGAGGTTCAGTTATGATTCTTGGGCCGCTATTGTCGCGTTTTGGAACTGGGAAGCTTTCCAAGCCCGGAGGGGACAAAATCGGCCGAAGGAGAATGGACACACACTTTTTCGGTTTTCAAAAATTGGGGGCCGAGTTCCACTACGATGCAGCAAACGAGATTTTCCACATCGATGGGAAAAATCTAAAAGGCGCATACATGTTGCTGGACGAAGCTTCTGTCACTGGTACAGCAAATATCGTGATGGCGGCAGTAATGGCAGAAGGCAAGACTACTATTTACAATGCAGCCTGTGAGCCTTACCTGCAGCAGCTATGTGATATGCTCAACAGGATGGGTGCCAAAATCACCGGCGTGGGATCAAACCTACTTCATATCGAAGGAGTGGAGAAACTTGGCGGTACGGATCACACCATGCTTCCGGACATGATTGAGATTGGATCATTCATTGGCTTAGCGGCCATGACGCAGTCTGAGATCACGATCAAAGATTGTCAGATCCATAGGTTGGGAATTATTCCTGAGACTTTTCGAAGAATGGGTATCAAGCTGGAGTTTCGTGGAGATGATATCTATATTCCTGCACAAGACCACTACGAGATCGAGACATTTATTGACGGCTCGATCCTGACCGTAGCAGATCAAATTTGGCCTGGATTTACACCGGATTTACTTTCTATCATATTAGTAACAGCTACCCAAGCTAAAGGTACGGTTCTAGTTCACCAGAAAATGTTTGAATCGAGGTTGTTCTTCGTGGATAAACTGATTGACATGGGAGCACAAATTATTCTTTGTGATCCACATCGTGCTACAGTAATAGGTCTGGATCGGAAGTACCCACTTCGTGGAATCCGGATGACCTCTCCGGATATCAGAGCTGGAGTCTCACTTCTAATCGCAGCACTTTCTGCCAATGGCACTTCAGTTATCGATAACATCGAACAAATCGATCGAGGGTATCAACAGATTGATGAACGTTTGAATGCGCTCGGAGCACAGATAGAGCGAATAGCTTAAATACTCGGGAGGACTATCCTCCCGACTGTTCTTTCACCAAAATGATTGTCCAGTGCGCCAAGAAATTACCGTCAAAAGAGCTTTACCGGTCAATCTTGACCCTAAGGACTTGCCCCTATTTCAGATGGCTCTAGAAGTTTCTTTTGAGCGACTTCATCCAGTGCAACTAAAGAATGTCTGGATTCTCCAAGATACCGTATTTGCTCCCGGGGAATTCAAATTCTACGCTTCACACACCCATGTTGAAAACTTAGGACCGCTACAATTTGCGAAGCGCGCGATTAACTGTGCTCCAAAATCTTGGCGAAAAATTCCAAAAGGTATTTGGGTACTTGATGAATGGAGCGCAAATTATTTTCATTGGATGACTGATTGTCTTCCTAGAATCTGGGAAGGGCTGGAGCGTGATCCCAAGGCACCTGTGCTACTGCCCTATTCCTATCAAAGTTTGGCTTTTGTAAGTGAATCCCTCAAACTGATCGGTGCAGCGGTTATATTTTTCAAATCCAATCAAAACTTGAAAGTAAGCACCGTGATTCTTACCGCTCGGACTGCTTCTTTTCCTAACTTCAATTTGAAGCTGACGCAAAAAACCAGAGAAAAGCTCAGCTTTAAAGCTTCCACTGAGCCTTGGCGAAATGTCTACATCAGCAGAAAACTAGCTGGAAAACGAAAAGTACACAACGAAACGGAAGTGGAATTAATTCTCAAAAAACGAGGGTTTGAAGTCGTCTATGCTGAGCAACTCAATTTAAGCCAGGAAATTCAATTGATGGGCGAAACCAAAATACTAGTTTCCCTTCATGGAGCAGGTCTGACCAATATGCTTTTCCTAGCTCCAAATACCAAGGTCCTTGAGCTGCGCAATCTTGATGATTCTGCGTCACAATGCTACTTTAATTTGGCTGCTGCACTTGGGCTATCGTATTATTACACACTAAATAAAGGTGACAGTTCCGACACCATCATGACAGATTTTACCGTGGATGTGGACGCGCTCACCACTGCCATTGATCGGGTGGAAAAAGATTGCTAAAAAAATCTTTTCTTGCTAAAAAAACTTCTACTTGGATCTCAGCTCCAGAGTTTTGATTTTTTTTGGTACCTTCTTGTCAGAATTTTTTTCATCCCAAAAAACCTATGACTAAAAAGAAACTTCGCAGCCAAGAATGGTATGGCCGCACTGGAAAAGATGGATTTATTTATCGCTCTTGGATGAAAAATCAAGGATTTCCCCATCACCTTTTTGAAGGTGACAAGCCCGTGATAGGGATCTGTAACACTTGGTCGGAACTCACACCTTGTAATGCCCATTTTCGGGATTTGGCGGAAGCGCTGAAGCGGGGAATCTGGGAAGCTGGTGGATTTCCACTAGAATTTCCAGTGATGTCTCTCGGCGAATGCTCCATCAAGCCTACTGCTATGCTTTTTAGAAATCTGGCTAGCATGGATGTAGAAGAAAGCATCCGAGCCAATCCAATGGATGGTGTCATCTTGATGTGTGGCTGTGATAAGACTACGCCATCACTTGTCATGGGTGCCGCCTCAGTGGACATTCCAACTTTGGTGATTTCTGGTGGACCGATGCTGGTAGGACGATTTAAAGGCAAGAAAATCGGCACCTCCGACGTCTGGAGATTCGCAGAAGATTTTAAAATGGGGAAACTTTCTCAAGAAGATTTTATTGCTGCCGAAGCTGCAATGTCCCGCTCAGTGGGGCATTGTGCTCCGATGGGTACAGCCTCCTCGATGGCTGCCATGGTCGAAGCCCTTGGTTTGGCTTTACCAGATAACGCAACCATCCCAGCAGCAGATTCCCGACGAAAAGTCCTTGCCCACATGTCCGGTATGCGAATCGTGGAAATGGTCAATGAGGATCTGAAAATGTCTAAAATTCTTACCCGAAAAGCCTTTGAGAATGCAATCATGGTCAATGCTGCCTTGGGCGGATCTACCAATTTCATTCTACACCTTATTGCTATTGCAAAGCGGATTGGAGTGGAACTTGATTTGACTGATTTTGATCATTTCTCTGCGAAAATCCCCCTGATCGCAAACGTGCAACCATCGGGAGAGCATTGGGTGGAAGATCTTTTCTATGCCGGAGGTCTCCCCGCGGTGATGAAAGAAATCGAGAAGCAACTTCATACCGACGCGATCACGATCAATGGTAAAACCATCGGAGAAAATATTGAGAAAGCAGAATGTTATGATCGGAATCTGATTGGTACTTTTGATAATCCAATCAAACCGGAGTCTGGCATCGCAGTCCTCAAAGGAAATCTCTGCCCAAACGGAGCAGTAATTAAGCCATCCGCTGCTAGTCCACATTTACTTACGCATACCGGGCGTGCAGTTGTTTTTGAGAATATTGATGAGTACAAGGCTATCATCGATTCACCAGACTTAGATATTGATGAAAACTGTGTGATGGTCATGAAAAACGTAGGACCGAAAGGCTACCCCGGAATGCCGGAAGTAGGAAATATGGGCTTGCCCATAAAGCTATTGGAAAAAGGCATCAAGGATATGATCCGTATCTCAGATGGACGAATGAGCGGAACAGGCTATGGCACGGTGGTACTTCACGTCTCTCCGGAATCTGCGATTGGCGGACCATTGGCATTCGTTCAAAATGGTGATATGATTGAGCTGAATGTCCCAAATAGAACATTAAACCTCCTGATCTCGGAAGAAGAGATGGCAACCAGACAAGCCGCATTCAAACCTGTAAAGCTTCCTTATGAAAGAGGCTATGTAAATTTGTTTTTGGATAAAGTCAATCAAGCTCACGAAGGGGTGGATTTTGATTTCTTACAAGGAAGTTCAGGTTCGGAAGTCAAGCGAGACTCGCACTAGTAGAAAATGAAAATCAAAAAAACCGCAATCATCACCGGAGCAGGTCAGGGAATAGGTTTAGCTATTGCCGAGAAACTAGCAGCACAAAGTGTGAATCTGGTATTGAATGATCTGGAAGAAGGTCTAATCCGTGATGCTTGCAAAAAGATTTCTCAGCAATATGGCATGTCAGCCATTCCCGTGCCGGGCGATGCAAGTTCTGATCAGGTGATTGAGACCTTGATCAAAACAGCCATCACCAATTTTGGATCGATAGACATCGTCATCGCAAATGCTGGTATAACCCTGTTTGGTGGGTTTTTTGATTATTCCAGAGAAGACTTCATGGAAGTGAGCAGGATCAATCAAGCAGGAACTTTCTTTCTTACCCAAGCCGCAGCAAAGGTCATGAAAGATCAAGTCTCCGGAGGCGCAATTCTTTATACCTCATCAGTCACGGCCCACCAAAGTCATGAAAATCTAGCAGCCTATGCCATGAGCAAAGCTGCGATTGAAATGCTAGCTAAAAACCTTGTCCTTGAGCTTGCTCCATTAGGCATACGAATCAATACCATCGCCCCCGGCGCTACAATTACTAATCGAACAGTTTCTGATCCAGACTATGTGAAAACCTGGTCAAAACTCACCCCTGTCGGCAGTCCTGCAAATGCGGAAGATATCGCTGCCGCCGCCGCATTTCTAGTCTCAGACGCCGCACGACATATCACTGGTCAAACCTTAATCATCGATGGAGGCTGGACCGCTGTTAGCCCTTCACCCTATGGATGAAAATAATCCAAGTTCATACAACAGCATCGAAGTGCAACCATCAAGCTTCAGCACCCTGGCAACTAGCAGGGAAAGGGATTATTATAGTTTATAAGTTTTCAAAGAAATAGGTAGAAACTTTCGGTCAGCTTCCTCCCGAATTAATGGGAAAATTTAAAGGTGATCTCGGTTACTTAATACTGGCTAACTAAAAGTATTTTCTCATTGGGCCTTACCGTAGATTGTTATTCATTCCCGGTAAGTTTTTTCCCCATGGCGAACAAAGCATCACCAAGATCTACGTGGATTCCGAAGCCAGTACTCAAAATGGCAGAGCGAATTGGGGAATTCCCAAGAACACCCTACCCTTTTCTTGATAGGAAGAAGAAAATGGAAAGGCTGAAATTATGATCAGTTCAAATGATCATGTCATCTTTCCGTGCGAGGTAAAAGCATTTGGAATCCCCTTCCCGGCAAGCACCTATTTTTTATCCATTGATCTCCAACAGGTTCTGAATAATGTGGATTATTTTACCAAACCTACCGGGAGTGGTTGGGGAAATTAGCCAAAATAAAAATCAAAGAGATTAGCAGCGCCTATTTTCCAGATCTTAGATCTCAAAGATCACTGTTTGCAGTAAAAATCAAGCCTTTCCGAATTAATTTCCCGATTCCGGATTATGATTTATAAAGCCTTTTCCAAAACCAATTGCAGTATCACTGGCGCTGCTTCGGGGATAGGATTGGAACTGCACAGGCAAATCATTCCATCTAATCCCAACCTGCTGTTAGTGGATATTGAAAAGGAGAAATTAGAAGAGTTGAAAGATGAATTTCCAACAATCAATGGGATAGTTACTTGCGATCTAAGCCATAAAGCTGGTAACCAGTTGATTCTTGACTGGGTTAAAGCCAACTGGACTCATATGGATTTTTGCTTTGCAAATGCCGGAAAAGCAGCGTGTGGCCCTGCATAAAATTAAAATTGGAAAGATATGGATCGCCTATTTCAGCTAAATATCCACAGTCCCATTCAACTCTGATTTATGCTACGAGCACTATATCCCGAAAAGCCATTCCGATTAATCAGTACTGCCTCGGCAATGTCTTTTTGGTCCATCCCAGGCTTTAGTCTTTATTTCTGGACAAAGTCAGCTTTGCTGCAACGGGCAAGAACGATCTGGTCAGAAAAAACTGGAAATTGGGTCACCCTAGTATTCCCGATCGCTACGGACACAAAATTCTTCGATTCTGCTGGTAACGATATTCCCAAAGCTTACCCAAAACAAACTGCTTCTTGGCTGGCAAAATCCATCTTATTGAGTGCCGCAAGAAAGAAAAGGAAAATCTTCCCTTCGAAACTTTTCCTCCCCACGCTATTCATTTCAAGGTTCTTCAGATTTCTTAAAAAGGGCTATGGGATTGTTGAATACCGGAAGTATAAAGATTGGTTAGATCAACAATAATAACTCTGATTCTGTTACATTTGACAAAACTCATATCCTATGAAAAACTTAATTATTGCTTTCCTATTCATCGGATTTCTAGTGGCTTGCCAGCCAAAAGAAACTACTCCGGATACCCTACCGATGAAAGTTGCCATGGCTTATGGTTATGACAAATTTGACGAAGTCAATTCAATCGCTTACACCTGGAATGTTCAGGTGGATTCTGCGACTGTTTCTACCCGTGACTGGAAATGGAATATAAAAGAGCGAACTGTCGACTATGCAACTTCAGATACTAGCTTCACCTACTCAATAGATCTTCCGGCAGATCAACTTCCGGATGCTGACAAGGGATTTATCAATGATAAATATTGGCTAATGATGCCATTCCAATTGGCTTGGGATTCCGGATACACCTATGAAGAAGAGGCAAACATCACTGCGCCAATCTCAGCAGCTGATGCCACTAAATTGGTGATTGTATACAACTCAACGGATGGCTATACTCCGGGAGATGCATACGATTTGTATTTGGATGAAAATAATATGATTATGGAATGGACTTTCAGAAAAGGAAATGGACCTGAGGGAAGAACTTTCACCTGGGAAAATGCACAAGAATTTGGCCCAATAAAACTAGCAACAAACCATGGTTTCGCAGCAGGTCAGAAATTCATCTGGTTTACCAATGTCTCAGTGAATTAGATTTTACAGGTTCAATAAAAAGCTAAATCGAAAGATTTAGCTTTTTATGCCTTCTAAACAAGACCTTCATCAGATCTAAAGCCCTTAATGCAAAAATTACCCAACAAACTCTATGAAACCCCTTTCAAGTTTCGCTTTTTCAAACTATCTTTTACCAAGGTTTTGGAGGGATTATCTCGCTTATCTAAGCCGAATACATAGCGGATATATATGTAAAGGGTGTATATTTTGTTGCCAGCAAGCTGAAAAAGAACAACGCTCGGTTAAGCACATTTAGTTTTTACCAACTCTAAAACCCGACGCTGAAAAACCAAAAGAGCTTGCCCTTTTCCAGCCCACGACAATACAATGAATATTTACACTAAATACTAGTGTGTTTTTCCTATATTTGATCCGAATAAATAAAACTAGATTTCAAATGAACCGAATAAAAGAAGTTCTAAAAGACAAAGGAATCTCACAGACTTGGCTTGCCAAACAAATGGGGAAGAGTTACAATACGATTAACGAATATTCTCGTAACGTAAGACAACCAAGTTTAGAAGACCTATACAAGATTGCTGAAATCCTTGATGTTGAAGTCAAAGAATTATTAATTGAAAGAAAAGCACACTAAAATATGGACGGAACAAGTCTGACACCCGAACAAGAAAAACTCAACGCATTGCGACAGGTATTGCCAGAAGTATTTAGCGAAGGAAAGATAGATTGGGAAAAGCTGAAAGCTACGCTTGGAGAAAATATAAATTTCTCAAATGAACGCTACGTTTTGAATTGGGCGGGAAAAAGTGATGCTTTTAAAGTCTTGCAAATGCCCACTGCCAAAACATTGATTCCTGCCAAATACGAAAGTGTAAACTTTGAGGAAACCGAAAATATTTTTATTGAAGGTGAAAACTTGGAAGTACTGAAAGTGCTACAAAAAAGTTGCTTTGGCAAAGTAAAAATGATTTGCATAGACCCACCCTACAACACAGGAAACGACTCTTTTATTTACCCCGACAAGTTTAGCGAAAGCAAAGCCGACTATGAAAGACGTGTAGGCGACAAAGACGAAGAAGGCAACAAAACCTCTGACTCGTTCAAAAAAAACAGCAGAGAAAACGGACAATACCACAGCAATTGGCTTAATATGATGATGCCGAGGTTGTATTTGGCTAAAAACTTGTTACGACAAGAGGGGTAATCTTCGTCTTTATTGATGGTAACGAAGTGCACAACTTAAAGCTGTTAATGGATGAAGTTTTTGGGGAAGAAAATTTTTTAGGTAGTGTGGCAAGGAGTACGCGGGACAAACAACAGGACAAGATAGTAGTGGTTTAGGATCATCTTTCGATTTTATTCTCGCCTACTCGAAACAAGAAGTTGATTTAGGCGGTCTTGAATTAACAGAAAAGGATTTGAAAATGAAGACGACAATGGTAAATATACTTACGACCAGATGAGAAAAACAGGTAGTGATGATAAAAGGGAAGACAGACCCAAATTATACTATCCTGTAAAAGACCCAGATGGCAATAATGTACTTCCAATTGCACCTGCCGGATATGAAAGTTGTTGGAGATTTGAAAAGAAGACTTATGACAAATTATTGCAGGATGGAATCATCCTGTAGAAAAAGACTAAGAGAGATAACAATGAGGTATGGTGCCCATGTGTTAAATACTATCTTGAAGGCAGAACCAAAAGACCTTCTCCTTTATGGGATGATTTAGATTGTGACAAAAAAGCCTCGAAAGATTTAAGAGAATTATTTGACGGGAAGAAAATATTTGATTTTCCCAAGCCAGTTCAAATGATTAACCGGTTAATCCAAATAGTTCCAAATGCCTCTAAGGATGACATTATTATTGATTTTTTTGCAGGTTCTGGAGTAACTGCCCATGCTGTAGTGGATTTAAACACAGCAGATGGAGGCAATAGAAAATGCATAAGCGTGCAACTGCCCGAATTATGCGATGAAAAAAGCGAAGCCTACAAAGCAGGTTATATAACCATAGCCGAAATAAGCAAAGAAAGAATCCGTAGAGCTGGGAGGAAAATATAGGAAGAAATTAAAAAGGAAATTACGAATTTAGAATTACGAATTACAAAACTGCAAGGTGAATTACCTACGGAAGAAACCAAAAAAGAAATAGAAAACCTTAACTCTAAAATATAGCATTTAAAAACACAAGATTTGGGTTTCAAAGTCTTAAAATTGGAGGACAGCAACTTCAAGCAATGGCAACAAATTGAGGGTAAAGATGCCAAAGCACTTGCCGAGTAAATGAAATTGTTTGTTGACCCGGTTTCTGAATCTGCCACTATTGAAAATATGGTGTATGAACTTTTATTAAAAAGCGGTAAGGACTTGAACAGTGCTATTGAAAAGAAAGACAGTTTTTACAAAATCAACAACAACGAATTGATTTTGCTTTTGGAAAAAGCCACACAAGAAATTGTTGATTTGGTAATTGCCGAAAAACCTATAAAAGTGGTTGCATCGGATAAACTCTTTAAAGGCAACGACCAATTGAAAACCAATGCAGTACTGCAAATGCGCGATGCAGGGATTGAATTTAAAACGATATAGCTATGCCAATAGATAGAATACATATCAAAAACTTTAAGTCTATCAGAGACTCTGGAGACATACGCATAAAACCAATTAATATTTTAATTGGTGCAAACGGAGTAGGTAAAAGTAATTTTATTTCGTTTTTTAAGATGCTAAATAACATTTCCAAAAAGCGTTTGAGTTTTTATGTGGCAGATAATGGTTATGAAAACAGCTTGTTATATTTTGGAAGGAAAAAATCAAAGTCAATAGAGGGAAGTATTGTGTTTAAACCAGAAGGTAAAAACACCAACAATCGCTATGATTTTAAATTAGTGCCCAAAAAACAAGCTACAGGTTTTTATTTTGAGAGAGATGAAGATGGATTTAATTCTTTTGTAAACGGTTATAATGAATCTTGGAGTTTTGAAGATTTAGGAGGCAAAGGAAAAGAAGAAAGTGGTATTTCTGAAAACGGCATGGATAGAGCCGGTTTTTTGAGAGATTTCTTTGTCAGCTTTAATGTATTTCATTTTCAGGATACCAGTTCAAGTTCACCACTAAAGCAGCCAAGTAAAACTTTAGATTACAAATACTTAAAGTCAGACGGAAGTAATTTGGCTGCATTTCTTTATAAAATAAAAGACACGCATCCAAAACATTTTAAAATGATTGAATATACCATTAGTTCAGTCACACCTTTTTTTGAAAAATTCGATTTAGAACCTGATTCAAAAAACCCGGATGTTATTTTTTTGAATTGGCTGGAGAAGGTTTCGGATGAGTACTTCAATGCACATCATTTATCTGATGGAACATTAAGATTTATTGCTTTGACCACACTTTTATTACAGCCAGTTTTGCCTAGCACCATTATTTTAGATGAACCAGAATTAGGACTGCATCCTTTTGCTATTTCGAAATTAGCAGGAATGATAAAAAAAGCTGCCGTGCAATCGCAAATTATAATTGCTACGCAATCTGTTAATCTTGTAAATGAGTTTTCTGCTGACGATATCATTGTTACAAATAGAGAAGATAATCAAACGGTGTTTAAAAGACAATCAGAAGAATCGCTGAAAACATGGTTAGAAGATTACTCTATTGGTGAATTGTGGGAGAAAAATGTAATAGGAGGCAGATTATGATAAGAGCTATCTACATAATTTGCGAGGGACAAACTGAAGAAGAATTTGTAAATGCAATATTGAGACCTTATTTCAATAGCCATCAAGTCTATGATGTTCGCCCAATATTAATGTCCACTAGTAAAGGACACAAAGGAGGTGATGTAAAATATGATCGACTGAAATCCAATATAGATAAATTATTGCTAAGTGAACAAGATATATTAGTTACTACTTTTATAGATTTTTTAGACTTAAAAGTGATTTTCCACAATTTGAAATTGGCCAACAAAAGTCAAACAAATTAGAAAGAATTGCTTTTCTAGAGCAAGCTTTAGCAGAAGCAATTAACCACCCTAGATTTATTCCCTACATTCAATTACACGAATTTGAAGGTTTGTTATTTGCCGCAAAAGATGGATTCGAGTTTTTGCCTGATTTAAAACCAAGCAATTTAAAAGAGCTAATTGTAGCTGTAAATGAAAAGGAAAATCCAGAATTATTAAATGATGGAGAATTAACCGCACCTTCCAAAAGATTAGAGCAATTAATACCTGGATTTGACAAAAACAAACCCTTTTATGGTGGAATAATCGCTGAGGTTAATACAATAGAAGCTATTCTTGGAAGATGTGTGAGATTTAAAACTTGGGTAGAAACATTAATTGAAAAAGCAAAAGAATGAAATTGACCTTCGAATCCAATCTCAACTATCAACAAGATGCCATAAAATCCATCACGGATTTATTTGAAGGTATCCACCCGAGCAACTGCATCTATATTTAGGCTATTTTTTTACTAGAGACAGTTTATAATTTTTGGGCATGAGCTCTCGTATTTTCTGGATGTGACTATTCCGATGAAAGTGGACACCTCATTCCGGAGCAAAGTGAACGTGTAGTTTTGATGATGATTTCTTGGGTTAAAATTATACAAAAAATTTTACTGTTTTTTCATCTTTTTCCTCCTGGATTCTCCCTTGAGTTCAAAGCGGATTGCCGAGTGGATAATTCGATCCAAAATAGCATCTGCGATTGTCTTTTCTTCAATTAGATTATACGTATCCCCCCGAGCAAGTACATATTTCGTAAGCTAATTTGATCCTCTAGGTTTGCGTTAAAAAAACAAACCCATGAGACGATCAAATCAAGAACAGATGGAAGCAATGGTTGCATCCTACCAATGCA
>Ga0335398_10004368_pt1 | contig 19690 bp, 23 predicted proteins | sample BON03_FD_205742 | JGI IMG/M metagenome (GOLD analysis project Ga0335398, IMG submission 205742) | Freshwater microbial communities from Lake Bonney liftoff mats and glacier meltwater in Antarctica - BON-03 (spades assembly) (version 2) | ecosystem: Environmental > Aquatic > Freshwater > Ice >... | reverse complement strand
CGAGATGGAGGGCACTGTTGCGTTGGCAGGTTGGGTGCGGGTCGTAGCGTGCTTGAGTGATTCGTCGTCGCTGTCGCCGCTCTACTTCTCCGTCGTTTGCGGGCTTCCGGTTCCCGCCCGACGTGGTTTTGCTGGCGGTCCGCTGGTATCTCCGCTACGGCTTGTCGTACCGCGATGTTGAAGAACTCCTCGCCGAACGCGGCATCGAGGTCGATCACGTCACCATCTACCGGTGGGTGCAACGGTTCACCCCGCTGGTCATCGACGCAGCGCGGCCGTGCCGTCACAGTGTCGGCGACCGCTGGTTCGTCGATGAAACCTACGTGAAGGTGGCCGGTGTGTGGCGATACGTCTACCGCGCAGTCGACCAGCACGGCCAGGTCATCGAGGTATTGGTGTCCAAGCGACGCAACGTCGCGGCGGCCACCAAGTTCTTCGAGCTGATGTTGGCGGGCCGCGACCGGCCAACAGAAATCACAACTGACCTTGCAGCACCGTTACTGCGCGTGGTCGACGACCTGCTCCCAGAAGTACTCCACGACATCACCCAATATGGGAACAATCCGATCGAGTGCGATCACGGACGGCTCAAGGCGAGACTCCGGCCAATGCGCGGTCTACGAACCGATCGGACGGCGTCGACGGTGATCCGCGGGCACGCGTTCATCCAAAACCTGAGACGCGGCCACTACGAACTCGGAGTCGAAGCCCGCCACGAGCATCTACGCGTCGCGGCAGCATTCGACGAACTCAGCGCAGCGATCTGACCGGAAGGGCAGACGCCACACCGGTGCGACGCGCCCTCCGATCGATCAACGCAACAGTGCCGTCGACGGCGACTGGTTGTATGCGGCCGGCGATGTCAACGGACGTGCGCTCCTGACCCACCAGGGCAAGTATCAGGCCCGCTGCGTCGGCGACATCGTGGCCGGGCGCGATGTCGAGGCATGGGCCGATCACTGTGCTGTCCCGCAGGTGGTGTTCACCGATCCAGAGGTCGCCGCCGTCGGCAAGTCGGGTCGTGATGCCACAGCCGACTCCGACCTCGACGTCGTGACGGTCGAGATGGCGTCGGCTGCCGGCGTCGCGTTGAGCGGCATGACCATCGGCAAGGCGTCGATCGTGATCGACCGATCGCGTGGCGTGATCGTCGGTGCGACGTTCGTCGGAGCGAACGTCGGAGAACTCCTCCACTCGCCGACGATCGCGATCGTCGGCCACGTACCGATCACCACGCTCTGGCGCGCTGTCCCGGCCTTTCCGACCGTCAGTGAGATCTGGGTTCGACTCGTCGAAGCCGACCGCGGGATCTGACGCTGACTGACATCGACAGCGACCCCAGAGCGAAATTCCCATGCGTCACGATCGGCAGTGTCAGCGCTGGGCGACGGCGATCAATTGCTGGCACGCCTGTTGGCACTCACGACACGCAGCGGCACACTCGCGACAGCACAGGTCGTCATGATTGCCACACTCTTCTGCACACTGCGCGCACATCGCAGCGCATGCGGCGACCAGCTTCTGCCACGCATCGCCACGCGGCGCGGGGCGGGCGAGCATCTTCGCGGTGATCGTGCAGATATCGGCGCAGTCGGTGCACTGGCGGATACAGGTGGCCATCGCGCTGGCATCGCGTCCGAGGTCGGAGTCAGCGCATGCCGAGCAGGCGAGTGCGCACGCCATCGCCGCCTGAGCGGCGCGATTGAGTTCGGCGAGGTCGAACGTCTCTTTGTCGGGGTGGTCGGCGAGGATGTCGGCGAGAGCCATATCGGGAACCTTTCAGGTGGGTACGTGTGAGAGACCTACCCAGTCGAGACCATCGGCAAACGTCGATCAGTCGACCAGGGACGCGAGCGCCGAGCTGAATGCCGGAGCCTGGCCCCGATGGCGAAGCGGGCGATCGGATCGACCGTCTCGTTGAGATCGCACGCCAAGTGCGCTGTGCCGGCCAGGCGACGCGGGAACAGACCGAGTCCGATAGCTCAGATCAGCCGATTCGCGTTTTGGTTGACGATGCCAGCATCGCAGCGGCCGATTCGACCGCCAAGCGGCGGCGCCTGTCGGACCAAGCCTTCCCGCGGTTCCGACGATGCCGGGCGGGTTTCGTGCACTCCCTCTTGATGAGGATTCGATCCACAATCCTCCGACAACACGAGCAGCTCCACATCGCGTACTTGCCCGAACCGGAGCCGGCTGTTGCACGAAATCCTTCCAACAGCTTCAAACCGTCGACCACGGCCAGGCCCAATCGAGCACCCCACCGTTGCGCCCAGCTTGACTCGCCGCCGGTGGACGAGGCCGAATCAATACTCACCCACAGCTCATAACAACAGCGCCGCGAACGGCCGTCGACAGCTCAGATCGGCACACGACTGCGAGCGATCACCTGCTTGAGATTGCTCATTGCGTTTGGGGCGTGGGTGCTTGCACCGCTGATCGGTCGATGATGATCTCGCTGCCGATCGGAGAGAAGCCCGCAGCAAGGAATGCGCGAAGGCTGCGTGCGTTACCGGGGGCCACGGCCGCGAAGAGGTGCTGACCTATCGGCACCGCGCCGCATGCATCTCCAATGAGGTGGCGGCCGAGGCCGGAGGAAGTGTTCGTCTCCGCAATCCCGATGCTCATCTCTGGTCGGCCGGCGAGTCCTTGGCCCACTGTGACGAATCCTCGCTCGTCGCCGTACACGACAACAGCGGTTCGGAGGTGTCGAGCGTGGCGCACGCGAGCGTGGTCATCCCACATTGACGTCGAAGGGGTCTGGATCCTGGTGCCAGTGCCAGGAGCGACGAGGATCACGTCGTTCACTCCAATGACGCCGCCGTCGGCAACGCGCAGAACTGTTGCGGGCGCGAGCGCTTCACCGAACCCGTCCAAGGTGACATCGTTGAAGTGGTCGGCGGTGAGGCCCGCAGCGATGTAGGCGTGTCCGGTCAGTGCGACGATCGCCCGATTGCCGTGTGGGAGGTCGGGGAGGAACGAGACGTATCCGTCAACGCGAGGAAAGACTCCGTGTGCTGCGCTCGTCATTACATCAAGCAGCGGGTGGGCCATCCCCAGAGTCAACTCGGATGACAGTTCAGAACAACGCCGCCCGACCGCAACTGACCCATTCCGTTGAGGCGGGTCACACGACCGGGTACCGCTCATTGATCTCGTCGAGAAACACGTAGAGACAGTCCGCTTCGAGTTGGAGGACGCCGCGCACTTCTGCTGCTGGCCAGTCCTCGCCGTCGGATCGATTCGGGTGGCGGATCAACGGACCATCGACTGCGCTCGATGCCGTATCTTCGACGGGAGCGGGGCCGGCCGCGACGGCCCGGACCAGTTCGGCGAGTTTGCTCAGCGAGAGATCCTCTGCGTTCGGTGGCAGTTCGGCCAGCGAACGAACTGGAACCTTGTCGTCTCCGCATTCGAGGACAAACCCCTTGACGTACGGTGCGTACCCGCCTGGAGCGGTTGGGAATTGGTCGAGCAGTGCAACGAAGCGCAGCCCGGTGAACTTCACAGCGTTGATCAACGGGTCGGGTCCCTGTCCCGACGCCCAGAGCGCCATCGCTGCGAACTGCGTGATGTCGCCATCACCGGCAAGCACCTCCACGTCCGACACGGTCAACGTCATGAAGGAACTGTCGCCGCTGACTTCGCGTACGGCCGAATCGATCGAGCCGGCGACTGAGAGGTCCGCCCAGTCAACGAGTTCGGCGAGATCCGCGGCCGGCTGATAGTCGTAGGTTCGTTGACCCGAACGAAGCAGAGCGACGATCTCGTCGAGGTCCGCGGCGTTCTCGCATTCAATCAAGTCTGATTCTGCGGCCTGCGGAGCCGCTTCGGATGGTGTTGACGAAGTTGTTTCGCTGTCGGACGACGCTTCCTGCAATCCACACGCGGAAACGACGAGCAATAGCGCTACGAAGCGGGCACCGATTTCACCATGAACATTCGACGCTACGAGATCCAGGGAAGTTCCCGAGACCAACAGCCACGGTTGGCACCATGAGCAAGAACAAGGAAGGTGCGAAAGGCAAACCGTGAGGTCCTCCGACCCACGACAAACGCTCCAGCAAGCCAACAAGACGACCCCGACGGCGATTGTCGTTGCCGCTCATATCGACACGAGTCCAGTCGACACTGACGTGCCACATATCTACACGTACGGGATCAGCCAGGCACTCGATAATCCGCGTCGCCTCCACCGGATGCCGTGCACTGTCGAGACCGATCGTCGTGCCGGATCACGAGCGGGGGTTGTTGGTTCCGGCGTGAACGTTACGAGCGGCCTGAACATTCTGATCCCCTGCGCCTCATGGTTGGCCGGTCACTCAGACCAATGGCTTCAGACTCGTATGGTGGTTCGATGTCGACGCTTCGATCGATCGTGTTGTTCGCTGTTGCGGCGGTGGCCGAGATCGGTGGCGCGTGGCTGATCTGGCAAGGCGTGCGCGAGCATCGTGGTGTGGCTTGGGTCGGTGCCGGCATCGTCGCGCTGGCTGCGTACGGGTTCGTCGCGACGCTGCATCCCGACGCCAACTTCGGGCGGATCCTGGCCGCCTACGGCGGAATTTTCGTGGCCGGATCGCTGACTTGGGGACGATTGGTCGACGGATTCAAGCCGGATCGCTTCGATCTCGTCGGAGCAGGGATCTGCCTTGTCGGGGTCTCGGTGATCATGTACGCGCCCCGCTGAACGGAGTTGTTCGTTCCCTGGCGGCGCGGAGAACGGTCGATCATGTGCTCTCGGTCGGCGAGAAGATGTGGCAGATCTCGCCGGCGGTGCAATTTTCTGGGTCGAGTTGTCTGCTGCGATCGAGGAGTTGGGCGAGTTCGGATTCGAGTGTGGCAAGTTGGTGACGCCGTTCGCGAACCTCGGCAAGTTTGGTTTCGAGGAGTGAGTCGACGTGGCTGCATGGGGCAGTGCGGTCGTCGCGGAAGTGAATGACGCTCGCGATCTCTGCCAGCGTGAGTCCTGCGGCCTGAGCGGTGCGTATGAAACGGAGCCGGGCGAGGGTGGCGTCGTCGTAGACGCGATATCCGTTGGCGGTCCGCTCCGGCTCGGGCAGGAGCCCCTTGCGCTCGTAGAACCGAATCGTCCTCGTCGGTATCTCGAGCGCGTCTGCGAGTTGTCCGATCAACATGACCCGACACTACCCCTTGACCTTCTTCCGTGGGAGAAGGTCTACGGTCGTTCGTGTGAGCAATCAGAAGACATCAGCACTCGCCCCGTTCGCGGCTGTAGCAGGCCTGTTGGGCCTGTGTTGTGGGCTGCCACTGCTCGCGTCGGTCGGCGTCCTCGGCGCGGTTGCTGGGATTGGGCTGGGGAGCTGGCTCGTCGTCGCCTTCGCTGTTGCTGTCGTTGCGGTCGGAGTAGTGCGGTGGCGCCGAACGAGCGACACCTGCCCAGCACCAGAAGCAGACGTAGATCCGTCACCGCTGCGCAAGGACGCCGTCCTGTCACCCACTCGCACCTCTCCGAACGAAGAGGAATCATCATGAGCAGTTGTTGCGGCACCACCGAGGCCAGTGCCCACCCGTGCCCACAGTGTGGTCACGTCGGCCCGATCGTCGGCACCGCACCCGTGCGCCCCCATCTGCCCGACGCAGTCGACGGAGACTGGCAGCACTGCGCCAACGAGTCTTGTGAGGTCATCTTCCACCTCGGCATGGACACGGTCGATATGGACTCGGTGAGCACCCAAGTTGGGTTGAAGGCCACCGACAAGGAGACGCCGGTGTGTTTCTGTTTCGCCCACACCGCTGACGACCTGGCCGAGGACTACGCCGCGAACAACGGCGTCAGCGAGATCAAAGCATCCATCAAAGCTGCGGTCGCCAACGGCCAATGCGCATGCGAGCACCTGAACCCGCGCGGGAAGTGTTGCCTCGCGGACGTCCACCGGATACTCACGACCTTTGCCCGACCGACACCGGTCTCGTGAACACCGCAATGCGTGCAACGAACCATCACACTGAAACGAACCTGGAGCAACCACAATGAGCACTGACGGAACCAACTACGACCTCATCGTGATCGGCGCCGGAATGGCCGGCAACGCCGCCGCCAACAAGTGCGCGTCAGCGGGCTGGCGCGTGGCGATCGTCGACGAACTGCCCTACGGCGGCACGTGTGCACTGCGGGGTTGTGACCCGAAGAAGATCCTGCGGCGCGGTGCCGAGATCATCGACAGCGCCCGCCTCATGAGCGGCAAGGGGATCGACGCCGACGGCCTGCACATCAACTGGGCCGACCTGATGCAGCACAAACTCGGATTCACCGAACCCGTCCCGGCGAACATGGAACGCGGCCTCACCGGCAACGGCGTCGACACGATGCACGGCACCGCCACCTTCACCGGCACGAACAGCCTCGACATCGATGGCGTCAGCTACACCGCAGACCACTTCCTCATAGCAACCGGAGCACGTCCGCGGCCACTCGATTTTCCTGGTACCGACCATCTCATCGACAGCACCGCGTTCCTCGATCTGGTCGAGTTGCCCAAGCGAATTCTGTTCGTTGGTGGCGGGTTCATCTCCTTCGAATTCGCGCATATCGCCGCTCGAGCCGGCACTCGACCGACCATCATCGATCACGGTCCACGCCCATTGAAGGGATTCGATCCCGACCTTGTCGACCTCCTCGTCGATCGCAGCACTCAGGCTGGCATCGACACCCGGACCGACACCTCGATCGTGTCAGTCGAGGCCGACGGCAGCAGCTACCGGGTGACCGTGGAACGACACGGGGATCACACAACACTCGAAGCCGACCTGGTCGTGCACGGTGCCGGCCGGATCTCAGAACTCTCTCGGCTCGGCCTCGAAGCCGCAGGCGTCGAGTATGGCCCACGTGGTGTGGACGTTGCCGCGCACCTCCAAAGCATCACCAACCCCGCTGTGTACGCCGCTGGAGACTCAGCGGACACGCCTGGCATGCCGCTCACCCCGATTGCAGTGTTCGAAGGCAAGATCGCCGCGTCGAACATGCTGAAATCGGCGACGACCGTTCCCGACTACGGCGGTGTCGCGACCGCCGTGTTTACGATTCCCGAACTCGCTCGCGTGGGCATGCTCGAGTCCGAAGCTGTCGAGGCCGGGATCGACCTCGATGTCCGATACACCGACACGAGCGGCTGGTACTCCAACTACCGGATCGGCGAAACCACCGCAGCAGTCAAGATCCTCGTCGATACATCCAGCGACACGATCGTCGGTGCCCACATGCTCGGCCCCGAATACGGCGAACTCATCAACTTCTGCGCACTTGCCATCAAACTCGGCCTGACCACCCGACAACTCAAATCAATGACCCCCTCCTACCCCACGGTGACATCCGACCTCGGCTCCATGCTCTAACCAGTCGCAACAAAATCTTCGGAGTGCCTGCCGGAGGGGCGCATATCGACGGTGGTCGCGTTCCGCATGACCAGCTCTGGTGCGGCACTTCTTCCGCACCCGGAGGCGCACATAATGCTGGAACGGATCAGCGTTGACGAGTGGCACCTACAGCGGCTCGGAGGCGACCGTAGCGACGTCGTCCGGGGGCACCTCAACTCGCTCGTGATCCCGTATTTCCAACGACTCGACGCCAGAGAAGCCGAAACGAGATGACGTCACTCTGTGTGACGAACTGACCGTATTTGGGCCTCCGCCGGTGGCCACGTGCGGGCAGATCCGGGTGGCCGCCGACACATCGACGATGCGTGAACCAGGTCGCCCATCACGTGTGGAACGGACCGATCTCTGCGGGCAAGCTGGTGCTCCACAGCGGCAACAAGCGACTGCGTGTACGGCCGGATCATCTGTCGGTGAGAACAGCGTCATGCAATGCCTTCGATCGGTAGGAGAAGCGCCGACGAGCGGTTCTGAGTGAACGCCGTCAAGTCCCTGGTCAGCTCCGCTTCCTTCGCGTGGAGATTCCCGCTGGCATCGTTCGCGAGAGGATCTCCAAAGAAGCAGTGAAACGGCCTGCCGGTTTCACCCCCATTGGTTGAGGAGCCATGCCCGCCGGGCTGGCCGAGCAGTCGGGGTAGTCACCATGAGCGAGCAAGACGACAAGATGAATCCATCCGGGCGACCATCAGCATGCTGGGTTCGAATCGAAGCTGCCGCCGAGTGGCTCGGCCTTGGCGTGCGGTTCCTGCGACGGCTCGTGGCCGAGAAACGTATCCCCTATTCGAAGGTCGGCAAGTATCTGCTTTTCGATCTTAACGAACTCGATGTCTGGGTCCGGAGTCAACACATCGACTCGCTCAGCTGACGATCAGTCGTCAGATCCGATGACCGCCCTCGCTGGAGCGGTGTGACCGGCAATGCTCCTTTGAGGCCTGTTTGGCTGTGAAGCCAAACTTTTGTAGGCACGAGTCTCATTTGGTAGGGGGTCGTTGCGTCCGAAAGGTCTGTCGGCTGGTGTCGAGGTTGTCGCGGAACCGCAGCCGGGCAGCGCGGTGACGGACTGCCATCGGCACTGTTGCGTTGACGGATCGGGTGCGTGTCGTAGCGTGCCCGGGTGACTCGTCGTCGTCGTTGTCGCCGCTCTGAGTCTCTGTCGTTTGCGGGCTTCCGGTTCCCGCCGGACGTGGTCTTGTTGGCGGTGCGCTGGTACCTGCGCTACGGCCTGTCTTACCGCGATGTCGAAGAACTTCTCGCCGAACGCGGCATCGACGTCGATCACGTCACGATCGACCGCTGGGTGCAACGCTTCACTCCGCTGATCATCGAGGCGGCTCGGCCGCGCCGTCACAGTGTCGGTGATCGCTGGTTCGTCGATGAGACCTACGTCCGCGTCGGTGGCGTGTGGCGGTACGTGTATCGAGCCGTCGATCAGCACGGCCAGGTCATTGAGGTTTCAGTGTCGAAGCGACGCAACGTTGCTGTCGCTACAAGGTTCTTCGAGACAATGTTGGCGGGCCGCGAACGTCCGAGAGAAGTCACGACGGATCTGGCTGCGCCGCTGCTGCGCGTGGTCAACGACCTTCTCCTGGAGGTACTCCATGACACGAGCCAATATGGGAACAATCCGATCGAGTGCGATCACGGCCGGCTCAAGGCGAGATTCCGGCCAATGCGCGACCTACAAACGGACCGGACCGCGACGGTCGTGATCTGCGGGCACGCATTCGTGCAGAATCTGCGGCGAGGTCACTACGAACTCGGAGTCGAAGCCCGACATGAGCGTCTACGTGTCGCGGCAGCCTTCGACGAACTGACCGCAATGATCTGACCGGACAGCCCACACGTCATCGGCTGGCCGCGCCCTTCGATCGATCAACGCAACAGTGCCCGGTGAGATCCGGGTCTGCAATAGGCGTGCATATCGTGCATGTGCCCATTGTCCTAACTCGCACTCTTAGGAAGCAGCCCCGGATCCTTGTACCGTTTTGGTACGCACGACGAAGTGATAACTCGTTGTTAATGTTGGCTGCGAGCCCCCTGAGATGGAGGAGACGACCACGTGACGACACTGGACGAGCGCCCACGATTCGAGGCGCAGCCGACCGAAGCAGCTGGCCACACCGAGGGCGGAGGCGGGGCATCTCTTGTGCGCAACGTGTTGTCCTGGGTCTGCACGACAGACCACAAACGTATTGGGATCATGTATGGGGCGGTGTCGATATTCTTCTTTGCGCTCGGGGGCTTCCAGGCGTTATTGATCCGGTTGCAACTTGCTCGGCCTGACGGACAAATTGTGAGCGCTGACGCGTACAACCAGTTGTTCACGATGCACGGGACGACCATGATCTTCCTGGTGGTCGTGCCGTTGAGCACAGCGGCATTCCCGAATTTCTTAGTTCCGCTGCAGATCGGGGCGCGAGATGTGGCGTTCCCCCGAATGAACGCGTTGAGCTTCTGGCTGTTCCTCGGTGGAGGCCTCATCATCAACTCCAGCTTCGTTCTGGGCGGCGCACCCGACGGCGGCTGGTTCATGTACGCACCGAACTCGTCCAACGAATTCTCGCCCACCGACGGCGTCACCTACTGGGCGCTGGGTCTACTCGTTGCCGGCGTCGCCTCGATCATCGGCGCCATCAACCTCATCGTGACCATCTTGAATCTACGTGCCCCAGGTATGACGATGATGAAAATGCCGATCTTCACCTGGATGGCCCTCGTGACGTCGCTCCTGGTGTTGTTCGCCCTCACCGTTCTCTCCGTTGCGCTGTATCTCCTCGTTGCGCAACGCCGCTTCGGCGCAACGTTCTTCTCAGTTGAGGATGGTGCCGACCCACTGCTGTGGCAGCACCTCTTCTGGCTGTTCGGACACCCCGAGGTGTACCTGATGATCTTGCCGAGCTTTGGCATCATCTCTGAGATACTTCCCACGTTTTCCCGCAAGCCGCTCTTCGGCTACCCGTTCATCGTCTTTTCCGGTGCAGCGATCGGATTTCTCGGTTGGGGTGTGTGGGCGCACCACATGTTCGTATCGGGGCTCGGGCCAATATCGGTCGCGGTCTTCTCGATCTCAACGATGGTGATTGCGATACCAACCGGCGTCAAGATCATCAACTGGGTGATGACAATGTGGGGCGGGAAGATCTGGTTCTCTGTGCCGATGCTCTTTGCGATCGGGGAGATATCGATGTTCACCCTCGGTGGGCTCTCCGGCGTCACTCACGCTGCCGCTCCGTCGAACGCCCAGCAGACCGACACGTATTACGTGGTAGCGCACTTCCACTACGTACTGTTCGGCGGTGCACTGTTCGGACTCGTCGCGGGTCTCTACTACTGGTGGCCGAAGATGTTCGGTCGGACGCTCAACGACAGCCTGGGCTACTGGCACTTCTGGTTGATGCTGATTGGATTCAACCTGACGTTCGGTCCTCAGCACGTGTTGGGATTGCAGGGCCAACCCCGCCGCATGTACATCTACTCCGAGTCCAGGGTCGGTGAAGGATTCTTCAACCTCGCGTTCTGGAACCTGGTGTCGACGATCGGAGCATTCGTGATCGCGGTCAGCTTCCTTGTGTTCCTTGCGAACATGATCGTTTCTCGTCATTCCTACACATCAGACCCCGACCCTTGGAACGCCCGCTCACTCGAGTGGATGACGGCCACGCCAGCACCGGAGTGGAACTTCTCACACGCGCCGACGGTCCACGCGCTCGACGAGCTGTGGTATCGCAAAGTCGAAGAAGACGACGAGGGAAACATCGTCCAGCAGCGAACCGGTGCCGACATCGTCGCTGAGACCGAAGACACCGATGTGGGTCGGCAGATCGTGCTCCCGTTGCCGACTTACAAACCACTGGCCCTCGCCACCGGGATGACAATTGCAGCATATGGAATCGTCGCTTCACTGTGGATCTCGGTGATCGGCATCATCATCCTGCTGTACGCGCTCGGATCGTGGTTGCTGTCACCCTGTTTCCCGAATGCCGAGCCACAACACGAGCCCGATCGCCAGGAGCCAACCAAACTCCCCAGCCAGCGTTGAGCTGCCGGCTGCGGTCCGTGTCGGCAGCCGTTCCCGCGAAACCGTTCACCATCGCTCTGCGTTGCTCACCGACCTCGGGCGAGACGCCCGGTGCGCTGCCGCGTTCGGCCAGTGGCTCTTCAACATCGCGGTACGACAAGCCGTAGCGGAGACACCAGCGCACCGCCAGCAAGACCACGTCGGGCCCGAACCGCAAGCCCGCAAACGACGAAGAAACAAAGCGACGACCCCGACGACGGATCACCAGGGCACGCGCTGCGACCCGCAACCGATCCGTCAACGCAACAGTGCCCCCTGCTCAGCCTTGACCGTTGGCCTCGGCCGCTCTCTGCTCGCGCAGCAAGGGGATGAGGCCGCCCGCCAGGAGCATCTCGACCTGCCGCTTCGAGAGGCGGTGGCCCGCGACATAGTCCTCATTGCGAGTCTCATTGTGCACGGTGATCTCGGTTCCGGCGACGAGGGCTTGGCGGATGCCTGCCAGCACCAGGACGTCGCCGCGCTGAATGCGGTCGTGATCGGGCGCGTCTGCGAATTCGATGGCGAGTACACCGAAATTAGTGAGGTTCTGCCAGTGGATGCGTGCGAATGAGACGGCCAGCACCGCGCGCAGTCCGAGGAAGCGCGGGGTGATTGCGGCGTGCTCTCGCGAGGAGCCCTGCCCGTAATTGGCGCCGGCGACCACAATGTGGCCCGATGTATCGCGGGTTTCGATGGCACGGGCGGGGTAGGTCTCGTCTACCTGGTCGAAGGTGAACTCGGCAAGCTTCGGGATGTTGCTGCGGTATGGCAAAACCCGCGCGCCGGCTGGAAGAATTTCATCGGTCGAAATGTCGTCGCCGACCACCAAGATGACCGGCGCCTCGATGCGATCGCTGAGGGGGGTAGAGCCGGGCAACGACGAGATGTTCTCGCCCTTAACGAGCTCTACCTGAGAGGCCTCCTCGGGAGACAACGGCCTCTCGAGCATTGCCAGGTTCACACTTGACGTCGCTGGAAGTTCGAGCGTGGGATAGGTCAGGTTGAACAGCTCTTCCAACTCTCGCGGGTCAGTGATCTTTCCGGTCAGCACCGCAGCAGCAGCCGTCTCCGGCGAGCACAGGTAGACCGAATCTTCCTTGGTGCCAGAGCGACCTGGAAAATTGCGCGGCATCGTGCGCAGGCTGATGCTGCCGTTGGCTGGAGCCTGACCCATTCCAATGCAGCCCATGCACCCCGACTGGTGCAGCCGCGCGCCAGCACCGACCAAGTCCATCGTGGATCCCATCCGGGTCATATCCTGCAAAATCTGCCGGGAACTCGGGTTGACGTCGAAGGAGACTCTTGCGTGAGACTGGCGTCCTTTGACGATCGCGCCAACGATCGCGAAGTCGCGAAGCCCGGGGTTTGCCGAAGAGCCAATAACGACCTGCGCAACCGGTCGGCCGGCGACTTCGCTCACCGGTACGACGTTGCCGGGCGAACTAGGAAGAGCGATGAGCGGCACGATCGTCGACAGGTCAATTTCTTCGTTCACCTCGTAGGCGGCACCCGCATCGGCCCGCAGTTCGATGAAGTCACCGCTGCGTTGCTCTGAGCGCAGGAACGCCAGTACCTGCTCGTCCGCCGGGAATACCGTGGTTGTCGCCCCCATTTCGGCGCCCATATTGGCGATCACGTGCCGGTCCATCGCTGTGAGGTTCGCCAGACCGGGGCCGTAGTACTCGACGATGCGATTGACGCCGGCCTTGACGCCGTGCCTGCGCAGCATCTCCAGAATGACGTCCTTCGCGCTCGTCCACGGCGGCAACTGGCCAGTGAGGCGCACGCCCCAGATTTCAGGCATCCTGATGTACAGCGGCTCACCGGCGATTGCGAGTGCCACCTCGATGCCACCAACGCCGATGGCCAGCATTCCGAGCGAGCCAGCGGCAGGTGTATGACTGTCCGAGCCGACCATCGTCTTGCCCGGGACACCGAAACGTTGCATATGAGTCGGGTGTGAAACACCGTTTCCGGCCTTTGAGTACCACAGACCGAAGCGTTGACAGGCCGAGCGGAGAAAATCATGGTCCTCCGCGTTTTTGCTGTCGGACTGCAACAGATTGTGGTCGACATATTGCACGGAGACCTCCGTTCGCGCACGATCGAGCCCCAGCGCCTCCAACTCGAGCATGACGAGAGTTCCCGTCGCATCCTGGGTGAGGGTCTGATCGATGCGCAGGCCGATTTCGACCCCCGGTGTCATCTCCCCGCTGAGCAGGTGAGAAGCAATGAGCTTCTGAGCGACGTTGTATGCCACGGTGAATCTCCTTCATCAGTTACCGCCGAGATCGTCTTGATTGGCAGCTATCGGGACGAATTTCGCGGTAACTCTCAATGTAGACCATCGCCCAATGAGGTGCCACCTACTGGACAAAGAGCTTGTTTGTCACCCGGGACACGCTTCGACCCGCACCCGATCCGTCAACACAACAGTGCCTTCAGCAGCTCGTTGCGCGGAATTCATTTGGAGCTGCGATGCACGACATCGCCCGAAGAGTCCTGCAGGTGTGCTCGCACGAACCACTGGAACAGTTCGAGATCGGCGAGCTGGCCGATCAGGATGTCTTCTGACACGGGATCGAGATCCGCAAGCATCGAGCGCGCTGCACGATGGTCACCTATCACGCCGCTGTACACGTCGTCGAGTGCAGCGAGATGGCGCATGGTCGGTTCTCGACCGAGTGCGTAGTCGTCCCAGGTCCGGTTCTCGACGACCTTGCCGGGTGTTCCCATGGGCTCGGCTCCGAGCGTCGCAATTCGTTCGGCGAGTACGTCGGTCATGTCACGCGCTTTGTCGACCTGCGGGTCGAGCATCTCGTGGACGGCGATGAAGTTCATGCCCACGACGTTCCAGTGGATGTGCTTCAACGTCAGCTGCAAGTCGATCAGCGAGGTGAGGCGCTGCTGGAGTGCAGCGGTGATCTCTGCTGACTGGTCCTGGCTCAGGCCGTTGACGGTGGTGTTGATGTTGGCGATGTTTGACATCTGGGTTCCTTTCGATGCGGAGAATGAGAGTTGATATCCCTCATGAGCAAGGAGTGCCCACTGCTCGCCCGACGAAACCCCGAACTTGTATCGCCCGGAAACATCGATGTGCGCCGCACCACGACACGGGGTACCGGTTTGACCATGCACCACGATCAGCACCACCACGATCAGCACCACCACGATCAGCACCACCACGATCAGCACCACCACGATCAGCACCATGTGAACAGGAAGACCACCCAATGAGCCGGCCCCACGTTGGAGTACCCCGCGTCGGCGTCCTGGGTGGTGGATCGGCGGCGGAAGCACTCGCTCAAGCGACGAAGGGAGCGGTCGACATGACGATCTTGGAGCCCGCAGTCGTGGGTGGCGAATGCCCGTTCTTGGCCTGCATGCCGAGCAAGTCAATGCTGCACAATGCACGCAACGGCACCGAATGGCACGACGCGATCCAGCATCGCGGCCAGGTCGCTGACCACGTCGACGACTCCCCCACGCCGACATGGGCGTCCGAGTGATTCGTGAGCGGGGCGTCGGAGCACTCACCCACTCAGCCGAGGACCCATCAGAGATTGCGTCGGGGATCGGTGTCGCTCGGGCGTTCCGATCCAAGGATGAGCCGAGCAGCGCAGAGTTCGCCGTCGCCGTGATCGACGAGGACCAGTCCGATGACGTGCAGGACAACATTCGAAGTCACCTTGATCAGGAGCAGCTCGGTCATGGCCAGCTCGGTCATAGGCAGTTCGGTTCCCAGGCCGGCTGACATCGCCAGTCATCCGACGACTGGCAGTGCGTCTCCCCTTGCCGGTCGGCCATCGATATCTCCGTCTTCAGTACTCGATGTGTTCAGTACTCGATTTTGGTCTACAGGCCATCTACCACCACCTCCCCGAACACGTCGATGAACACCCGCTCGGGCCCAACATGGGCGCCTATCCGTTGAGCCGCTTATGCGCGATCGGCTTGTCACCGAACGGAAAGTCCTTCATCTCGTCGGAAAACTTTGGGTCCTGGCGGCGGATCCACTCCAGCACCATGGCGGCGTGTTCTTTGTCCGCGTCGCGGTTTTGCTCCAGGATCGCCTTGAGCTCGGGTTCATTGCAGGCGTCCGAGCGGTGCATGTCGCGGGTGTTCGGGCTGAGCTCTTCAATGGGTTTGTGGTAGCCGATGCTGGACAGAAATGCTCCTGGTTGGGCAATGACTCAGAGTGGTCGTTGAGCCGTCGCTTCGGACGGTCGATAACAACGCTTCGACTCCGCTCGCGGCTGCTTGCGCTGGGTCGCTGATGGCTGCGCTCGGCCCGTGGATCGAAACGACCACCATGGAGACCACCTCCGGGTCGACGATCGCACCGGGTATTGCTCCCTGCTACCTGGCCCCTTGTTGCACCGACCGTCATCGGGGGACACGCAGGGCAGCTTCGACCTCGGCAGCATTCATGTCATTCCCCCCCTGGAGTCTCAGTCCGACGATCAGCATTTCGAGTCAGCTGATCGCGTGCCGGTGGGACGTTGTGAAGTGTCAAAAAGTCGCGGATCGATCGGTAAGCGTCCGGTACGTCATGGCGTTCCCCAGGTTTGGCACCAGCGCGGAGCGGGCACGGTCGTCAGATGAGGTGCTCGACCGGGCACCTCGCGTGTCGACAGACCAAGGAGTTCCCACAATGGACAACAGCAACGACGGCTCGAACGACGAGCAAGCGCTGACGAACGAGTCAACCGATCAGGAGCAGAGTGGTCGGGGACAGGGCATTCAGATCAACCAAAATACGATCGACGACCCAGAACGCCCCGTACCAGTTCCGGGCGACGACCACTTGCACAGTCGTAAGGACGTCCCCAAACAAGATCAAGGAATACAGATCAACGACAACACCATTGCTGACAAGAAGTGACGTCGGCCGCAGCGACGGAGCTGGACCGATAGCCAGCGGTGCGACGAACGTGCTCGGCGGATCAGCTCCGCCGAGCACGGTTTGTCGAGCTTCTCGACGGGCGCTATGTCCGAGACAGCTCGGACTGGAACTTCAGGAAGCGATCGCCGTCTTCCTGTTCGATCAGGAACGCAGGGTCGTCGTCGGTCGCGTTGCGGGCAATCTCGGATCCGGCGAGCGTCCTGGTGACCTTGGCGGTGAATTGTTTGACGATGTCGCCCGTCCCGGTGCCATTGCCCCAGTTCCACTCGACGGTGTCGCCCACCTGGAAGCTGTTCGAGCTCATCGGTCTGCCCCGTCGTGATTGTCGGCTGTGGTTACCATCGCACAGCGGCTTGTTCTCAGAGGCGCCGCATCGGCAAAGCGAGAAGCGGTTGCGTTCCTCGAGCGGATGACCCGCCTCGTCGGTAATGCTCATTCCACCCGCCGCCCAGAGCGGGCCACCGGGGATCGCGTTGATCTCGGTGGGCAGTGACGGTTCGATGACGGTGCCGTCGAACACGTTGGGGAGTCGGCCCGACGGGCACTTCTCGAGCATTCGCATAACAACTGGACCAACTATCGGGTCCCTTTCATATGCACAGCGGTGTGTCGTCGAGCAGCGTGTGATGCTGTTCGGCATCGGCTGGCCTATCGAGGTGGCGGGCGCGTTGCGTTACGGCTGTTCAGGACGGTGTTGATCTCGGGAGTCCCACCCGACGTCGTTGTTCGTGCCGTCGCAGAAGGGGCGGTTCTCGGACTGCCCGCATCGGTACAGCGCGACCTAAGCGTCGGGCTCGGCGATCACGTCGCCGAACGACCAGTTCATGGGTTCATCGTTCTCAGAGATGACGTAATCGGCGCCACGCACGGTCGGTCCCTGTGCGATGAACGACCCGTTCTCGGTCGTGGCGATCTGGAGGTTGCTCATGAATGGGTGAGTACCCGGGACTGTCTGATCGAAACACCCAGGTCACGCGTGGTCACGCTCGTCGCGTCGGATGTCGAGTCGACGTATGAACGGTGAGGCGGTGACGCCGTGGTTGGTGGCGCAGGCGAGATAGTACAGACTGCCGATGCCGCAGATCCCGAAGAGCCCGACCGCCAGGCGTTCCCGTGACGGCAGCGGCCGACCGAGCAGTGCAAGCCATCCAAACGAGCACCAGGAGCACGGCGATCAAGGCGCCGCGAACGGTGATCGCGTCGAAGATGCCTTCGCTCGTCTTCTTACGGAAGAACTCGCCGGCCTGGCGCCCGAATCGGTTCAGTAGCGTGCCGAGCAGCCAGCCCGCCGCCACACCCAGCGCCAACCGATGTGCAGATTCCATGAGAAGAACGCCATCGACAGGGGACTACCCAAATGCGGTAGTCGCATCACCGAGCGTGGTCATCGAACGGTTCCGAGGTACACCTGCCACATGAGTGCCGACTTCGCGATGAGGGACAGCGCTATGTAGATGCCTTCACCGAAGGGATACGAGCGCCACTTGCCAACCGTCTTGTACTGCAGGAACTGATTGATGGCGAACACGTTGAACAGGAGGAAGATGGTGATGAAGATGCCCCACACCCACGGCGGCACCGCCTCTTCAGCGTTGCCGAGCGCGCCAGCGAAGTAAATGGCGGCGACGATCCACGGAACGATGCCTGCGATGCACCCGAACACGAACGGGTACCAGTCGGTGTTGCCGGCACCGGGCGTGTTGCTTCGTTCCATCAGCCAACCGAACAGGATCATTGAGGCATTGACCCCGGCGATGGCGATGAGTGCGCCGACGTCGTATTCGCCGAGGAGCATCACGAGCAGCACGATCATCACCGAGGAACTCAGCGAGTATTCGATCCAGCGGAACGGATTCTGCGAGTGGGCGAGGGCACGCTCGTACGTGCGCCGCCCGACGGTCGCAACGAAGAAGTGGAAGAACGCGCTGAGGAACGAGAACGCAGCGACGCCGTAGCCGAGGCGGAAGTCGAACAAAATCTCGGCGGGCGGTGCGCCCTGCAAGAGCGCTGGGTCGTCCGTGGCGAACGAAGTTGTCACAGGCAGATCGAAGTCCGTCACGATGAGCAGAAAGACGATCGACTGGACAAGGTGGAAAACGCCAGCGACCAGATTTCCGATTCGCAAGCGTGACGCGGTGTCGGACTCCAGCTCGGGGCTGAACTGTTCGATGTCGGGCGGCGGGCTAGTCGCGTTGTCGCGGCGGACGTCGAGGGCGGGCTCAGATTCCATCACAAAAGACATGAGAGCTGAATACCCAGCGTGCGTTGCGTTGAAACCGAAGATTCCGAACTCGTGGCTTCGTTCGAAGCGGCGAGAAGTTTCGTCGTCTCGGTAACCGGCTACGCCCACTCCATGAATACACACGAGTCCAATGCCGTCAGCGACCGTTCCACTCCCACCGTGGGTGAAGTTCTGGTCCCAGAGGGAGACGGGTCCGCCCACCCTCTGGTCAAAGCGAGCGACCGACGCTCATCGTTCGATGGGCAACCGACGGTCCGCATGCCGTCTGGGGCGCACCTGCCTGCGCTCGGACTCGGCACGTGGCAGCTCGTAGGGGCAGATCTCCGTACTCTCGTCGACGAGGCACTGGGGATTGGATTTCGCCACATCGACACGGCGCAGATGTACGGCAACGAGGCCGACATCGGCGCAGCGATCGAGGCATCGAGCATCGACCGCAACGACATCTTCATCACGACCAAAATCGACAACGACCATCACGAACCCGGCCCACTCGTTGCCTCTGTCCAGGCGAGTCTCGAACGGCTCGGTACCGATCATGTCGACCTGCTGCTGGTGCACTGGCCGGTCGACTTCGAACGCGTCGGAGCAACCATGTCGGCGCTTGCTCAGGTGCAGGCATCGGGTCTCGCCCATCACATCGGAGCGTCAAACTTCACCGTCGAACAGCTCGATGATGCCGCTGGCTTCGCCCCGCTCGAGGTCCTGCAGTGTGAATGTCACCCCTTCCTGCAACAAATCGAGCTGAGGAACTGGTGCGTGCGCCAGGACTGGGCATTCACGGCGTACTCACCCCTCGCTCGCGGTGACGTGTTGGTCGACGACACGCTGCGCGAGTTGGCCGAGAAACACTCGGTTTCTCCGGCATCCATCGCCGTGGCCTGGTTGCTGACCCAGCCTCAGACGGCGGCGATACCCAAGAGCAGCGACGTCGACCATCTGCGAGACAACTGGGCAGCGCTCTCGGTCGAGTTAGACCAGGTGGATCTCGATCACATCAGCGCCCTCGACGAGCGTCGTCGCCTCGTCGACCCCGACATCGCCCCGTGGTGACACCGGTCTGACCCACGCGATCACACGCGAGTCGAACCGCAGA
>Ga0335398_10004366_pt1 | contig 19694 bp, 16 predicted proteins | sample BON03_FD_205742 | JGI IMG/M metagenome (GOLD analysis project Ga0335398, IMG submission 205742) | Freshwater microbial communities from Lake Bonney liftoff mats and glacier meltwater in Antarctica - BON-03 (spades assembly) (version 2) | ecosystem: Environmental > Aquatic > Freshwater > Ice >... | reverse complement strand
CAGCTTTTCAAATTCGTTCTGCCACCGTCGTCGCCACATCGCCACCTGATCGCGGCCCAGCGACACGGCGGCCGCGATATCACGATTGAGCTGTTTTTCGAACGCGAGTAAAATCATCCTGGCTCGTTGACGCAAGCGATACGCCACCGTCGTCGCCACCGTCGTCGCCACACTCAACGCCCGAAGAATTGCTTGCTGACGTACCGTAATCACAACACTCGCCGCCCTACCTGACATATGAGACCTCCATGACTCAATAAAAAAAAACGCCACGAAGAAGTCTGCGGCAAACCCAACACTCACGCCAGATTAATTCGCGGATCGACATCTAGCTAGTTTTTTGAAAAAGCCAGTACCTCACCCTATGAGCAATGACTATTAGGCGTTCGTCACTGATTCGGTGACGGTAATTGTCGGCCATGTCACGCTGCGAGTGCCCCATGCTGTAGTTCTCAGCCGGCTGATCCTCGCATTCATCCGTGATTGTGCGATGCGTGTGTCGCAGCAGCGAGAAGCCGCCAATTTTGATGCCCGCCGTAGTCCTGCATTTTCTCCATCGATATATCACGTTGTCTGTTCGTTTCTTTTCTGAGTGAACGACAACTACGGGAGTGCCTTTGTTGTTCGAGCTGAAAATCGGTTCAGTTTCGTTTGCTGTTGCAGCGATTGCTGCGATGGTCTCAGGCCAGAGCGAGCAGCGACGAGGAACGCCAGTCTTCGGTCGAGGTAAGTCAATGAAACTACCTTGCACGTGTTCACGGCGAACACCGGATAGATCGCTTGAGTCAAACCCGCAGTTAATCCCCAGTAAGATCCAGCAATGCCGTTTTTCATCAGCGTGATCCAGCATCGCTACAATGTCGGCTGCAGACAGTATTTGATTTGATTTGATTTGATTTGATTTGATTTGATTTGATTTGATTTGATTTGATTTGATTTGACTTGACTTGACTTGACTTGACTTGACTTGACTTGTCATGCCGTCGCAGCAATCGCTGTGGCACCTTGCGGAAATCAGGCCCGAACCGCATTGGCTTCTTAATCAGTTCGGATTCGTAAGCCCACAAAAACACCTGCCGCGCGTACCCGATCTGATTATTGATGTTGTACGGCGATAATTCAGCCATCGTTGATTTGAAGCTGGCTCAACTCGGCGACGTGAGTTTGAAAACTGATTCCCGGTTGAAGTGCTTCACTAGTCGAGTGCAGACGGTCAAGTAATCGCCATACGAACTTTCTCCGATCTCGTCGTCACGTAACCGTCGCTGCTGATTCAGCAGGTACAAATTACAGAGATCGCGAACCGTGATCCCCTTTTCCGGGGCGGCTTGCTCAGCGAGCAGAAAGTCGCGATCGTCGATCCATTTTTGGAGAGCCCCATCTGTGTCGGCCCATGCTCCGAAGTAGTAGAGTTTGCCCTTCACTTTCTTCGCCCATTAGCCGTTATTGTGCGCGAAGAGTGGGAAGTCAAGGTGCGGTTTGGCTGGCTGATTCATGGCGGCGGGTGTCGTATAGGGTATCGTCTTTTTCGCATTTCCCTTAAAACACAGTCTTTTACGGTACTCCTCGCACGTCTTCAAAACGTGCGTATGACACAGAATGGACGCAAATGAAAGAAAAACCTGCGTCTCGAACAGTTTCCGGACAAAGCAGAAACTGCCACGCCGATTTGACTTCAAGTGCAGCAGCGTGGTTGGCCTGTCCCCGAAATTCAATTGGCTCGCTTAGCGGATCAGCTGATACACAATGACAAACGGAGAGACGAATTTGTGGCAGACAATTCGGAAGAAAACAGCATTATTCGAACTCAGCAAATTCCGCCGCCATAACCTTCATGTCGCCCAGGTTCAGTTCAGGCTTTTCGATTTTCAATCGAAACACGCCTCGCTGCAATTCAATATCGTGCTCTCCACTGAGCTTCTTCAAGTATCCCGGCTGTTCATGCCAGATACGAAATTCCCACTCACCAGCGGGAATGTTTTTCATTTCAAACCTGCCATCCTTGTCCGTGACGGCTGAATACGGATGTTCGGTAATCACCAGATACGCTCGCATCCAGGAATGAATTGAACAGTCAACTCGAATCGGAAGCAGTTCTTCTCGATCGAAGCGTTTCTCCAGCGGCTTGTCTGCAGGAATGACAACACTGAATGGCTGGTTACGCCGAGCATACACGGCCACATTGTGCGCCACAGAATCTAAATTCCGTGACTGCAAAACCTGTCCGGTTCTCAATCGCACAATTCGTGGCACAAACCGACAGTTCTTGTTGTCGAGTTCTGCTGGCTCCGGAACTTCTGCCAGAGCTGGGTGAACGGGCACCTTCGTTTTCGAAGACAGCCAGATCACAACATTCTGCAACCCATTGTTTTCTGCATTCACAACCAGCGATTCATCCACCAGATTATGCTTCCCGCAAACTTCTTCGTCGCGGGTAATCTCCAGAGGAAGCAGCGGTGGTACGTCTCCGTCGTAAACGACCCGTCCCTTTAAATTGCCCCATTCAACGGAAAGTGCAACGTCCGCAAGTGTCGAACTAACGAGGCTCAGGAAGAACACGACCCGTAAAATCCTGCGGCACATTATGAGACCTTTTTCTTACCTGAACCGAATTATGCGAACGTTGCTCGCAGCTGATACAAACGCTACGAAGATAAACTCTGAATGCCCGATGACCGATGATTCAACAGACGCCAAACCGAACTGGTTCCAGTCCGGAAACGCCAAATCGCAGCCGCACCACGGTGAGGATAACAGTCAATAGCCTGACGACAAGTTGCCCGTCTGAACAGCATCGATGCTGAAGAGACATTTTGACCACAATTGCCACCCAAACATCGATTTCCCCAGCGAGATCTCGAGTTGAACGAGAATACGACGACATGCGCCGCCTGTTTGTAGGCCTGGTCTGCGTGTTGTTGGGAGTTGGAGTGCAGATGGTACACAGTGCCAGCCTGACGTTGCTGCCTGGGCAATCAGAAACTGTGTTTCTCGGTCGACATTTGGTGTTTCTGGTAATTTCCGTCTTCTGCGGATTTATCGCTTCCTACATTCCAGTGCGAATACTGAAGGCCAACGCCGGAAACTTTTGCGTACTGCTGATTGTGTTGCTTGCAGCCGTTTTAATTCCGGGCATTGGAACCCGAGTCAATGGTGCTCAGCGGTGGCTGCGAGTTGGAGGACTATCACTGCAACCTTCTGAACTCGGCAGGCTCGTGCTGCCGATCGTTGCAGCAAAAATGCTGACGGATATCCGCGACAGCGCAGGATTTTCGCTAAAAACCATTCCCAAAACGTTTTTGCCACTTCTCGTTACTCTTCCATTGGTTGCCGCAGAACCTGATCTCGGCGCAACAGTTTTTCTAGCCGCGGGTTACGTGACTGCATTGTTCATTGGTGGCTGGCCTCTCAGGTACTTTGTCGGAACCGTTTTACTGGCGGCTCCGGCTGCCATGTCATTGTTTGCATTGAAATCGTATCAGTTAAAACGCATATCCGGCTTTATGGATGCGTGGCAGGATCTGTCCAAAGCACCGTGGCAGATTCGCCAATCTCTGCTATCCCTTGGCTCTGGCGGGCTGGAAGGAACGGGCGTCGGTGGTGGCTGGCAGAAACTCAGCTATCTACCAGAAGCAAATACAGACTTTGTATTTGCCGTCATCGGCGAAGAACTTGGGCTTGCCGGAACGCTCGGCGTGATTGTCATCTGGATCGGGGTTTTCCTAACTGGCCGAGCCGTCATGAGACCACTCCCAAGAGGCTCTTTTGAATGGATCCTGGGGTCGACTCTGGTGATTCAGATCGTGTTGCAGGCTCTGGCAAACGTTGCGGTTGTCACTGCGATGGTTCCACCGAAGGGCGTCCCTCATCCATTCATCAGCTACGGAGGAACGAATCTTCTGGTCAATACCGTCGCTGTTGGAATCATTGTTGGACTGTCGCGTTCCGGGACCGCTGCTCAACAAACCGCCTTGTCGAACGAGCCCCAGCCACCAGAAGCCAACGCACTCTAAGCTTACGGCAAACACGTCCACCCGTAACAGCGTTGCCAAACCTCACAACGTGCAATTGCCAGCTTAATTGCAAAGCCTTCACCAACGCTGTTTCGCAGCAGATTATCGCCCCCAGCCCCGTTTATGCTGTCACTGGCGTTTGAATTCGCAATCCAGCAGTGGGCGTCAACACGTAATCGACGAGCACGGCTTACCTGCCGGTGCTCGTGGAAAACTTTTCAGATCACTGCATCGAAGAACGCGCCTTTGTACTGCAGCATGTATGCCGGCACAGCCGCTCAGCCACAGCGAAGTCAACTTCACTGATTCAGGATGCGGCCGGGTATTTGCTAGTAGATGTGTTGTGAATCGCATACCGTTGGCAGCGTGATATTTTCCAGCGTGATGCAGCAATCCGTTCATTTACAGTTAGACGAAAACAGTAATCGGACCACGCTACAGCGTGATGAGTCACGATTCCAATTTGCAAGATGTCCGCCAATGTAACGAAAAAAGCCCAGCACCGAATTTCGATGCTGGGCTTCATTAGAGATTGGATTTTGTTTCGCTTGACCTACATGCGGTAGGGAGGATGGTCTCGACTGAATTCCTGAGCGATAACTTTGCGTTCAAGATCCAGATCGGTGAAGGAGTAGTTTTCGATCAGAGTTGATTCGTCAAGTTCCTGCTCGCACATGCCGTCCGCTTCTGCTGCCCACGTGAAGTTGCGAATCATCAATGGTATGTGGCGTACTGTGTCGATCATCAGCAGACTTTTGCGGTATGTTTCCGAAATCGCCGGGCTTTCATACTGTAGCTGGAAACAGTAACACGGGCGTCCATCAAATTCCTGATCCTTCATTCGCACACACGTTACGCCGTGACCGCGTTCCAAATCATTCTCTCGATACTTGGCGATCTGACGGATCATGCCGTGAATACCTGCTTCTGTCACAGGATATCGTGACTCTGCTTTTGCGATGCTGCTGTTTGGGTCAATTCGCAAGGCTGGCAGCAGTCTGCGGAAGCCACCAAACTTTACAACCATGCATCCATCATCGTGAGTATCGCTGTATAAAACCTGTTGACCTTTTTCGCCGGACAGCCATTTCATGTAAACAGCAAAGTTTGGTGAATGCTGAACCTTCATACTGATACTTTGAGGCGTCTTCATGTCCCCATTGATACGTTCTTCTCTATGGAAGTTAACCGTATAGCAATTCAAATTCTCGACATAGCGGCCACCGTCCTGCAATAACAGCAGGCAAAACTTGATGGCGTCCTGATTGTTTAATGTGCCACCTTCGGCAACAGCCTGCGTTTCGTTTTTTTCGGTTGCGATTGTTTCTTCATCACCAGTCGCCGGGCTTTCTGCCAAAGGGATGATGTTCGTTGCCTCTGGTGGAAGAGGGACGTCTGCCTTTTCAAACACCGGTGCGACAGGTGCCACTTTTGTAGTCAACGACTCTTCACCTGCGGGGACAGGGTCAAAGCTGGAATAAAGAACTCCCACGCTTAGTACTGTTACAAATGCTGCCACGAAGTTTCGTCGGCCCGAAGAATTCCTGGAATTGGATCTCGGCATCAAATGATCACCTCTGCGGAATGGGCTGATTGCGTTGAAGACAGGAAGCGGCCAGAGCCAACGCACGTTAGCCATGTGGGATTTGAGGGTAGAGGAACCGATGGCCGTCGTTCCTTCCCGATTCCCCGGAGTCCTTTCCGGAAAGACGCTAATGTAAAAACAAACCAGTGCTGCGTGGAAATGGGGGTGCGAATTGCGTCTTCATCCCAGGGACATGCAATTCGCGACGAGAGTCGTTTCTGAAAGCGGCAACGATGCACCGTTCAGATGTACTCCTGAGTGACTTCGCCGTCGAAAAAGAAGGGGTTTCCACGTCCCAGCAGAGTTTTAATCGTCAGTATCTTGACCGTTTAAATCCTACATTGGCAAAGTCTGCCGAACTTTGAGAGAACCGATCTTCCGAAAGTGGCAAACGTTAACCACACCAAACGCTTTACCCCACCAGATCAGTTTGACAGTCGCGACAAGTTTGCGCAATCGCAACAACGCGATCGACGTTTACTCGCGTTTCTGACCGATCTGTCCCTGCAGTCGTTCACGATATTCCCGCAGGATGTTGGGAGAATTGGACAGACCATTCTGCAACTCATCGGGATATTCCGGCGACAGTCGCTCATCAACAATCTTGTCGCGGCGTTCCAGATCCGATTCATGCTCGGCAACATACGCCTGACCGAGCAGTGAAAGAAACAGCAGATCGCGATGAGTTGATTTGTCTTCCAATGCCTTGGTGTACAATTCACCAAACCAATAGGTGGCCTGTTCAAGATCGGGCGTTCGCTTTGTCAGAAAGTTTACCCCCAACTGCAAACGAGCCCATAAGGCCTCGTCAGTTCTTGGGAAATAGCCGAACACGGCTTTCCATGCGGCAACGTTTGATGGATCCATCACAGCCTTGGCGTACTGCATGGCTGCAGTTTCCTGTTTGGGGAACCAGGATTCTTCAATCTGCAGTTTTGGCGAATCAAAAATTCGTCGTCCAAACACGACACCCGTCAAAAGGCACAAAATCAGTCCCACAGTTAAAAACTGCGCAGACGGTATTGACGCACGCAGCCATGTCCAAAACGAATCACCGACGACCATCTCCGGGTCCAGCGATGCTTCGTCCAGTGCATCAAATGCTGCCAGCAGGTCATCGCATGTAGCGAATCTGTCTTCCGGCTTTTTTTCCATCATTTGTTGAATGACACGGCACATTTCAATCGGAAGATCCCGACGATGTTCATTCAATGGTTTCGGTGCATCCTTTAGATGCTGAACGGCAACACTGACGGAGTTCTTTCCGGGAAACGGTGGCTGCCCTGCGAACATGTGATAGCAGGTCACGCCAAATGAATACTGGTCGCTGCGATGGTCCAGTTTCTCTCCCTGTATCTGTTCCGGACTCATGTACCACGGCGTCCCCATGGTTGTTCCGGCCTGAGTCAGATTCAGCTTTTCATTTTTTTCATTCAGTTGTGCCAGACCAAAGTCAGTGACCTTGGCGTCTTCTGCACGAGTCAACATGATGTTTTCAGGCTTGATGTCTCGATGGACGATGCCTGCATCGGAAGCGGCCTTCAACGCAACCGCAACCTGCTTCATCCATTTCAGCCCGGTTGAATAAACTGGCGGGCCATTGCGTTTGAACCACTGACTAAGATTTTGCCCCTGCACATATTCCTGAACAATGTAATGCAGTTGGTCCTGGTGCCCGATCATGTAGACCTGCACGATATTAGGATTGCTTAGTCCGCCTGCAGCTCGAGCTTCCTGCTCAAAACGCCGCAGAAGAGTGCTGTTGCTTCCACTGACCGTATCGTTACGAAGTATCTTTACGGCCACCATACGACCGAGCGAAATCTGTTCTGCCAGATAAACTTCAGCCATGCCACCAACGCCAAGTCGGCGCAACAAACGAAAGTCGCCCAGCTGTGTAGCAGTCAGATCTGCAGAGAGTTCAGAAAACGGATTCGGAGACGGTGTAGCCATGTATTTGAAGATCGGCTGGAGTGAGGCTATGTCGGTAACACGTTTTCAACAACCGTGCCACGACAGCGTTACCTCGCAGAGTATAGCTGTCCGTCGTTCGCGGACCAACAGTCTGGTCAAATTGGATTAGTAAGTTGCAGGCTCGCTCAAATTATTGACCCCGTTTACTCGAGTACCGATTCTTCAGAATAGGGCGAATCGTCTTCTTCCCAGACGGCTCCCGCCGGCGGCAGTTCCATTTCCCACACAGACTCCAACGGCAACGGACCATCTTCTTCTGGGTGATCCGGACACTCAAGCCGAGGTTCAGCCGGCGAACCTTCCGGCAATATACGATGCTCAGTCACAGCAAATTGAGTTGACTTCGACTCTGGCTGGGTCGTGTGTTTATTGCCATCTCCGACACTGGTTCTTCGCAGCAGAATCCCAGGGCAGATAACATCGTGGCCCTTAACATGGACCGGCAGCTGTGGCCAGGTTTCCGACCGCGTCAGGGTTTCATTGACGCCGTCACGACATAGCAGGCTGTCACCAACCATCGCCGGCCCCACAGATGGATGCCAGAACACGGGCACCGGTCCATTCAATGTATATTCTGAATCCGGCGTGAGTCGCTTTTCCGACAACCCATAACCAGTCACATCGGCCTGGTCTGCCTGTTGCCATTCATAGGGAATACCGAATTTTTCGTAGATGCGATGCACTTTTTTCCAGATGCCTCCCAGCGTCTCACCGTTTCTGGAAAAAAACAGTCCCGTCGCCAGCAGTAGAATGGCTTGCTGATAAGCCTGCCAAAGTTCTTCAGGTACGGAGTCCAGACAAACGGTGCGGGTGACCCCAACGTGCAAACCCCATCGACGTGCCGTACACGAAATAGCCACATAGTTTTGAACAGGCTGCTCGCCAAAAGCCCAGTGACGATAACGATCATTTCGGCCGTCTGCGCACACTTGAATTCGTGCCGGGGCAACAGTTCTTTTTAGAAGTCTATGGCTGACTTCACCAGCAATTTCGGATTCTGTCATACCGCGTCGCAGACCGTGGGCCGTCGCTTCCACCGCGTGGACGGCCACCTTGCTCAATAGTCGCATGCGGTCCACTTCCAGATCAGAAAGTGGAAGGCGAATTGCTCGAATCTTTCCCTGCGTCATCTTCGTTCCCGCAGGCCCACGATCACTGATCACTTTTCGGCCGCGACAAAGATCTGCCACAAGCTCTTCATGCGGCTGAAACCATTCTCGCTGCTTCAATTGAAAGCCTAGACCAAACGCTTCTCGCTCAAATATCTGGGCCGAGTCAACCGAGTTGGTTGCGAACAGTCGTGCTTCGGCCGTCACAAAAACGCTGGTTGTGGAATCTTCGCCAGCAAACCTGAAAAGATCGGCTCCAGCAGTAAACCACGCTATGTTGGCAGGATCCTGCAGAAGCAATGCGTCCGCGCCCGAATTTGACAGCAACTCACGCACTTTAGCGTGCTTCGCCTCTACATCGCTCAACCGCGCTGCATCCTGTATCAACAATCGCCGGGGCCGCTGATCTTCCCTGAAATCGCTGGTCATAGGAGCTGTTCTCCTCGGAGGGGTGGCCACTATCTAAAGATCTACCCGAGTCTTCAACATTGATAAGCTGTAGCTGCTGTAGAAATAGTAACGCGAAGAACTGCAGCGTGACGTGCCGAATCCTGAGATACACCCGCTTTTTTATGAGCTCACTGTTTTAAGCACCGTTTTGTATGCCGGAGGCTTGCGAAAAAAATCGTGATCTCTACGTTTGCACCGGTTGTAACACTTTCGATGAATCCAAACCAATTGACCTGACAATAATGGCACGACAGGAATCTGACAAAGAAGATCTGATCTCCGAAGCAACCGCATTGGTTGACCGAGCCGAATATCTGCGTGCTGCCGAAACAGACAGCAAATGCAGCTGGAAGCTGGTCACTGTGGGTTTTCGCAAAGACCGTAGCTTCAGCATCTATTTCGATCAGGATCCGTTCTACCAATTCGATACCAACGGAAGCCTGCGTCGAGCCTCCGAGAATGGATTCCTGTATCGAAGCCAGCACACAACACTCGCAAGGCTGAAACGTGAACGTTCAGATAATCAGACGACGCTGCAAAGAACAGATCTGGACGCAACGCAGCTGGCCGCATTTCAAGAGCGATTGATGAGCCATCTTTGCGAATTCCATAAGGCACTTCGCAGCAGCAAAGCTCAGCGACAAAGAGCCGTCACTACGATGGAAAACATTGATCAGAGAACTCTCGAATTTCTGGAGACGGTGCTTCGAAAAGAGCAACCGTTTCTATCGCCGACAATCAATATGAGAACGTGAACTTCACGGATTTGAATTCAATATGAAGACTCTGCTACTAATGAGGCATTCGCATGCGGTCTCGGGCAACCCTGCGTTTTCAGATCACGAGCGACCGTTAACAGACAACGGACGAAAACTGACAGCCAAAACGGCAATGCTGTTGGCAGATATGCAAATCAGCCGAGTCTTCAGCTCATCGGCCAAACGTACCGTCGAAACCGCCAGCATCGTGATCAATACGTGCCGGTGGAATAGCGTTCCAGAGGCCAGAAACGATTTGTATCTGGCACCATCAAAAACATATTTATCCGTCGCCGCCGAATTAGGGACCGATGCCGACAATTCGATACTGTTTGTCGGCCATAATCCCGGCCTGGCAATTCTGACTGGAAGGTGGGCTGAAACTTCTCTGTCTATTCCGCCCGCCTGTGTTGCCATCTTCGAAGCAAACATCGATGATTGGAAAGAACTGACTGAGCCTGCTCGTTTCTCAGTCAAACTAACGGAACTCATTTCGGACGGAATCCGCCGCCAATAGTTAATCTTCAGGTATCGACGCGCCAATAATGGATCCATCCAGTTCAGCAGACTCTCAAGACGATGAATCGCTTCTGGCAGCTTTAGCGCTGTCGCTGATAACTGGTATCGGACCACACCTTCAGGCCAGCCTGCTGCAAAGTTTTGGCAGTGCCGAAAACGTCTTGCGGCAATCCGTCGAATCACTTCTGAGTGTCAACGGCATAGGACCACAGGTTGCCAGCCGAATCGTCAGCGGAAATCACAGAAACGCAGCCGCCGACATGCTGAGTCGGTGCAAAGATCTTGAAGTCGACCTGCTGCGAAAAGGGCATGCGTCTTATCCACGGGGTTTGGCAAACGTAAATGACTCACCCGCAATTCTGTACGCTCGAGGAAAACTGCTGCCCCAGGATGAACTGGCCATCGCGATTGTGGGATCGCGGCGCTGCACTGCTTATGGTCGACGTCAGGCAGAACGACTCGCCGGTTCGCTGGTTCGCGCGGGCTTCACCATCGTCAGCGGTCTGGCACGAGGCATCGACGGAGCCGCCCATCGTGGCGCACTAAATGCTGGTGGACGTACCATTGCAGTCATGGCAACTGGTGTCAAAGATATCTATCCACCGGAACACGCAGAACTGGCCCTGTCCATCGTGAAAAACGGGGCGATCGTCAGCGAATTTCCACTGGATCAACCGCCCAGACCTGGCCTGTTTCCGCAACGTAACAGAATCATCAGTGGCTTGAGTCTTGGCGTGATTGTTGTTGAGGCCACTCGAAACTCAGGCGCACTTTACACTGCCCGGCATGCACTCGAACAGGGCAGGGAAGTCTTTGCCGTTCCGGGAAATGTCGACAGCCTCGCCAGCGAAGGTTCGCACGACCTGATTCGTGATGGGGTCACGCTGATCCGCAATGTAGACGATGTGCTCCAGGAACTCGGACCATTGGCAAAACCCACCACGTCCAAAGAAGCAACGGCTGTACACGATCCGCGTGAAATGAGTTTGAATCCACAGGAAAAGGAAATTCTGAACCACATCAGCTCGTCACCAATTCACGTGGAAGACGTGTTACGAGCCACACAGCTGGAACTGTCGCGCGTACTGTCAACCATTACCGTTTTGGAAATGAAACGTTTTATTCGCCGGCTGCCTGGCAACATGCTGATCAGAAGATTCTGATTCAGTAATCCAGGCCAGCACCGCGGACGCGGCAAGAAACAATCACGCCTGGTCGGCATTGCCCAGCAGAGTTGCCATCCACTTTGTATCTTCAAAGCCATCCATAACAATTCTGGCAGTCATGGTTAAAGGTACGGACAACAGCATACCAACGGGGCCAAGCACCCATCCCCAAAACAGCATTGAACAGAAAACAACGAGAGCCGACAATCCCAGACCTTTGCCCATTACTCGCGGCTCAATAAAGTTTCCGATCACGCCGTTCACCATAATAAAGCCAATCGCACAAGCGACGGCAGGCAACCACGTGAGTTCAAGCCACGCCACCAGCACTGCCGGAATCGCAGCCAGAAGCGAACCAACGTTCGGAATGAAGTTAAACATGAACGCCAGAAGCCCCCATAACGGTGCATGAGACACACCGACAAAATTCAACCAGATGGCGATCAGCACTCCAGTCGCAAGGCTCACCCACGTTTTGATCACGATGTAGTGCTGCAGACTATTGATAATCTGATGAGCACGATCAGTGGCTTCGTCAGTCCGGGCAAAAGCCATCTTCATCTTGCGCTCAAAACTACCGGCTTCGAGTAAAATAAAGATCACCATCAACAGAATTAGAAATGCATTGCTTAACAGTTGCCCGAGACTTCCAGCAATACTGGCCGCCAACGAAATTGCCGTCCCAGGATTGAACTGTTCAGACATATAGTTTCGCCACCCCTGCTCGTTGCTGGGCATGGGACGCTGCGACGCTGGTATCCGCAGCCATTCCGACGCAACGACCGGCATATTCGCGTGATTCTGAATCTTGACGTCGTGTAAGGTCGCTGCTGTCGATGCTGAACCTCCATCTTCGCCTGATGCACTGCCCGCAGAACCATCGTTGCGATTTTCAGACAACGCCACGGGATCACGTTGAAGTTCCACCTGACTTTCCGAATCTGCTGCAGTAGTTTCAATCGCCACGGAGGTTGCATGTGGATCTGCATCATCCAGACGTTTCGCCGGCTTACTGACTGAGTCCTCAGGGACGTGTCCGGATTCATGTTCGTGACGCTGCCCGGCACCAGCCGGGACATTCACGTCTTTGCCGGTGGCCCATTTGGGAATCCAACCCTCAAGGCGATTCATGACCTTGTCTTTTTCTTCCCGTAACCTCTCTTGATAGTGTTCCTGCTCGGCTGTGAAACCGGCGATGGATTTCGTCACAACAAAGACCACACTAAACAGCACCAGCCCCAGAATACCGATCACAGTCAACAGCGCGAGCCACTCCGAGAACTTTCGTTTTAAGAGGGCAAAGTACGCCGGCGCGCTGACCACTGACAGAAACACAGCTAACAACAATGGATTCAGAATCGATTCTGCCGCACGCATGCCCGCTACCACAATCACAAACGCGGCGGCCATGTATAAGTAAGAAACGCCTCGAGCCTGAGCGACAAGTGGCGGCGAAACGGCCGGTGGAATACTTAAAACGGGTTTCTGCATTTTGTTCCTCATCACCGGAATTAACAGATATTCAGAGTTCGCTTTCGGCGGCAGTTGTGAACTCCCGCACCTGTACAACCACAAGACTGACGCTTAGAAACACGGCCGTCAAAGCTGCCAGCCACACAATCTGCAGGAACGCACTTTCGTTGGAAGCGATGTACTTCATGCCTTCCGGGCCGAGATAGGTTTCGGCATGTGTTGTCCAGTGGAACAATAGCGATCTCAGGCGAAACTGAACTGTTAATCGATTCACAACTGCCGGAAACATTCCAAGAAACAACTCAACCCCTGCTGTGTATGCGACACAGAACACCATGGCTCGCGCATGAAACAATGTCCCGATCATCATGTACAGAGCGGCATAGGCAAATGCAGACAGCACAGTTAGCCCGGACAGAGCAAACACAGCTTCCCACTTATAGACGATCTGCGAAACAGGAATTGAGATAATTACTCCAGTGATTGTTGCCGAGGCCGACCATACCACGGCGACCAGATACTTTCCCATCAGCAGATGAAACAAGCCGTTTGGACGTGTAGCAAGGTACACCCAACTGTGCTGTTCCAGCTCCGTCGCGACAGTCGGTGCGGCGGTCAGCAGCACACCCAACATGCACGCAATTGATGGGCCAAGCAAATACAGGGCAACCGTAAAGATCATCCCGATTTCTTCAGCCGACACGTGTTGCTGCGGTATGCTTGGCCTTCTTGGCATCAGGTAGTTTGACATCAACAGTGTGATGACGACCGGAAACGCAGCTACAACCATCCACCAGAATGCTCGCCCGGGTGTCAGTATCCTCTTGAATTCAAACTTAAAAATTGCCAGCAGACTGTTCATAGTTCACCTCGATGAATTCGCAGCAACGAATTGAACAACGCCTGCAGTGAATCATCAGCCGATTTCATTCGACTAATATCCAAATTATGCTCGAATGCCAGTTTTGGCAGTTCAGAACATAACGTTCCGGCTCGCTGCGTCTGCAGACGAACTCGGCTATTCCCGTGAGCTCGCTTCTCTACAACCACAGAATCGGCCAGTTCATGCCGCATCAATAGCCCTGCCAGTTGATATGGCTGAGCACAGTCGATTTCTATTTCCGACGGCGTATCAAATAACAGTTCGTTGACTTCAGCGGCCGTTCCGGATGCCAACAGCCTGCCACCGCAGATTAACAGAAACGAATCCGTCAACGCTTCAATTTCGTGCAGCACGTGACTCGCAATAATCAGACTGTTGCCACGCGATATCCACCCCTGAAACACGTCTGTCATCTCCGCGCGACCGACCGGGTCGAGCCCACTAAAAGGTTCGTCCAGAATCAGCAGGGTGGGCTGATGAGCAATCGCCTGTGCCAGCTTGGTTCGTTGACGCATGCCTCGAGAATAAGTCGCGATGGGACGCTGCATACTGGCTTCCATACCGACAATTTTAAGACACTCGGCCGCACGTTCTCGCGCCGGTTTGGCCTTCACCCCCTGCAACTGCAGTAACAGAGTCACCCAATCGATGCCCGTTGTCGTCGAATACAATCCTTCAAAGCCGGGACAAAACCCAATACGCTTCAACAATTGCATATTGTTGCGGGGCTCTTCCCCCAGTACGCGAACTGTTCCACGCGTTGGAACCAGTTGCCCGATCAGCAGATTCAGAAGAGTACTTTTACCCGCACCATTCGGTCCAAGCAAACCGTATGCCCCGGGCTTCAACTGCATGCTGAAATCGTTAACTCCGATCACCGTGCCGTACAGCTTGGTAACCTGATTCAGTTCGATTAGGAAATCTGAAGTCATAGATGTAGGACTCGTGAGCGTGAATGAGTCGTTGGGGCACGTGGAAAAAGCGACGCAACAACACAACCATCGCGGCCAAAGAAACACGCCTTCACGCTCGTAACGGCGCAGAGACCTTCCTGAAGATCACGGTGAAAGACACCACAGACAGGACAGCTGCAAAAACAAACTGAGTTTCGGCATGAGAAACCAGAGTTGGTATACCCAGAATCGCAGTCGACATATCGCTGAACAACAGAAACAGAAATGACAATCGCAGAACAAGACCGGACGTATCGCCGTTAATTCCGTCCACGCCACTCATCATCAGAAATGCAGAAAGGCCGAAGATCCATATGAAAAACCAGCCGAATGTGGCAAATCGGCTTTCAATTGTTAGTGAGGACAACATCAATGCCAGCAATGTAGTGGGAACAATCATTGCCGCGGACGCAATCACAACTCGAATCGGCAGGTCCCATGTATACGCAATCACAGATGCGTCCGGCGATAACAGGACAGCAAAGAGATACAGCAGCAACTGTGGCAACGTGCCTGTCAGAAACAGGAAGAACGCCACCGTAGCGCACTTACCAAGAATGTACTGAAACCGAGTCATCGGGCGAGAGAAGTACAACAGGAATGCTCGCGATCTCACGTCCTGCGATATCAATGCCGGTGCCACCAGCCCGACGACAATTACCATGCCAATCGCCTGAGATCGCTGTAGCTGTAGCAACACCGCTTTCCAGAAAATCGGCCGAGCAACCGTCAGCAATTCCTGCTGCGACGCTCCGTCAAGATGATGAAGGATTGCCAACACGGCTGGCACAGATTCGCTCGGTAGAAAAACTCTTGCGATTTCTCGAAACGCTCGCGGATTCATCGTGGCATTGCCGGACAGTACCTGCTCAAACAGGAATATCACGATACCATATACCAAGGGTGGCCCCCATGCAGCAAACGCAATCCTGCGCAACCATGAACTCTGCCACGCCCGCCGGATGCCAATTGCGGCAATCACAGACCACCGACTGTTGCCCGATTCTCGTTCGCCATCCCATTCGCGGTATCCCAGGTTATGAATTGGCATGGCGTTTCTCTCGGACAGTTTGCAGAAAAATCTCCTCAAGTGACGACTGAGATGGAATCTGGTTTAAGATGGCCACCTGACATTGCTCAGCCACCTTCCAGATGGATGCGGCAATCATTGTCGAATCGCCAGCAACTTTTATGCGATTCTTCGAAGCGACCTCACAGTGAAGCCCCTCGCGCATTAGAGCTTCGCAAAAGAGTTCACCCTGATCCGCCACTTCAATTGTGACTTCAGGATTGGGAGACTTCAGGAGGTTTTCCAATGGTGCCGACAACTTCACCTGGCCGGCTGCCATAATCGCTACCGAATTGCAGATGACACGCACGTCCGGCAATATGTGAGTACACAGAATAACGGCCTTGCCGAATTTTTTTGAAAGTATACCAATGCGACTCAGCATCGCTTCACGCTCTTCCGGATCGAGGCCTGATGTTGGTTCATCAAGAATCAGAAGCTCCGGATCGTGAACAATCGCCATCGCAAAACGCAATTTCTGTCGCATGCCCGTTGAATATGTTTCGACTTTGCGATAACGCTCCTGACCCATTCCGCAAAAGTCCAGAATTTCGTGACCTCGCCGTAATGCCTCAACGCCGGGAAGACACGACAGGCGAGCAGCCACCTGCACTGATTCGATCCCCGACAGGCCGAACATGTAACAGTCATCCTCGGGCATATAGCCAACCTTGGCCCGAATTGCTGAGGACTCGGCCTTAATACTATGCCCCAGCACGGAAACCTCGCCAGACGTAATCCTGACAAGCCCAAGCAACACCTTGATCAACGTACTTTTCCCGGCACCGTTCGGGCCGAGCAGACCGGTAATCCCTTCGCCGATCGTCAAATTGACACCGTCCAGCGCGCGGAAACTACCGTAATCTTTGATCAGGTTTTTCAGTTCAATCAAAGCGGCCATATTGTCAAAAGAGCTTCTCTATCAATACACGATCACACAACGTTTACGCGACGTAGCATTAGTTCGACTCACAATATCATTGATTTAATCAAGCCAAGCCTGATTGTGTCAGCATTCTGTTGGCAAGCACAATCGTCTGGAACTGAATGTCTACAATATCGTTGATTTGTTCGGCGTAGCCTCCTGCCAATGTAATGACCAGAGGCAACTGACGGTCTCGGCAGAACTGATACACCATCCTATCGCGTTCCTCCAACCCCTGCATGGATACTGCCAGGCCTCCTAGTTTGTCATGTTCGAACGGGTCTGCACCCGCCAGATAATAGACAATATCAGGCGATGCCTGCCGCTCCGCCCACTTCAGCCCGACACCCCACTGCTCAAGATATGCATCTGTCGAGCAACCTGGCGGAAGTTCGATGTCCAGATCGCTGCGCTGTTTGCGAGCCGGAAACGCTTTCTTAGCGTGAAGTGAAAACGTAATCACCGACGGATCGTCAGCAAAGATAAACGCGGTACCGTCCCCCTGATGTACGTCTCCGTCAATTACCAGAACCTGCTGCACGCGTTCTTCAAGCTGCATCGAGCGAATTGCGACGGCGACGTCGTTAAACACACAGTAACCTGCCCCGCGATCAGGAAACGCATGATGAGTGCCACCGGCAAGATTCGCGGCAACACCATCCGTCAACGCACATCGAGACGCAGACACTGTTGCCCCCGTGGAACGACGACTGCGTTCAGCCATTTGCCGGCTCCACGGAAAGCCAATGCGGCGAATCTCGACCTCCGTCAACTGCCCCGCGGTGACGCGCTGAACCCAGTCTCGCGTGTGAACCAACGTCAACTGATCATCGGTCGCAGCCGGAGGCACGCACATCTGATCGGGCGAGAAGACTCCACACTGTTCCAGGCGTTTACGAAGCAGGCGATAACGCTGCATCGGAAAACGGTGGCCTTCAGGCAAAGGCAGGACGAAAAGATCAGTGTGAAACAGCTTCATATTTGATCGAAAATGCTCAATGTTCTGCAACGAATCACGCGAACTACCGAAAGTTGCCCGCCCAGGCAGCTGTCTGCACCAGGCTGCGCATTCGCCATTCTCTAAGTTCGGTCAGCAATATAAGTTTGCGGTCAACGTGTTCGGCGCTGTTCCAAAGATTCTTGACTTCCGTCGGATCGTTCACGAGATCAAACAGCTGGCCTTCGTCTTCGTCAATGAAATGCACCAGCTTCCATGCGTTGGAACGCACCATCGTCACAAAATCGGTGCCATCCAGAATATGGTCCTTCCCGTGTTCAGCATAAACATATTCACGAGGCTCCCATTCTTTGCCTTCGAGCACCGGCAGCAAAGACTTTGCTTCCATCGTGGCTGGCACTTCCAGCCCGGCAAGTTCCATAATCGCCGGGCCGATATCCATCTGCTGACACAGCTTGTCAACGCGTTTATTTGCTTCAAACCGCCCGGGACTCCAGACTATCATCGGCATCTTTGTAATTATGTCGTACATCGTCCACTTCTGGCTGTGACCGTGATCTGTCAGGCAGTCGCCATGATCACTGGTGAAAATCACAACACTGTTTTCAAGGTAGCCTTTATTCTCCAACGACTGCAGAATCTCCCCCACCTTCGTGTCGATCATCGTGACGTTAGCAAGGTAATAAGCGCGTTGCCTGTGACGTTCTTCCTGAGTTGGGTTGTCCTTATGCACCACGCTGTCATGATCAATATCAAAGTTGTGCTGTCGCAGAACCTTGAATGCTCTGGGCTGACCTTCCTTTTCCTCCTTTGTAACCTCCATTAGCGGCAGGTCTTTGCTCATATACTTTGCAGCCTCTTCCGGCGTCGGATCGTATGGAGGATGCGGCCCGGGAAAGCCAATCTGCAGAAACAGTGGCTGATCTGATTTCGGCTTGGTGTCGATCCACCAAGTGGCCATGTTGCCGACAAAATTATCTGACTGCATGTCTGCGTCCAGTTCCCACAGAAATGCCCCAAGGCTGTTCTTGTAGTCCTTGCGCTGACGATAAAGTTCGCGCTGCTGCTTCACCAGCCCGCGGGCATGCAACGCCTTATCCCATTCATCGTAATAGTACCGTTCCTCCATGTAACGGTCTTTATTTTCGACGACATAGCGTTCGTGGAACCCCATCGGCGTATGGTACGGATAGGTATGCATCTTCCCGATATTGATGCAGCGGTAACCGCTGCCTGCCAACGATTCAATCCAGCCGTGACGCCATGGGTCAGCGTTCTTCAAGATACCAGTCGTGTGCGGGAAGTAACCCGTAAACAAACTGGCACGCGACGGAGCACAACTTGGAGCCGAGATGTGACAATTCGTAAACGTCGTCCCTTCACGCACAAGGCGGTCGAGATTCGGCGTTTCCATGTAATCAAAACCCAGCTCACGAATCGTGTCGAACCGTTGCTGGTCAGTGATAATGAAAATAATATTCGGACGATCGTCGGACATTGTTTACAGCCATCCAGATTAGGAGCGGTCATAAGTCAGCGATTGTAGTCATCGCCTCGCGTTCCGCAAAACAACAAAGACAGGTTCAGCAAAACTGAATCTTGACCTTCAAATTCAGACGCGAGTAACACTGGCTCAAACAACGGGTTTCGCACCAAAAAGAAGTGCCTCCTTAGCCTACACCGAAAACTCCACTTAGTGCCGCAAGTCGTAGTTGACGGCTCACGAGTCGAAAAATCAGCTTAGATAAACAGTGAATTTGGCTGTGCAGTCGGGGTGTTCTGCCGAAACTGACAGCGACTAAAAAGCCTTACCGCTAAGAATACGCGTGACAAACAACGTGCATTTTCTCACGGAGGAA
>Ga0335398_10004363_pt1 | contig 19700 bp, 12 predicted proteins | sample BON03_FD_205742 | JGI IMG/M metagenome (GOLD analysis project Ga0335398, IMG submission 205742) | Freshwater microbial communities from Lake Bonney liftoff mats and glacier meltwater in Antarctica - BON-03 (spades assembly) (version 2) | ecosystem: Environmental > Aquatic > Freshwater > Ice >... | reverse complement strand
TTCTCGGAGAATCCGGTGGCCCGGAACTGGCCTGTGACAACCTGGTGAGGGACTCAGCCTCCGATAAGACCGAGATTCCAGAGCAAATTCATCTGATCGGCCTCGGGGATTTCCAGCGGACGAACGATACGAAAACCCAGCCAATGCGCGTCGGTGTGATACCAGATGGACTTGGGTAGTTGGGGATCCTCCTCTTTCCAGTTCTCCTGAGAAGGAATGCGGCGGGCCGAACGGAGCTCCCCGGCCAGATCATACCACGAACCACCCCGGGCGACCCTGGGGTAAAGCGTCGTGGGGATCGCGAGTGGATTCCCTGCCGTCTTGCCTTCCCGCGAGGCGTAGGCGTCCGCAAGATATTGGTCGAGACACCACTCCATGACGTTGCCATGCATATCGTAAAGACCCCAGGGATTCGGTTTTTTTGTGCCGATCTTCTCATACCCGACCCTAACCTGTGAGGGGTCGAGCACCGCAAAGTCCTCGAGTTGATCAGGGGGACAGGAGTAGGGACCGGTCGTGCCGGCGCGGCAGGCGTATTCCCACTCGGCTTCGGTCGGGAGACGATAATAATGGCCGGTCTGAGTGCTGAGCCACTGGCAGAATTTGCTGGCAGCATGCTCCGTCATGCAGATGGCGGGATATCCGTCGGTGCCCATTCCGAAACTCATTTCGGTGTAGGGTGTCGTCGGGCTGGAGACGATATCGACCGGGGCTGCGCCGTCCGGGATTTTCACGGGCGATCCATCTTTGTTGCGGGCTCCGCCGGAGATCATGAAGGGTTCATACATGTTCCAGGTGACCTCGAACTTGCCCATCCAGAACGGGTCCACTTTCACCTTGTTTTGGGGGCCTTCATCTTCGAAACGGCCTTCCTCATCGCCGGGGCTACCCATCAGGAACTCGCCGCCCTTGATCGCGACCATGTCGAATTTCACGCCGGTCTTGGTAATCGTGTCGGTGTAGTTCTTCATCTCCGCCTCGGATTTCTCGTTGCTTGTGGCGAGAATATTTTCACGGATGGCGCTCACCAGTTCGCGATTGTCAGCAGGCCCGGCGGCGGCTTCGTCGCCCCCGAGTTTGAAATCAGTCGGCCAGACGGCACCCTGCCCGACCCAGAGACCGAGCAACTTCTGCTCCCCGACCTTAAAAGGCCCGCCTCGACTGAGGAGGGGAAGAATGTTGACTTTGAAATCCATGCGGGGTTTTTCCTCCAGGACAACGCCCTCGGGCCAAACCGCCCCTTCCTCGATCCAGGTCTTCAGGATCTCCTGCTGCTCGACGGTGAGCGGCTTCTTCGGAGGCATGACGTCATCACTGTCGGCGGGCTCGGTGGTCATCCAATAGACGGGACTGGCCGCAGGCTTCTTCGGGATGATGGTTTCCTCCGCGTAGGAAGCCCCACCGGCGAAAGCCGCCTTCATCGTGTCCATGCGGTAATCGCCCTCCTGCTTTTCCGGACCGTGACAGTGGATGCAGGCGCCTTCGATGAGCGGCTTGACCCGGGTCATGAAGTCGACGGTCTCACTAAAAGCAGTCAGCGGGAGCAGGATACCTCCCAGTAGCAGGGCGAATGATCGTTTTTGCATAAGGAATCTTCGTGAGTAGTGAACCGTGAACGAATCAGATAATGCCAGTCAAACAAGATCCGTATCCACGCCCCGCCCCCCCTCAAAACGACTCCACGTGAGTCAGCACATCAAAAAACGGCACCTCCGCGAGCAGTCCGAAGCGATCATCCCGATTCAGCCTCGCCCGTGTCGTCGCCGGGCTGGAGAGGCCGCAGAGGAATCGCGCAAGCTGCCTCGGCTGGCGCAGGGCGGGATGATTCTCCGCCTTCGTCGTGCGGATGACCTCGGCCTGTTCGAGGGTGATGGACTCGCGTTTTGCCGCCGGGAGCGGCCCCCCGGCACTTTCGCCGAGACAGACTCCGCAGGTGCCGCAGGGCTCCATCGTCTCGCCGAAGTAGGCGATGAGCTGCTGCGGGATACACTGCGGCGTTTCACAAAGCGTCTCCACGAGATGGAGCCGCTCGATCTCGCCGACTTCGCGGGATTCGAAACGCTCGATCATCCGCGCCGCGATCGCCGGGACCGAACGCTCGCCGTCAGGGGCAAGGCGATAGGCATGACGCAGACCGTCGGGTTTCACGATGGCATCCCCCTGATCGGCGAGGTAGCCGATCGCCCGACGCACCCTGTCCTCGGGTTCGCCCAGCTCGGCGGCGGATTCGGCGATGGTGAAGCGATGCCAGAGCCTCGCCTTTTTCCCTGTCTCGAAAAGTCGGGTGAGAAAGAGCTGCCGCTCCGGCGTGTGGCCGGTGATGACCGTTTTAAACGGCCGCAGCAACTGCACCTGATACCCGCCGTAAAAGGGTCCTTCGGGGATGATGATCCCGTCGAGTTCCAGATAGGTCAGGGCAGTCGAGACCACCGTCGGCCGCATGTCGCGCGAGATCGAGAGATCGTATCGGGAGATGGAAAACCGGTCCCCCTGCAAGAGGACATGCTCGACGAGCGACTTCACCGCCGTGGCCGAGGGCGTGTCGCCGTAGATGAAATTCTCCAGCACGGTGAGGTCGTCGGCGCAGGCGAGAATCTCGCAAGTCGAGATCGCGCCGTCACGTCCGGCTCGCCCTGACTCCTGCACATAGTTCTCGAGCGATTTGGGCAGATTGTAATGATAGACATGCCGGATGTCCGCCTTGTCCACGCCCATGCCGAAGGCGATCGTCGCCACGACGACGTTGATGCGGCCGGACATGAATCCATCCTGCACCGCCGCGCGATCCTCGTCGCGCATCCCCGCGTGGTAGGCGCGCGCATCGACACCGGCCCGACTAAGGAGACCCGCGACGCGCTCGGCAGTTTGCTGCAAAGTCACGTAGACGATCGCCGGCCCCGGAGTCGCCGTCGTCACGAGCGTCACGAGCCGGGCATCGCGCTCCCTCTCCGAACAGGGGTGGATGCGGTAATGAAGGTTCGGCCTCGCGAAGCCGGTCTGGATGTGATCTTCCACCGCGATCCCGAATCGCTCGCGGATCTGCTCCGCGACCCGGGGTGTCGCCGTTGCGGTGAGGGCGAGGATGCGCTCGACCTTCAACTCGCGGGCCATCTCCGCGAGCTTCAGGTAATCGGGGCGGAAGTTGTGGCCCCACTCCGAGATGCAGTGGGCTTCGTCGACCGCGAGCAGAGAAATGCGGCAGGCCCGCAGATGCCGCAGGAATCCCTCATTTGCGAGCCGCTCGGGCGCGACGTAGAGGATCTTCAAAGTGCCGTCGCGCATGCCGGAGTAGATGGTCTCGATCTCGGACCGCTCCAGGGTCGAGTCGAGCCGGGCCGCCGCGACGCCTTTGAGATGAAGGGCCTCGACCTGGTCTTTCATCAGGGCGATCAGGGGCGAGATCACGAGAGTGAGATGATCGAAGAGCAGGGCGGGGAGCTGATAACAGAGACTTTTTCCCGCGCCCGTCGGGAACAGCGCGAGAGCCGAGCGACCCGCGAGGAGCACGTCGATGACTTCCTCCTGCCCCGGTCGGAATGCCCTGTGGCCGAACCACTGATCTAAAGCCGCGTCTTTATCCATCATTTCTCCGAACCGCTTAATGACAGGAAGATGCCGCGCTAAATGCTTGAAGCAATTTTAAAAGAATCCTAAGATGCGCCCTCTTGCGTAGCTGCGCCCCTTCATTGGGCCCGGCCCCTCGCGATCAACGCCCGGACCCTGTTCCCTCCTATTTCCTGACATGACCGAAAATTTTTGTCGCTGGGGTATCCTCGGCACCGCCGGTATCGCCCGTAAAAACTGGCAGGCGATACGCCATGCCGGGAACGGCCGTCTCGTCGCCGTCGCCAGTCGAACCGCTGATCGGGCAGCCGAATACATTGCGGAGAATCAGTCCCAGATCCCGCATCACCCCGCGCCGCGAGCGATCGCCGGCTACGAGGAGATGATCGCCGCCGATGACATCGACGCCCTTTACATCCCCCTCCCGACCGGCCTGCGTAAAGAATATGTCCTCGCCGCCGCCGCCGCCGGCAAACACGTCCTCTGCGAGAAGCCGTGCGGAGTCGACGCCGCCGAGGTCCGCGAGATCGTCGAAGTTTGCGAAAAGGCGGGAGTCCAGTTCATGGACGGAGTCATGTTCATGCACAGTGATCGTCTCGTTGCAGTGCGACGCGAACTCGATGCCGGTGACGCCGTCGGGGAAATCAAACGCATCGCCTCGCAATTCAGCTTTCTGGCGCCGGAGAGTTTTTTCACCGAGAACATCCGCATGCAGGCCGGACTGGAGCCGCTCGGCAGCCTCGGGGATCTCGGGTGGTACTGCATCCGCATGGCGCTCTGGACGATGCGCTATGCGATGCCGGTGGCCGTCCGTGCGCACATGATACGCGAGACCACCGTGCCCATCACCCTCTCCGCCGAGATGGATTTTGACGACGGCGTCACCGCGAGTTTTTATTGCAGCTTCGAAGCCGAGCACCAGCAGTGGATCAACATCGGCGGGACAAAGGGTCACCTCACGATGCGGGATTTTGTGCTGCCCTTTCACGGACCCGAGTTGAGCTTCGAAATCGAGCAGGCCAACTTCGAGACGGATATCTGCCAGTTCCACATGGAGCGCCACAGCCGCCGCGTCGCAGTGCACGAGTATTCGGATAGCCACGCCACCGCGCAGGAGACAAAACTTTTCCGCCGCTTCGGTGAACTCGTCCTCGGGGGAAAGCCCGATCCGCACTGGCCCGGGATCACGCTCAAGACGCAACTCGTTCTCGATGCGTGTCTGCAATCGGCCCGTGCGGGAGGCAGGGAAATTGCTCTGTAATCGTACATCATGATCGAGCCCATTGCACGAGGTGTCATCGGAGTCATCGTCCTGCTCGGGATCTGTTTTCTCCTCAGCAATCACCGCCGCTCGATCCACTGGCGTCTCGTCGGCGGCGGCATCGCCCTGCAGGTCGTGCTGGCGCTGCTGATCCTCGCGACTCCCTTCAGCGGCGTGGTCGAGTGGGCCTCGGGCGGCTTTGTGAAACTGCTCGGCTACAGTGACATCGGGGCGCGCTTCATGTTCGGCGAACTCGTCGATGCGAGCCGCTACGGCTTTGCCTTCAAGGTCCTGCCGGTCATCATTTTTGTCTCGGCCCTGACCTCGCTGCTTTATTATCTCGGGGTCCTGCAATGGATTGTCTTCGGATTCGCCTGGGTCATGTCGCGGCTCATGAAGCTCTCGGGCGCGGAAAGCCTCGCCGCCGCCGCCAATATCTTCGTCGGCCAGACCGAGGCTCCGCTCGTCGTGAAACCCTACATCGCAAAGATGACGAAGTCCGAGCTGATGGCGCTGATGACCGGGGGCATGGCCACGATTGCCGGCAGTGTCTTCGGGCTGTATGTCGTCACCCTCGGGGCCGGTGATCCCCTCGTCGAAGCGGCCGTCGCGAAGCATCTCCTCACCGCGTCGATGATGAACGCCCCCGCCGCCCTCTACGTGGCGAAAATGTTAGTGCCCGAGCGCGAAGAGATCCATGAAGACCTCTTCGTGCCGCGAGACCGCCACGGACGCAACATGCTCGACGCCCTCGCCCAGGGCACGACCGATGGGCTGCGCCTGGCGCTCAACGTCGCCGCCATTCTCATTGTCTTTGTCGCGGCGATCGCTCTGCTCAACGGGATCTTCAGCTGGGTCGGTGCGCTCGGCGGAGAAACCGGCTGGATCAACGGGCTCGTCGCACGAGCCAGCGGTGGAGTCTTCGAAGAACTCTCAATGGAGGCCGTTCTCGGATTCCTCTTCGCCCCCGTCGCTGCGGTGATCGGGGCCGAGCGCGGGGACATGCTCCAGCTCGGCCAGTTGCTCGGAACGCGCCTCGTCTCGAACGAGTTCGTCGCCTACCTGCAGCTCGGTGAACTCAAAGCCGCCGCCGCGATGGGGCCGAAGTCCATCTTCCTCGCCACCTTCGCCCTCTGCGGTTTCGCCAATCTCAGTTCCATCGGCATCCAGATCGGTGGCATCGGCGTGCTCGCGCCCGAACGCCGCGGCGACCTCGCCGAGCTGGGGGTAAAGGCGATGATCGCCGGGACCATCGCCAGCCTGCTCACCGCATGCATCGCGGGGATGTTTTTCGCGGTGGGCGGGTGAGATTGACTCACGCATGAAGCGCGTGCAATACCGCTTCCGGATCACGCTCCACAACACGAAGAAGTGCTTTTGCCGGACCCTCAGGATGGCGGCGACCCTGCTCCCAGTTCTGCAACGTCCGCACACTGACTCCGATTATCGCAGCAAAGCGAGACTGGGAAATTCCAAGCCGCTCACGAATTGCTTTTGCGTCAGGATCCGGATACTCGAAAACACGGGATGCCTTGAGTTCCCCTCTGCGAATTTTTCCAGCTTCGCAAATGCTTTCACACAACTCATCAAAATCGGATTCATTCATAGCTCAAATAGTTCTCGACCAAGCCTCGAAATGACCCTCACCGCCCCAATCTCCGCGCCACATCCTTGGCGAAGTATGTCAGGATCATGTCGGCACCGGCGCGTTTGATGCCGATGAGAGACTCGAGCGCGACTTTCTCCTCGTCGATCCAGCCGTCCTTCGCGGCGGATTTGATCATGAGGTATTCGCCGCTCACCTGGTAGGCGGCGATGGGAATGTCAAAGGCGTCACGGAGCGTGCGAATGACGTCGAGATAGGGTCCGGCGGGCTTCACCATGATCATGTCGGCCCCTTCGGCGATGTCGAGCTCGGCCTCGCGGAGCGCTTCGCGACGGTTCGCCGGATCCATCTGGTAGGTCTTTTTATCCCCGGCCTTCGGCGCGGAATCGAGCGCGCCGCGGAAAGGTCCGTAGTAGGCCGAGGCATACTTCGCGGTGTAGCTGAGGATGGAGACTTCCTCATGACCGGCCGCGTCGAGAGCGGTCCGGATCTCGCCGATCCGGCCATCCATCATGTCGCTGGGCGAGACGATGTCGGCACCGGCGTCGGCGTGGCAAAGGGCCTGGCGGCAAAGCACCGCGACGGTCTCGTCGTTGATGATCTTCAGGTCGCCGCTCGCGGTTTTCTCGACGAGGCCATCGTGCCCGTCGGAGTTGTAGGGATCGAGTGCGACATCGGTGATTATCGTAATGTCAGGGTAGGCCGCCCGCACCGCCCGGATCGCCCGGGGCACGAGTCCGTCGGGATTAAAACACTCTTCGGCGAGCGGCGTCTTGAGGACGTCTTCGATCTTCGGGAAAAAGACAATGGCGCGCACGCCCGCTTTCCACGCCTCGCCGACTTCGGTGACGAGACCTTCGAGACTCCAGCGGTGACATCCCGGCATGGAGGCGATCGCGTCGTTTTGCGGCGCTTCGTGAATGAAGAGCGGGTAGATAAGATCCGACGGGTGCAGGATCGTCTCGCGTACGAGTCCCCGGATACCGCGGCTCTTGCGATTGCGTCGGGGGCGGATCGGTAGGTTCAGCTTTTCGGACATAGTTCGTATCCTTCCTTGGTGTCTTTGATTTCCCAACCGCCGGCGGTGATTTCGTCGCGGAGCCGGTCGGACTCGGCCCAGTTCTTCGCCTGCTTCGCGGCCCACCGGTCAGCGGCGAGTTTCACGAGAGCTTCGGGCGCTTCCGCGACCGGACCGCCCGTTGCAGGGAGGACGAGTCCGAGCGCTTCCATGATGAGATCGAAACCTCTCAAAGCCACACCCGCCTCCTCTGCGGAGAGGCTCTCGATGGAAATCGACTTTATCGCGGTGAAGACCCGACCCAGTGCATCGGGTGTGTTGAGGTCATTCAGGAGCGCCTCAAACGCCCCGCTGAAGGCGCCTGCGTCGGTCACCGCGAGCGCGTCGTCGTAGGTGAGTGGTTCTGTCAGGCCGCTCTTCCCCGCGAGACCCTGGCTGAATTTGGCAAGACGCTGCAAGGCCTGGCGCGCCCCCAACAGCGCGGGGAAGTTTTCTTTCGCCTCCGCATCTTTGGCGACAAAGTTGAGCGGCTGCCGGAAGTTCGCCGAGATGAGGGCGTAGCGGAGTTCCGCCGGCGAAAAGCCTGCCTCCACGAGTTGGGAGAGGGTGTAGAAATTTCCCGCGCTCTTTGACATCTTGCCTCCGTCCACGAGCAGGTGGGTGAGGTGGAACCAGTGCCCGGCCATGTCATGCCCGGTGCAGGCCTCACTCTGGGCGATCTCGTTTTCGTGATGCGGGAAGACGAGATCGACGCCGCCCGAGTGAAGATCGAAGGTATCTCCGAGATACTCGCGGCACATCGCCGAGCACTCGAGGTGCCAACCGGGACGCCCCTGTCCCCACGGGCTCTCCCAGTAGTTGTCTCCATCCTCATCACGACGCGCCTTCCAGAGGGCGAAGTCGGAGACGGAGTCTTTTTCGTACTCGTCATCCGAGACCGAGCCCGAAGCTCCCTCGCGCAGCTCGCGCTGATCGAGGCGGGAGAGACGGCCATATTTGTCGAAGCTCGACACCTTGTAATAGACCGAACCATCCTCGCTCGTGTAGGCGTGCCCCTTCTCCATTAGCTCACGGATCATCTCGATCTGCTGCGGAATGTGCTCCACCGCGCTCGGTTCGATGTGCGGGGGCAGTAGATTGAGACTGGCACAATCCTCGTGAAAACGATCGCGCCAGAAATCGGTGAACTCTTTCAAAGAGCGGCCGCCCGCCTGCGAGTCACGGATCGTCTTGTCATCGACATCAGTGAGGTTACGCACGTGGAAAGTCTCCACGCCGGAGAGTTCAAGAGTGCGGCGAAAGACATCCTGAAGCACGAAAGTCCGGAAATTACCAATGTGGGCCGGGCCGTAAACCGTTGGCCCGCAGCAGTAAAAACGGAAAACCCGGCCGTCGATAGGCACCAGCTCCCTCAGCCCGCGGCTCATCGTATCAAAAAGTCTCATCGTCGGCATTGGGAGAAAGGGACGGCACTTGCCCCGATTTTGCAAGAGGTTCGCTCATTCCCGACGCCTCGCAGTCAGAAATTTCAGACTGTTAATTTCTATAAAATTCGCATAAGTGAGGCTCACTTTAATTATCTTTCATCTTCCCTATTGTCGCAAAGTCTGATAAATTTTTATCGCGCGTGTGAGGATTTTTTAAAATTGGGTGTATGACATTGAAGCTCGTAGTCACGACAAACGTCAATGGAGACGTTTTTGAATTGGTTCTGAAGAACGCCAAATACGGTGTCGGCAGAAGGCATGATAACGATCTAAGGATCAAAGAGACCTATATTTCCGGCTACCATTCTGAACTTACGCGGACGGAAGGTGGTGATTTCATGATCTCCGATCTCGGGTCCAGCAACGGGACTTTCCTCAACGGACGCCGGATCGATGGGAAGGAAAAGATCAAAGCGGGAGACTTCATCAAGTTCGGCATCCTCAAGGTCGCGGTGCGGGAGCACACCGACACTATGCCCAGGATCGTGTCGCTAAAGGACAGACCCGCCTTTGCCCGCAAAGAAGAGTCGAACACGGCCGCCATCACCCTCGAGAAAAAGACCGGTCCCCTCATTGCTGCCGCCGCGATCCAGGCCAAGGGCGAGACGCAGGCCACCCCTGTTTCCGATGGCTCCAAGGCGCGACTCGCAGAACTCGAAGCGCAGATCAAAGAGAGCCAGCTCAAGACAGCCGGCCTGGAAAAAAAAATCCAGACCCTGCACGCGGACCTGTCCGCTCGTGAAAGCGAAGTCAAATCCCTCGCAGCCGCCGCCGCTGCCAAAACAGTGGCCGATGACGAGCTGGAGAAGCTCCGTGCAAACCTTACCCGGTCCGAAGACTCCGCAGCGGAAGGAGAGAAGGAGCTCAAACGTCTCCGTGACGAAATCGGCAGCAGCTCAACGGCCCTTTCCGAAAAGGCCGACGAAGCAGGGCGCCTCGTTGAAGAACTCGCCACACTCAAATCCATCCTGACAGAGACTGAATCGCGGGAACAGGAGGCTCGCGCAGAGATCTCGGCAGCAGCAGTGAATAAAGATGAGACCATCAGACGGCTCGACTCCCAGGCGAAGTCACTCACCGACGCCCTCTCGGCAAAAGAAGGTGATCTGAAGGCTACCGCGAAAGAAGCGGCCAGAATCAGCATCCTCACCGCAGAAATCACCGCTCTAACCGGGGAACTGGATCAGACGAAATCGCGCGTGGCATCAGAAATAGAGGACAAAAGCAGCCTCGAAGTCTCTCTCGCCGGCAAGTCGGGTGAAATCAATCGTCTCCACGCGAAAATCAACGAACTGCTTGCGGCCGCCGAGAAGGACAAGGACTATCTCGCCGAGGAACTCGAGGCGACGAAGTCCCTCGCCGACAACGAACGCGCCGCGCTCGAGGCGAAGCTCGACGGGAAGTCAGACGAGCTCCACACGCAGCAGACTGCGGTGAAGACACTGCAGGCGAAGATCGACGAACTCACCGCCGCCGCGGAGAGAGACAAAGCCGGTCTCGCCGGCGAACTCGCGGTCGCGACCCTCGCTGCCGTCTTAGTCAAAGCGGAATTCTCGAAACTGAAAGACGAATCGGCAACAGCACGAAAAGAGCGCGCATCGCAGCTCAAAGAACTCGAGAAAGAGAAGTCCAAACTCAGCAAAGCGCTTGAGGCACTGGAGACGAAATTTTCCCGGAAAGACAAGGAACTTGCCGCCCTCAAGACAGCGCTCGCCGAGAAAGAAAAAGCCATTGTTTCCGCAGGCAGCGAGGCGAGGGATGCCGCAAAACGCATCGCTGAACTGGATGCCTTGAAATCCGACCTCGTGAAAGACGCCGCCGCCGAGATCGCCGCTCTCACTGCCGAGCTGGAAAAAGCCCGACTTGAGAGCAGTGAAATGCGGAGCACTTCCGCGCGGGAAAACTCAAGGTGGCAGGATGAGATCGCAGACCTCACCGCCAAAGTCGCCGCGAGCGGCGCCCAGATCGACCTCACCAACCGACAGCTCGAAGAGGTACAAAGGCTCGTCGGCGGCAGCGAGATCGAACGGGCCTCGCTCCGCAGCGAACTGAGCGACCTCCAGAAACGCGCCGCCTCCGTGGGCGAAGAATCATCCGGCACCCGTGAGCGGCTCGAAGCCCTCGGCGCGGAGCGTGACGACCTGTCGAGCCGTCTCAAGACGCATGTCAACGATCTCCAGGCCGCCAAGGCTGAGGCCAACGATCTGCGCGTCGAGCTGAAGAAGACGAAAGAATCATCCGAGTCGTCGCTCCTCAAAGTGGAGCAGTCCCTCAAAGCGCGCCTTGCCGAACTAGAGACGTCCCTCGCCTCGGAACGAGTCCGTGCCGGAGACACCCTCGCTCAAAAAACAGCACTGGAGACAACCCTCGAAGACCTTCGCAAAAACCACGGAACGCTCAGCGAAGAGATCGTGCAGGTGAAGGCACGCAACGAAGAGAGTTCGCGCAACAGCGGGCGTCTCCATGCCGAATTGAACCGCGAGGCGGCGGAGCGATCCCAGATCTCCGAAGAACTGGAGGCGAGCCGCAACCGCGCCGGTGAGCTCGTCAAAGAGGTCGAAGATCTCCGTCAGTCGCTCGACGGAAAAGACCGCGACCTCGCCGAGCGAGAGCAGCATTATTCCCGCTCTGAGAGTGATACCGTGCAGAAGTTGAAACGCGAACTCGGTGAGGCCATCGTCGCCCGCGATACCGCAGAGGAACGCTCTGCCAAGGCCAACAAGGACAAGCTTTCCCTCAGTGGTGCCTATGAGCGGCTGAAAGAACAGCTCGACCTCGCCGAAGCCGCCAACCGCAGGGCCAAAGAGGCGGAAGAAGAGCAGAATCACAGCAAAGGGCTCCTCGCCCGCCGCCTTGAGAAAGCCGAAGCCAGCAACAGCGAACTCGCCGCCCGGATCAAAGAGGAGGCCCTCGCGCTCATCACCAATCGCGACCTCATCGCCAAGCTCGAGCAGCAACTCCGCGAGAACGAGTCCGAAGCCGTCCGACGCGAGCAGGAGCAGGTCGTCGCTCTGCGCGCCGATCTCGGACAGATGAAACGCCGCTCTTCTGATGAGGAGCGTCAGCGCAGCGATCTCGAGGCCGAACTCGCCCGCACCCGCGAGGCCAAACTCCTCGCTGAAGACCGTATTCTCGAACTGAACGAACGTCTCCTCGAGCGTGAGAGTGAAACCGTTTCCACCCGCAGCCTTCTCACCGAGACCGAGAAAAAACGGGGCGATCTCGCCTCCCGCTTGACCGAAGAGAGCGCCCTCGCCGCCACTCAGGCAAGGGCTCTGGAAACCCTCAGGAAAGACCTCGCCGACACCATTGTCCGGTTCAAAACGTCGGAGTCTACCCTCCTCGCGAAACACGGGGATGAGATCGACGATCTTCTCGCCGAACTTCGCAGCGAACGAGCGCACAAAGAAGGACTGGAGATCGAGCTTTCCAATACCAGAGTCGGCATGTCCAACGCCCTGCGGCAGGCTCGCGACGAGAGTGCCGCGGCCCAGGCCAGACTCATCGCCGAGGGCAATGCCAAACTCTCTGCCGTCGAGGATACCCTCAGCGAGGCGATCCGGGCCCGCGAAGATATCGAGCAGACGCGCAGCGAACTCGAAGACGAACTCAACCAGCGCGACGAGCACATCGAGAGACTCTCCGAGCGGATCGAAGATCTCGAAATCCACTGGCGCGACGAGATCGAAAGCCGCCACGCCGTGCTGCGCGACCTGGAGACCACTCGCGAGGGTTTCTCCCGGACCCTGCAGGCGAACTGGGGCCACCTCGGCACCGCCCGCCAGGCCCACGAAAAAGAAAAATCGGCGCGCGAGACCTTCCAGAACGATCTCGCCGGCACCCGCGAGGAGGTCGCCCGACTCACCTCCACCCTCGAAGAACAGGAGCAGCGCTACCGGGCCGCGATCCGCGAATGGGAGGATCGCTACGACGCCCTCCGCGAGGAAAAGCTGACCCTCGCGAGCGAGGACGCCAATCTCAAAAAGATCCGCGAACAGATCCTCGAGGCGACGGCCAAAAGACGCCAGGTCGAGACCGAACTCAGTGATCTCGGCGCAGGCATGAAGGACTTCCAGTCCCGCCATCGGGAGCTGCAGACGCAGAAAGACTCCCTCCTCGGCGAACGTGAGGAGCTGAAAGCCGGCCTCAATGTCGCCCGGTCCGAACTCGACTCGGTGCAGAGATGCTGCCTCGAATCAAAAGAGCACGAAGGCAAACTCGCCGACACCATCATCGCCGCCGAGCGCCGCATCCAGTCCCTCCGCAAACTCGAGGGCGAGATGGAGCAAGCCGTCGAGCGCAAACGCCAGCAACACATCCTCAGTCGCGGGGATGTCTTCAGCGATCAGATCGAAGTTCTCGCTTCGGACGCTGAATTTTCGCAGGAGGAATTTTACCGCAAGCTCATCGCCAAGCTCGACCTCCTCGATGACCTCACGAAGCGTTACGACAACAAATGGCGTTATCCCAAGGTCGCCGAACAGCTCGGCATCCTGAAACGGAGCTTCGTCGATTTCCTCCAGGACCACTCCGTCAGGCAGTTCGACCTCGAGCCCGGAACCGTTCTCTCCATCGCCGAGCGGAAGCGTATCAAACTCGTGCCCCTGCAAAACGGAGCTCCCAAAAAACCGGCCGCCAATGGACACGCTTCGAGCACGCAAGTCGTCGAAACGCTTCGCCCCGGATACGTCTACCGCAACGGCTCCAAGGACGTCATCATTCGGAAAGCTGAGGTCGTGGTATCGTAAAAAAGACCAAAACTTAATACGGAACTTATGATAATTCGGTATTTTCAAAATTCATCCCTTAGAGTCTAGCATCCCCCCCCCCATCTATCCTCCCTTCCTGAACCACCCATTCATGTCAGAAAACAAAGCGATGTATGTCGGGATCGATCTCGGCACCAGCACCTCGGCCCTCGCCCATGTCCGCGCGGATGGGAATCCCGAGATCGTGCCGAACGCTGACGGTGAGAGACTCACGCCTTCCGTCGTCTTTTTCGACCGCTTCGAGGGAGTCAAGTTGATCGGTTCGGCCGCGAAAGACGGCGGAGATCCGGAGCGCACCGTGCGCCATATCAAAAAGCGGATGGATGATCCCTCCTTTGTCGTCGAGATGGACGGGGAAAAGTGGACTCCGACGGAAATTTCGGCCCTCATTCTCTCCAAGCTCCGAAAAGACTGCGCCAAAATTATCGGGCAGATCGAAGATGTCGTGATCACCGTCCCGGCGAATTTCAACGAGCTGGCCAGAAAAGCTACCGTCACCGCCGGTCGCCTCGCCGGTCTCAAGGTACGCCGCATCGTCAACGAACCGACCGCCGCCGCGCTCTACTATGCCCACACCCAGTCGATCCGGGGCCGAGTCCTCGTCTACGACCTCGGCGGGGGTACCCTCGACATCACCATCCTCGATATAGAGGGGGACTATGTCGACATTCTCCTTAGCGAAGGCGCGCGCCATCTCGGGGGAACCGACTTCGACGAGATCCTCATCGATCTCATCGGTCAAAAATATCTCGAACAGAACGGTCGCGAGCTCATCCTCGACTCCGCCCAGCGCCGCCGTCTCCTCGCGATGACCGAGGACACCAAAAAGCGCCTTTCCAAACTCAATGTCGTTTCGGAAAAAATCGGCAGCGAAGAGCACGGCCTCGCCGAAGTCGAACTCTCCCGTGATGACTTCGAGGAAGCGATCAAACGCCTCCTCACCCGCACCATCATGCTGCTCGAGCAGGCTCTCGACACCCTCGGGCTCACCCCGCGGGACATTGACCACGTCGTCCTCGTCGGCGGCAGCACCCGCATCCCGAAAGTGCAGGAACTCCTCACCCGTCAGTTCGGCAAGCCGCCCGTCTCCTGCGGCAATGTCGATGAGTGTGTCGCCCTCGGCGCGGCCCTTTTCGCCCAGCGGGCGCGTCGTGTCTCCGAGGTCTGCAACCACAGCTACGGCACCCTCGCGATCATCGAAGACGCCCTCACCGGCGCGGCGAGAGTCCAGAACTCGGTCGTGATCCCGAAGAACACGCCCATCCCCTGCTCCATGTCGCAGACCTATGTGACCTCGGAGAACAATGAGGAACTCATCGAAGTCGAGATCACGCAGGGGGAGGATCACGATCCCCGCTACGTCGATATCGTAGGCAAAATCAGTCTGCGCGTCCCGCCCGGTCGCCCTGCCGGATGCGCCGTCACCGTGACCTACAGCTACGACGAGAACCAGCGCGTGCGTGCCCAGGTCTACGACGAGGAGTCCGGTCTCCGCAAGGACGTCGATATCGAATACGAAGGCGAAGGAGTTCTCAAAGAGTCCGAGATCGAAAGAAAATCCGCCTACCTCAGGCAGGTGAAAATCGCCTGAACCCCCGCCCCTTTTCCCATGATCAGAAAGTTATTCCGCTGGATCGCCGGCAACGACAACAGACTAACCGCTCCGGCGCAGGTCGGAGGCATCTTTGAAAGAATGTCACCCGAGGGGTTATGCGGGATCACCCCCGCGATGGACCGCGAAGAGATCCGGAGACACCTCGCCACGCTCTACAAACGGCACAACAACGCCGCCGGCAGCCTCGATCCCGAATTGCGTCGTGAAGCCGAGACGATGCTCGACGCCATCGTCCACTGCCGGGAGAAGTACGTCGAAGTCAGTCTCTGAGCCATTCACTCCCGAGTGGCAAATCAGAGCCTCTCCGGCGAGAGAATCTGCTGGCGATCTTCGTCCGTCAGTTCTCTCACCCGCACGTATTTGCCCTCGAGCTTGTCAACCCGACCCTTCGGCATTTACAGAATCGACTTGGCAGGAGCCCGCAAGTCCATCAGTATCCTGACCGCTTCAAACAGCCAACCTCTTACCAGCCGATGCCCTCACTACGATCCCGGTTCCCGGCCATGCTCATACAGCCGGTTGACGCCTCGAACCTAGGCATATTCCGAATTTGCTGGGGGGTGGTTATGTGCCTCGAGGCAAACTGGCTGCACAACCAGATGCAGGACCGCCACCACCCGGATGTCTTTCATTTTTACTTCCCGGGCTTTTCCTGGATACGGCACTTTCCCGCAGCGTGGATGATGGAGGTGGAGATGGTCGTGATGCTGATCGCCGCGATCCTGATGGCTTTAGGCGCCTTTTTCCGTCCCGCTGCGGTCCTCTTCACCCTCACCTACACGCACTTCTTTTTCTCAGAGGCCCTCGCCTTCAACAATCATTTCTACCTCATCATCCTCGTCAACTTCCTACTTCTCTTTACGGACGCAGACAACGCTTTCAGTTTGAAGCAGAGAGCGCGAGCCAGAATCGGGGCCGCCCCGCTCCCGGTTCCCGCCTGGCATTATCTCATTCTGAAATGGCAGGTCGTCATCGTCTATTTTTACGGTGCTGTGGCCAAGATTAACCACGACTGGCTCATCGAGATGGAGCCGGTTCGGTTCTGGCTGCATCACAGCCCGCACCCTCCCGATTTCCTTGCCGGGATCATCAAACAAGACTGGTTCACACCGCTAACGGCCTGGGGAGGCCTGTTCATTGACCTCTTCTGCCCCTTCCTGCTCTTGGCAAAGAGGACGCGCCTCCTCGCCATCATCATTCTGGTGAGCTTTCACGGACTCAACAGTCAGATCTTCAAGATCGGCTATTTCCCCCTCATCGGTATCATCCTATTAATTCCATTCCTTCCGCCGGGAATGTTTCGCCGCCGCTCGAAGAAGGAGAGCGATGTCGCGGAGTTACGGCAGCCTTTCTCCACTCCAAGACTCCCCGCTCCTATTTTGCGCTACATACTCGTCATTTTTTTCCTCTTTCAGCTCCTCTTTCCGCTGCGCTGGCATCTCTGGCGACCGGCGAACCCCTCGTGGACGCAGGTCGGTCAGGAATTTGCCTGGCGCATGATGCTTATTGAGCGGATCGGAACTTTCGAAATTCGCTTCGCCGACCCGCAGGTGAGAAAGTGGATCGAGCAACGCCCTGACTTTCTGCCCACGCTGGCACCCACGGCTTTTCTCTCGATGGATCAAAATCCTCATTTTATCTGGCAGTACGTCCAGGAGATCAAAAAGACGCTTTCTCAATATGGAAAAGCAGATACCCCGATCCATGTTTTCGCCACCAACTCCCTGAACGGCAGACCCTACTACCCCCTTATCAATCCCCACGTCGACCTCGCCAGCGCTGAATTCCCCCCGGGCACCGTGCCCGACTGGATCCTTCCGCTTCCCGACCTGAAAGTGGACTTTGACCAGCTCCTCCCGTTCAAAGACTACCGCCGCCACGGGAAGGAGGCGATCGAAAAGTGGATTGCGGAAAACCCCGGCCCCGCCAGTTCGATACCTCCGACCGACTTCTCAGCTTCACGGCGGCAGGGTGGTTGAACCTCAAGTCCCCGCAACCCCGCCATACCGACTCCTGATTGTGAATTGCCGGAAACGACGGGATGTGATTAAGATTCGATATGTCTCCCCGTTTCCTTCTCCTCCCCGTCATTCTCCTCGCGACCGTATCCGTCTTCTCGCAAGACGTCATTTACGATGAGGCTGAAGTTCCGCCCTACACTCTTCCCGATCCACTTCGCTTCGAAGACGGCAAACCGGTGACCAGCCCAGCGGACTGGGAAAAGCGCCGGGCGGAGCTGATGGACCTGTTCGCCAACGAGGTCTACGGCAAAACTCCCGTCGGCCGCCCCGCGGAGATGCGCTTCGAACCCCGCAAAAAGATCACCGACTTTCTCGACGGCAAAGCCACTCTTGAAGAGATCCGCATTCATTTCAGCGCTGATGAGAGCGGTCCCTTCCTCGACCTCCTCCTCATCAAACCGAACCAGATTCCCGAGGGCGGCGTCCCCACTTTCCTGACTCTGAACTTTGCCGGCAACCATACTCTCCACCCCTCGCCCGAGATCACCCTCTCCACGAGTTGGATGCGATCCAGCGCCGAATACATCAAGGAAGGTCTCATTCTTGACAATAGAGCCACCGAAAAATCCCGCGGCTCCCGTATCTCCCGCTGGCCGGTCGAAAAACTGATCGACGCCGGCACCGCTCTCGCGAGCTTCTACTACGGCGACATCGACCCCGACTTCGACGACGGGTTCGAAAATGGCATCCACGCCCTTTTTGGAAAACCGAAGCCCGACGAGTGGGGATCCATCGGGGCCTGGGCCTGGGGCGCGAGCCGGGCGATGGACTACCTCGAAACGGACAAAACGATCGATCAAAAACGCGTCGCCATCTTCGGTCACTCACGTCTCGGGAAAACCGCTCTCTGGGCGGGTGCCCGGGACGAACGTTTTTCTCTCGTCATCTCGAACAACTCCGGTTGCGGCGGTGCCGCGCTGAGCCGTCGCTGCTTCGGCGAGCGGGTCGGACGCATCAATACCGCTTTTCCGCACTGGTTCGCGGACACCTTCGTTCGATACAACGAGAATGAGGCAGCCCTTCCCGTTGATCAGCACCAGCTCATCGCTCTCATCGCTCCGCGCATGGCCTACGTCGCCAGCGCTGTTGAAGACGAATGGGCCGATCCGAAAGGGGAGTTCCTCGCGGCGAAGCAAGCCGGGCCGGTGTACGAGCTGCTCGGAAAAAAGGGCCTCGGAGCGGAAGAACAGCCGAAGCTGAATTTACCAGTGGGTGACTCGGTGCGCTATCATATCCGCGACGGAAAGCACGATGTGACCGCCTACGACTGGGAGCAATACATTCGGGCGATTAAGTCGCTCTGAGTGTAACCTCCGGCAGTTCGCACCCGCCAAGGCGGGACTATCGACCGTGAAAAGGGTTCTGCGAATCGTGTACGGACCCGTCGGGCATCAGCATGTGCGCTCCCCTCCCGTGGAAATCACCCCTCTCGATCATCCAAGGCTGATTCCAGCGAAAAGGTGTTCCCGGGCCGGGCTCAAAAGGCGTGGGAACGTAAGTCCCGAAAAACTCGTTTTTCTCCAGGTCGGATTTACTAAACTGCAGAAACAATTTGTCTGAAGGGCAGAGCCATGTGTCACGCGCTGCTCCGTAGGGTTCCAGAGCCGTCACCCAAAACCGATAAAAGCCATCCTCGGACCAGACATCATCTGAGCCATCCTCACCCGCACCCTCATCGTCAAAAGGGAGTTGGGGCCATTCCCCCTTGTCGGTGATGTGGCCCACAAAACAGGTGTGAAGTGTCCGCATATGGGAAAGGCATTTTGCCTTCTCCGCTCGCTTCATAAACCTCGATGAGATCGGGACAAGAAGCCCGCCGAACAAGAGAATGAGGCTGACGACAACGAGAAGCTCAAGAATCGTGAGTCCCTTTTGCCGTGCCTGTCGTCGCATCTTCAATAAGATTAATAGGCCAGAGTCATGCCCGGCAACCGCTACCCACAAAAAAATCTTCCCCGGGGACTAGACCCGAAGGGAAGATCTTCCCCGAGGAGCACAAGCAGATTACCCGCCTATCCCGTTGTATGTGACGTTTTGAGTCACCTTGGATCCAAGAACACGGAAACGGAACGCCACCGTCCCGGCAGGATTGCCAACCTCAATGAAAGTTCCTCTGCCTCTGGCTCTGAATCTAGAAATTGGGATTCCTTGCCCGCCATCTCCCGCACTCGAATATTTGCCCTTAAAGGAGGACTCGATCAACGATGTTCCCCCTGCGTCTGATGCGCTGCCAATACAGTTGACGGTTCCGATCCCCGAATTCACAGTGCCTTCGCAGGTTCCGCGATAGGCTACCCCTTCCACGAACCACGTATGGCTCACCTGCCCTACTCCGCCGAAATACACATTTGACGTCAGC
>Ga0335398_10004362_pt1 | contig 19701 bp, 13 predicted proteins | sample BON03_FD_205742 | JGI IMG/M metagenome (GOLD analysis project Ga0335398, IMG submission 205742) | Freshwater microbial communities from Lake Bonney liftoff mats and glacier meltwater in Antarctica - BON-03 (spades assembly) (version 2) | ecosystem: Environmental > Aquatic > Freshwater > Ice >... | reverse complement strand
AGCTGGTAGCGAAAAGTCCGCTTCAATCCCTAAGCCCTCACGATTAAAATCATCTAACACATTAAAAAGCCTGATCGTGCGACTATCGCTTAGCTGGTCATGCATAAAATCCATTGACCAAACCTCGTTGGGTGCTTCAGGCACAACCAGTGGTACCGGCTTTTCTCGCTCGATTCGCCGCCTGGGCTTTATTCGCAGATTTAGCTCCAGCTCGCAGTAAATCCGGCGAATACGCTTGTGATTCCAGTCAAATCCTTTGACGTTGCGCAGATAATCACGACACAGGCCAAATCCCCAGTCCTTCTGATTGTGAGTCAGCCGGATTAGCCAGTCTGCAATCTCGGCGTTCTCATCAGATAGCACTGGCTGGTAGCGGTAGCAAGTCTCGCTGATACCACAGGCCATGCACACCAAGCGAATACTCGCCCCGTGCGCAGACAATGCTGTCTGAGCCATCTCCTTGCGCCGAGATGGCCTTACCACTTTTTTGCCAAGGCCTCCTGAACCATTTCGGCCTTGAGCCGCTCATCGGCATACATCTTCTTCAACCGCCGATTCTCGTCCTCCAATTCCACTGGTAGAAACAGGCGTTGCTCATTCCGTGCTCTCGGCACAGGTTCGCTACCGGCGTGCCAGACTCGGCTTGTTTCAATATCGCCAGTATCTGGCTGTCGCTAAATCGTGATTTTTTCATGCAGAATCACCTCTTACCCTATTATGAGAAAATTCTACTTTTGAGGTCAATTATTTATAGGGATGATTACCCGGGCACTGTATAATCCGGCACCGGGCGTGGCTAGACGGACAAGGGGGTCGACAGTGGGCAAGATCAGGCAGGCAACATCACGCCGCCATCATGCGCGGGTAACCATCAGCGATGTTGCCGTCCGCGCCGGCGTTTCGCCGATGACTGTATCCCGCGTCATCAATAGCGAGGACAACGTCCGCGACAGCACGCGCGCGGCGGTTGACGCCGCCATCCGCGAACTCCGCTATTCGCCCAACCGGGCGGCCCGCAGCCTGGCCAGCGGACACCAGATTCAGGTCTGCCTGCTGTACGCGAATCCCAGCAGCACGTATTTGAGCGCGACGTTAATCGGTGCATTGGAGCAGGCTCGCGAGAACGATACACAGTTGGTCGTCGCCGAATGCGACGGCGAGGCGGATGCGGAGCGGACCATAAAGGATCAACTGAGGGGCGGAATCAGTGGTTTCCTGCTGGTGCCGCCGCTCGCCGATTCGCTTGATCTGCTCAATCTGCTCAAAGAGCGCGGTGTGCCGACGGTCACAATGGGCCCGCCGCTCCTCGGCGAACGTATTTCGTCAGTGATGATCGACGACAGAAGCGCGGCACGCACGATGACCGAATACCTTATCGGGCTCGGTCACCGGCGCATCGGATTTATAACGGGCAACCCGAAGTACTTGGTCAGCGAAGCACGCAAGAGCGGCTATCGCGACGCACTGGAAGCAGCGGGTATAGAATGGCGCCCGGAACTGGTTGCCACCGGCGGCTTCTCGTATCGCTCCGGACTGGACGCGGCCAACCGCCTGCTCGCGCTGCCTGAGATTCCGACGGCAATCTCTGCCAGCAATGACGAGATGGCCGCGGCGGTGATTTCCGTCGCCCACCGCCACCACATCGATGTGCCCGGCGATCTGACTGTGACCGGCTTCGATGACACGCTGCTGGCAACCATGGTCTGGCCGCAGATCACGACGATCCGCCAACCGATCAGCGACATGTCGCATGCCGCCATCGACCTGTTGACGCGCAGCATTCGCGCCAGTCGGGCGGGCTTCGACACCGAATGCGAACACCTGACCCTCGACTACAGCCTGATAGAACGTGAAAGCTCGGCGCCACCCGCGCGGCGCGTTCCCCGAGACCGTATTGGCTGATTATCAGCGCTGCCCATCCTCGTGGCGGCCAGCCGCTATAAAGCGGTAGCACGTTGTCTGCGAATAGCGCTCGCCCGGCGCAAGCAGCGTGCCGGGAAAGGCGGGTTGATTGGGAGTATCGGGGAAATGCTGGGGCTCGAGGCACAAGCCGCGGTGCGGCGCGAACGGCGGTCCAAGCTTCTGCCCGCCGTATACCTGAAGCCCGGGGCACGTTGTCGTCATCCGCAAGCAAAGGTCGCCGTTCGGGCTCTCAAGCTCGGCACTGCCGCCGGATTCGCCCAGAACATAGTTGAAATCCAAACCGCCGGTGCGCACGACAAGCGGGTGCCGCGACCCGATGACATCACGCAGCGCCGTTGGCTGGCTAAGATCCAGTCCGGAACCGATGACATCGAGGAAATCGCCGGTCGGCAGCAGGTCTTCGTTGACCTGCAGGATTTGCCGGCTGGCAATTTGCAAGCGATGCCCGAGCACGTCGCCACCGCCAGCCGCGAGATTGAAATAGGCGTGGTTGGTCATGTTTACATGCGTCGGCCGGTCGGTTTCAGCTTCCAGCAGGATCACGAGCTCGCGTTCATCCGTCCAGCGGTACGTGACACTCGCCTCGAGCGTTCCGGGGTAGCCCTGGTCGCCATCCGCTGACCGCAGCCGAAACCGCACTGTATCGTCTGGGACCTCCGCATCGATTGACCAGTGCCTGTTGTGAAAGCCGCCCGCACCGCCATGCAGGTGGTTTTCACCCTCGTTGGCATCGAGCGGATAGTCAACACCACCGAGGTTGAAGTGTGCACCGGCAATGCGGTTGCAGGTACGCCCGACGGTCGCGCCCATGAAGTAAGGGTCGGTCAGGTAAGCCGCACGATCTTCATAACCGAGAATCACGTTGCGGATGCCGTCCGGCAGCTGCAGTTCGATGCGTGTCAGTCGAGCGCCGTGATTCAGCAGCGTGACACTGTCGCCGCGGGCATTTCGCAGTACCCGCTCTGCCAAGCTGTCCGGACTTCGCTGCGTCATCGGGGGTGCCCGCACAGATTACGATGCCCGCTCACGAGACGCTCAGGGCTTCACCCGAAATATGAAGTCATTAATGATGTTCTCGGCCCACTCCTGCCGGCCGCTTTGCTTGCGCGGCTCACCCTGTTTCGCGGCATGTTCGCGGAGATCCTCGAGGGATAACTGGCCTTTGGCAAATGCCTGGCCCTGTCCGTTATCGAAACTCGCATAGCGCTCGCGGCGAAAATCAGCCAGCGAGGACTTCTCGAGCATCTCGTGGGCGATGAGCAGGCCGCGTGCATATGAGTCCATGCCGCCGATATGCGCGATAAACAGGTCTTCCAGGTCGGTCGATTCACGCCGGACTTTCGCGTCAAAGTTCAGTCCGCCTGTCTTGAAGCCGCCGTCTTCGAGTACGACAAGCATCGCCTGCACCGTGTCGTAAAGGTCGGCCGGGAACTGGTCGGTATCCCAGCCGTTCTGGGGATTGCCGCGATTGGCGTCGATCGAGCCAAGCATGCCGGCATTCGTACACATTCTGAGCTCATGAGCGAATGAATGGCCCGCCAGCGTGGCGTGATTGGCTTCCACGTTGACCTTGAAATCGTCGGCAAGTCCGTATTGCCGGAGAAAGCCGATGACGGTCTGGGCGTCGACGTCGTACTGGTGGTACATGGGTTCCATCGGCTTGGGCTCGATCAGGAACGGGCCTTTAAAGCCGATCGAGCGGCCATAGTCGCGGGCCATGCCAAGGAACCTCGCCATGTGTTCCAGCTCGCGGCCAGTATTGGTGTTGAACAGTGTGGAATAGCCCTCGCGACCACCCCAGAACACATAGTTCTCGCCGCCGAGTTCGACCGTCGCATCCAGCGCCGCCTTGACCTGGGCCCCCGCCTGCGCGACGACATCGAAGTCCGGGTTGGTCGATGCACCGTTCATGTAACGCGGGTGCGAGAACAGGTTCGAAGTGCCCCACAGCAACCGGATTCCGGTTTCCTTTTGCCGTACTTTGGCACGCACGACCAGGTGCTGCAGGTTTTGCTCGCTTTCGGTAATGCTCGCGCCTTCGGGAGCCATGTCGCGATCGTGAAAGCAATAGAAGGGCACCGTCATTTTGCTGAAAAACTCGAACGCAGCGTCAAGCTTTTCTTCTGCCGCCTCAAGCCGGTCGGTACTCTCACTCCAGGGACGGGGGCGCGTGCCGGGACCAAAGGGGTCGGCGCCGTCGGCGCCAAACGTGTGCCAATAGCAGATGGAAAAGCGCAGATGCTCGGCCATGGTCTTGTTGCCGACCACGCGATCCGCATCGTAGGCTTTGAATGCCAGCGGGTTATCGGACTCCGGGCCTTCGTACTCTATACGTGGAATACCGGGAAAGTACTCGCGATTGCCAATCCAGGGTTGTGCACTCATGGTCTTGCTCCGTCTGTTTCGAATAATGGTGCCACGCCCGCTACCGCGTGCCGGTAGGCCGCGTAGCCGTCAGCGTAGCGATCGGATGTGGTTTCGTCGGGCGTGCAGGCGAGATCCGGCCGCCGCACAATGTGCTCGCGGGTTACGTCGCAGATGCCGCGCCGGGAATCATGCTGGCGTTCCAGTACCCACAGTGCGTGCAGCGCAGCACCGAACGAGGCACCTTCGTCCTGCGCGAGCCGTACCACCGGCAGCCGGCAGATATCGGCCACGATCTGGCGCCAGGCTCGACTGTTCGCGCCGCCTCCGGTCAGCACAATTTCCGATGACTCGATGCCCAGCCGGCGCAGTTCGTCGAGTCCGAAGCGCAGCCCGTAGGTTGCACCTTCAACAGTCGCCCGCAACAGGTGTCCTTTCTCGCAGTTTTTCGGGTTGAGCCCCAGCACGCTCGCGCTAGCGCGCGGCAGGTTCGGTGTACGTTCGCCGGTGAAAAACGGCAGGACAATCAGACCGCCGGAAGCGGCCGGTACGGCGTCGATGGCTGCGTCGAAGCCGGCGTTGTCGATGGCCAGCGGCAGCTTCATTAGCTCGGTGGCGAGCGTGCAGTTCATTGTGCAAACGAGGGGCAGCCATCCGCCGGTCGAACTGCAAAACGCCGCGATATTGCCTTGCGGGTCGACAATCGGCCGATCTGCGTAAGCAAACAGCGTTCCTGACGTGCCAAGGCTCATCGTCAGCTGGCCCGGCACGACGTTGCCAGTGCCGATCGCTGCCATCATGTTGTCACCGCCGCCCGGTGCCACCGGGATACCTGCCGGCAGGCCGAACTCCTGTGAGAACGGGGCCGCGGTATGCCCGATGACTTCCCAGGGTTCAACCAGTTCCGGCAGGCAGTTGGCCAGGTCCCGCGACGGCTCGACGGCTCGCAGCAGCTCACGGCTCCAGCGGCGATTCCGCACGTCGAGTAACGCCGTGCCTGATGCGTCACCGTACTCCATCACCGCGCGGCCCGTCATTACGAAATTAAGGTAGTCGTGCGGCAGCAGCACCTGCGCCATGTTTCGGTACTTGCGCGGATGATGCTTCCGCAGCCAGCGAATCTTCGGGGCGGTGTAGCCGGTCAGCACCGGGTTCCCGGCGAGCTCGATGCAGCGATCACGGCCGCCGCAAGCCTCCATGATCTCGTCCGCTTCCTGCTGCGTCGACGTATCGCACCACAGTTTTACCGCGTGCAGGACCTCACCGTTGCCATCTATCGGCACGAAACCATGTTGCTGCCCGGAAACCGCAACCGCGCGCGCCGACATGCGGACGCTTGCGTTGACCTGCTGCAGTGCCTGTTTCAATGCCACCAGCCACCAGCTTGCTTCCTGTTCGGCCCGACCGGTTGCATCGCGCATTACTTCGAGCGGCGCGGATGCCGAGGCTACGACTTCACGAGCCGTGTAGTCATAGAAAACAACTTTCAGGCTTTGTGTGCCGAGATCTATGCCGAGTGTCGTGTCCATCGTGGTCCTCTTACTCCCCTTACCGTTCTTCTGGTTCGCGCTCTTTCTCTAATTATTAATCCGGCAATAGACGAATCATCAGATTCCGGAACTCGACACGGCTGTCGGAGCCCACGGACGCCAAGCCGATCGTGCCGTGACGGAGACTGCCCGGTCCATCTGCATCTGCAGGTTCGGTGAATTCGTTGACTGTTTCACCGTTCACTTTTACCGTTACTTTGTTGCCGTCAACCTTGATGTAGTAGCTGAACCATTCGTTATCGCGGTGTGGCGTAGTCTTCACATCGCTTGCCCCTACCAAGCTGCCGGTCTTGCTCTCACCGGCCCGACTGGCGTTAATCTGCGCCTCATAACCAAAGGCAGGAGTTCCCTCCTCTTCGTAACGGGTATGAAAATAGACCCCTGAAGCCGACCCAGGAGAGGTATAGACATCAACCTTGAATTCAAAATTTTTGAAATAGCCGCCTGCGATCCGACCGTCATAGAAAAGGTTTCTTTGGTCTCCCTCGACAATTAGGGTGTCGCCGTCAAGTCGGAACGATTTTCCGGCCGTGGCATTATCGGCGGTCGGCCAGACCATCCCTCCGTAAAAGGCGGGAGCCGTCCAATCCACAACACCGCCGCTTTCAATCCACCCGTTGAGCGTATCGGGATCATCCCAGAGAGAGATCCACCCAAGTCCACGTGCTCCTTCATATCCCGGGGCTGGCGAACCATCTTGTTCAAGCTTTCCTGCCGCCCAGAGCACGCCCGATGCAACAAGGTTCAAATTCACATCCGAGCCCATCGAGGAATTATGATGCCCCAGTGAACTGGTGAAAACGCGAATACCTTGGTATTCGTTTGTCCAAGCTGTCTCAGAATAGGATTTTGTCTCCACCGAATAGGCGTGAGATAACGGAATGGCATCATCATCCAAATCAACGATTAGATATAACTCGCCTTCTGGCGTCCGCCAAGAACGAGGATAGTTCTTCATGATCGGGTGAAGCGGTTCCAGAACCTCGATCGTGTAGGGAGGGGTATTGGGATGATCTTGTCTTTCGTGGGCGTATGAAACAGCACCGGTAAAATCCCACCAGGCATCCGCTGCATCGCCCTCTGCATATTGATAGAGATGGATGGGGCAGTGAAGCATAACGGCAGGTACTTTATGCTTGAGGTGCTCGGCGATGATTCCTTTTACATAGTCTTCATCTTTTACTTGAAGATTACAGTGATTGTAGATGACAACGTCGAACTCTGCCGCCCAGTCATCCTCCAAATGACGGGAGAATTTGAAATCAGTTGATTCCATAGTCTTCGTATCCCGACCTTCGAAGTCAGTTGTAATTTCGACGTTCGAAAGACGTTCCAACAGTCCCTCTTTAATCTGGTCCTTTTGCGTTTCATAATCGTGCCAAGGGCCCCCGCCGGTAATCATCAAGATCTTCAATGGATCTGTGTTCTGCGCTCCAGCGTAGAGAGGTAGGCCGGCAGAAAAAATCAACACTAAAATAGAAACGGGTACTTTCTTAAGTAAATTCATCATCGTATTCCTTTATTGGACCATTGATTCTTAGCTCGTAGATTGAGTCACATCTTTGTTTAGTTCAAAGTTTACAAATCACGCTGGCCTGAACCGAAATCCAATGAACCGGCCAGCGTACTTTGTTTTAGCGCGACTAATTAATCCGTATTTAAACATCCCGCTTTCTTTATTGAACTTCTGATTCTGGCAAAGCAAATACATGAAGCCTCGTTCCAAGAGGACCTGTTACAGGCGAACGAAAACGACCGCCGCCGCCGCCTGCGACAATCGCAACGTATTGTCTTCCGTCAATTTCGTAAGTGGAGGGGCTCGAAAAGCCAGGTGCGGCCATCTCAAATTCCCACAAAAGCTCGCCGTTGGTTTTATCAAATGCTCTGAATCGGCTATCTTCTGTTGCTCCGATAAAAATCACACCGCCTTTTGTAACAGCCATTCCGCCAAAGTTTTCAACACCGGTATTTCGAATCCCCATTTTTACCAATTCGGGATATTCTCCGAGTGGGATCGACCATAGAATGTCACCTTTCGCAACATCTACAGCAACGAGTTTCCCCCATGGCGGTGTAATCGCGTGATACCCCATATGGTCTGTAAAATAATCCAGCTCAGCAATGTACTGTGGGGTGGATGTGGACCAGGCAAGCTCGCCCTCTCCCCCGCTCCACGTCAAGCTCTCATCACTTAAATCAATGTCTGCGGCAGACCCTGCTTCACTAGGCTCACTTCGAAGAAACGCGACCAGGTAATCCAGTTCATCGTCTTTGAAGTACTGGTATGAAGGCATCGCATTTCTGCCTTTAGTGATGATCTCTTTAAGATCGTCGTCGCTATACGCCAGGTTAACCAGAGGCAGGCCGGTCGCGCCTTGCCTTTCACCTCCGTGACAAGCCGCACAATTTGAGCTATATATTGTGTTGCCTCGCTGCAGATCCGACATATCCGCAAATTGATCAGGTTGCATCGGGACCGTCGTCAAAATAAACGGAAAGTCATTCACGTTTACGTAGGCTATATTTGTCTCCGGATCAAAGGCCGGCCCTCCCCATTCACTTCCTCCATGAATACCCGGCTGGACGATGGTTCCTTCGATACTTGGAGGCGTATACATCGGTCCTGATTTTAGCTTTTTAAACTTTTCCAGGGCGGATGCATGAGCCTCCGGTGTGATGTTCGTCAAATCAGATTCGTAGAATGACGTACGTACCAGAGGATCTGGTTTTAACGGCCACGGTTGTGTTGGATAGGGAACCTCACCGGGTACGGCGTCTGTCGGAACAGGTTTCTCTACGATGGGGAACAACGATTCGCCCGTATCGCGGTCAAATATAAAGACTTTACCCTGCTTGCCTGTTTGAACAACTACGTCCTGTTCTACGCCATCATCCCTGGTAATCGTAGCTAACATCGGTGCAGGAGCGATATCATAATCCCAAATATCGTGGTGAATGGTTTGAAAATGCCATTGCAACTCTCCAGTCGTTGCATCAAGAGCTATCACGGAATTCGCATAGAGATTCGCACCAGGTTTGGCTCCGCCATTACCATGGATTCCTCCGGTGAATGAACCCGTAGCACCAAATACCCAGCCTCTTTCTTCATCGACGGTGAAGCCACCCCACGAGTTGGCGCCACCGTAATTCATATTTTCTTCCCGCACCGTGGTCTCATACCCGGGCTGCCCTTCCAAAGGAATGGTGTGAAATCTCCATTCAAACTCCCCGGTCAGTGTGTTAAACGCTCGGACATTACCAGGCGGCTCCTCCCAGCCTTCGAAAACATTGGAATCTACAATTAAATAATTCTTATACGTGACCGGAGGCGAGTTGTTTGACAATTTGTTACGCACCAGGTGAGCAGGCCAAACATGGTTTTCCCATAATTTAATATGCCCGCCTGTGCCAAACGACTCGATAAGTGTTCCGTCATCGGGGTTAACAGCAAAAATAACATCTTTTGCAGTATGAAAAATCCTGGCATTTTCGCCATTCTCATCTTCCCAATACACCTCCGCCCGCTGAATCCCTGCGGGGAAGTCGGCCCCCCGGGAATCATGTTTAGAGGGCTCAAACAACCAAAGCTCCTCACCGGTTGCTGCATCCAGGGCCACTAGGTTTAATTCAGGGTCCGCAAAGTACATGACCCCCTTAATGATAATCGGGTTCGACTGCATGCCCGGCCCGACAAGCTTCCTTACATCGTAGGTCCACACTTCTTCTAACAACTGAACATTTTCGGTCGTAATTTGGCTTAGAGAAGAGTATGCAGTTCCTTCCTGATCGCCACGATAAGTAGCCCAATCGACGAAGTTATTCAGTTTATTTTTAGTACCTGTTTTCTGAACAGCGGTAGCTGCTTTTTGAACAGGAGTACTTGTTTGGTCCGATGTATCATTACTCTCGCCGCCGCATGCTGCCAGAAGAAAAAGGAACATCAGGGGAAAGACTAAATAGAGTTGTTTTTTCATCAGTTCGAGGCCTCGTTTTGTTTATATTTGAATAACAGATAATTCTATTTTTCTATGTTGCTGATAACGTGAAGTCGGGTAATCGATTAATGACTCCACTCATACTGAATCTGGCCGACCTGCGGAACGTAGGTGGTATCACCCGTCTACAGTGTTCGGTGCATGCTATTGTTCGCTGCCCTCGCCCTTTAAGTCTTTGGCCTTGTAGCCACCCTTCGATCAATTAAAAAAATATCAAGCCGAGATAAGACAAGAACACAGGAAATCCAATACCTCGTGCCGCAGCGCCTCACGGAGCGCTGCATCCGGCAGTGGCGGCGGCGGCACTCAAGCCTGAATCTCTGTTTACTTTTTTAATAGCCTGTCGCACTGTCTTCCTTCCCAAGTTGAATGGCCTTGTAGCCTCCCTGCGCTCGGAAATAGAATATTAATAGCAAGAATCCAAGCGCCAGGGTCAGTGGAACCAGAGCAGTCCACCTGAAAGCACTTTGTCCTCCACGGATTGAGGCCTCCACAAGAATCGCGCGTTCTTCGGTCTCAGTAGCGGATAATTCGGCCGGGTTTTTCTCAGAAAGTGCACCTACTTTTGCGCCGTCCAGGCCAGAGATTTCACGAAAAAAGAGAAACCCTTGCTTACTATCAGAGACATATTCTTGATGAATAGCCGGATGCTGTTCATGTAGAAATTCAGCTGCAAAATGGTCTTGTTTATAGCCAATCCCGGGGCCACCCAGAAGCCCGGCTGAGAGCATACCGATTCCGCCAATGGCACCGAGAGTAAGCGCGCCGCCTTTCGGGAAACGCTCAGATACGACAGCGAGCATGGTTGGCCAGAAGAAGGTTTTTCCAATGCCGTATATTGTTCCAGCTAAAACTATTGCCATACCCGTAGCAACGGAACCCAGCATGAACAGGCCAATTGTCGCAAATACGGCACTGGTGAATAGCAGCCCCAGGGGATTGATATGGTGAACGATTGGACCGGCGAAGAATCTCAACACAAACATAATTGATGAAGTATAAATAAACAGGAGGAATGCATCACCACCGATGAGGTTTTGCATGATGTTGATTATCCAACTGTCCGTACCCAGTTCGACGTAGCCGACACAGGCCATGAGAAATAGGAGAAACAGTAAAACTGGTGCGGCAAATTCCTTCAACATATTCATATACGTGACGCCGGCTGCGCGCGCCTCAGAGAGAGGGAATTTCTGTCCGAATAACATGTAGCCGTACACGAATGTTGGAATAAGGAACAGGCCGACCAAAATTTCCCAACTTACCTGAAAAAGTTTCGCATCTGAACTGGCAAAAAAGTAAGCGATCAAGCCACCAAGGATAAGTCCGCCTGGCCAACCGGCATGAAGAATATTCAAATAGTGTGTTTTTTCTTCTGGATAAAGTGTCGCCGTCAGGGGATTGACAATGGCCTCACAGGTACCCCAGGCAATGGCAAACATAAACATACCAACGTACAACATCCAATACGCAGCTTCATTGCCAGCGGCACCATCACCGTATACAGGCGTTGCGGCAATCGTAATTATTGCTGAAAGTATATGCAGGACAAAAGCTACCCACATCAATTTTGCATAGCCGATTCTCTCGGCTAAGGCACTCGCAATTAATATAATCACCCCAAAGCCAACAAATCCGCCGCCTGTAATAGCCCCAAGCTCACTCTTGGTAAATCCAAATTGTGTGCCCCAGTCACCAAGAATGCTGGCACGCAATCCGAAAAAAAATCCTGCGACAAAGATGGTCATAAAACTGGCGACGAATAACCGCTTTTTATTCTCGATCACGGAAATTTTCTCCTTGGGTAGGTGGATGTTGTGAAAAGTAGCGCTCATTCGTCACCTCCAAGCGAGAATTCAGGCAACGCCATTTCGACGCCATTGTTCATCGCCGACTCGTGGGCCAGCACTCCGACGCAAGTGATATTCGCTGATGCCCGCGGCCCGGGATACGCTTGTGTACCTGTTTCCAGCATATTTACAAACTGGTGCACCAGGTGCGGGTGAGACCCGCCGTGCCCGCCGCCCTGCGTGAATGACAGATGCTCTTCATCATCCTTGTTGTAAACACCGGCTAGAGTGAATGGCGCGATCGCATCGGGCAATAAGTGTGCGTAATCCGGGCAGGCTACACGCTCTGGAATGTCCTCTTCTGGCTTGCCCGCCGTATGCACGACGAGTCCTTCACCTTCAATCAAAGGCCACTCCACCGATTTCTTGGAGGCATAAACTTCAAATCCCTCACGATACTGCCGCGCGGTATCAAACAGAGACCGGTATACATGCCCGACAACATCTGAATCGGCCAATTTAATATGGCAAGACTCAATCGCAAATGGCGATCCGTAATGCTCTTGCAGTTCAGGTCTGATACGTCCCGAACCCAAACAGGAAACAGACAACGCATCTGTTTGTGCGAGCCCGAGAATCGGCCCGACGCAGTGCGTCGCGTAATGCATCGGAGGCAGACCCGGCCAGTAATCCGGCCAGCCTTCCATGTCTTGCTGATGCGATGCTTTGAGAAATTGAATTTCGCCAAGTTCACCCTTGTCGCGGAGCTCTTTAATGAACAGATATTCTCTGGAGTACACCACTGTCTCCATCATCATGTACTTGAGACCCGTTGACTCACTGAGACGCACAATCTCTTCGCACTCTTCAACCGTCGTCGCCATCGGCACGGTACAAGCAACGTGTTTTCCCGCCTTCAGGGCTTGAATCGACTGCTGACCGTGCATCGGAATGGGCGTGTTGATATGCACGGCATCAATGTCAGGGTCGGCCAACATTTCCTCATAGCTGGTGAAGCGTTTTGGAATTGAATATCGATTCGCAACTTCATCAAGCGATGCCTGCGATCGTTGGCACACGGCAACCAGATCTGCAGACGGATGAGCTTGGTAGATAGGGACAAATTCCGCACCAAAACCCAGACCGACAATTCCGATTCTGATACTCATTGCTTCTATCCTCAGTGGGTGATTTTTTGCTAAGGCCGATGTATTCGCAGTTTTCTACGATGAGCGGTACCCACCGGCATTCCGGTGGGTACTCCCCAAGTACCTGCTTCTGGTCTTGCCGACGTCTACCTCGAGAAGTTGTACCGCATACCCAACATCAGGCGTCGGTCGCTTTCAATGTAGGCCTGTACTTGGTTTTCTGAGCGGCCTCGGAAGACGAGCGCTTCTTCCAACATATTAATGCCTTCCAGGGAGATCGTCAGATTATCTGTCGCACGCCACGCGACGTTGAAGTCAAGCTGTTCGTATTCGTCAACAAAGCGCGGTATGGTGCCACCGACGTTGGTACTGGACAGGAACTCACCACGTTGGTTGAAGAGAATACGTGCACTCCACGTCTCGTTCTCCCAGAAAGCGATGAGATTGTACGAGTCCGACAAGCCCGTCAAGGCGAACTGATTTATATTATTAGGACGGGAAATATCGAATTCGACGTCACCGTTGACAAAGGTCGCGTTGAGATTAACGCCGAAGCCCTCGAGGGCACCTGTAAAGAAGTGCACCAAAGACACCTCCCAGCCATCGATATTGGCATTCTCCGCGTTCGTGGGTTGTTGCACGAGGAACTGGGCCAATGGATCGCCTGACTGTGGCGGTATGTCGTAAGCGGTGGCTATGTCGGATGACTGCGCGGCACCTCCCGGCTGACTGGGGTCGATGAACTCACTGGCACCACCTGGGAACGCCGTCGGGTTAGCGAGGATAGCCGTCATGGTGAAAAGGTTCGTCTCGGTCGCGGTCCAGCCTTGCGCTTGCAATGCCGCGGCGGCGCGGCCCGAGACCGTACCCGGCCGGCCGCTGGCGACATCGGTCAGACCGAACAGGGGCTTGGTTACCTGCTCGATGCCGATAAAGTTCACTATCGACTTATCGAAGTAAGCGACCGTAAAGGCACTGCCTTCACTGTAGTAGTACTCGAACGACAGGTCGAGGTTAGTCGACACCAGCGGATCCAGTGCCGCGTTACCGCTGCTACCAGTCCACTGGCCACCCAGTGCTGTCGCCGTGCCCGGATTACCGGCATTGGTATCGACGAACATATTGCCTAACTCCGGACGCGCGAGGGTTTTGCTCATCGACGCGCGCGCTTTTATTTTGTCGGTGACATCCAAGGAAAGGTCGATGTTTGGCAGAAAGTGGTTATAGGTGTGTATCTGCGTCACCGCCGCGCGCGGACCGAATCTCGTATTGAAGTCGTTGTCCGACGTCCAGTCCTTGGCTATTGGGATCGACTGCACCGATGAGGATTCGACGTCCGTCTCCTCGTAGCGCAGCCCGATCACGACCTGCATCGGCCTGTCGCCGACTTCGCTGTCCAGGACAACCTCGCCGTAAGCCGACAGGGCCGATTCGCTGATCATGCGGTCGTTTGTGCCAACTCGAGCGCGATTGTCCTTGTCGTACACTTTCCCGCCGCCACTGGTGAAGCCGTTAAAGGCCTCGGCGAACGCTAACGGGTTGACAAAGTATGCATTCTGTCCAACGACTCTATATTTGGCGCCCGGGGCCAATTTTCCGCCGGCCGCGGCGTATTGCGTGAGCAGTTCATTCTGCGACAGGATGAGATCGTCATGGTCGTTAAACTTGCAGGAGATACAGATCTCTTGGATAGCATCTTCGCCCATCAGCTTTACGATATCGCCAATGAAACCCGTGTTCCAGCCGCCGAGTTCATCCGAATAGTTGGCATTTAACTGCACAATCTCATTGTCGTAATAGCCCAGGCCGAAATTAGCCGTCACCCCACCGCCGTTGTCCCAACTACCCTTCAATTGGAGCTGGTCCATGGTGCTTTCCTGGTCCCGGAAATTTTGAAGGACCCACTGGGAACCAAGATCCGACTTTTCGAAGACGCCATTCGAGTTGCCGCCGGCGTAGTTAGTCCGCACACCGCCGACCAGGTTGCTGGTCGGGCGGGAGCCGTCCGCGATGGCCTGGACGGACTGCGTGATGTCGCTTCGGAAGTCAATGAATTGGAAAGCGACGGCCTGACCGCCAAGGGAGATGCCATTAGAAATAGAGCCACCAGGGCCGTTGCCGCCGGCTGACGCTTTGGCGGTATACGCGTCGACGTTAATCGTCCACGAGTCATTGATCTTATAGTCCCAATTGGCGCCGAACGAACTCAGCTCGTCTCGCATGGCGAAGAGCGAATTCCGGAATGGGAGCTCCTTACCCGCCTGGGTGAAGTCGCTGCCGGCACCGGCCACGAGCGGCTCGCCTAGGAGGGTGGGAACACTGAATACAGGATTTTTATCGAAAGCGGCAAAATCGAATTGGCGAACAAAGAAGGGTAGATCACCCACACTCTGTTGATTTTGATCATTCCGCGCATACAACACATCCACGGTAAAAGTACTGCGGTCACTGGGTGCAAACTGCGCGGTTATCGCAATGTTCGAGCGTTCTCGCTCACCCTCGGTGAACGTCATAGAGGCATTTGGCATAAAACCGGCCAGGGTATCGGGGCCCGGTGGATTGATGATTTTGGCGTTCACGAAGGCTGGGGTATTCGGATTAAATGGCGACTGCCAAACGAAAAAGCCACCGCCAAGCGCCGTGCGATTCGAATAATTGCGCTCCTGGTGGGACACAAAGGCGCTCACGCCGAAGTTACCTGTATCATTCGTCCAGCTGGCCAGACCGCTAAGCTCCGGCGTAACGCTATCGCCGCCAGCGTCGTCGAGGGCTTTGACGCCGAAGGAGAGCTGATCACCCGCCTCCAGGGGCCGGATGGTTTGAACATTGATCGTGCCGCCAATGCCGCCGGACGGGGCTGAAGCCCTGCCCGATTTGTACACCTGCAAGCCCGATACGCCCTCGCTCGCGATGTTCGAAAAGTCGAAGGAGCGCGACTGGCCGCCAGCCTGGTTGGCGTTGATGCCAAAGAAACTGACAGCGTTATCGGCTGCGGGCATCTGGCGGCCATTCAGGGTCACCAGATTAAATGCGCCACCGAAACCGCGAATCGCAACCTCGGAGCCCTCGCCCTCTACGCGGTTGACGGACACACCGGTAATGCGCTGCAGCGATTCCGCCAGGTTGGTGTCGGGGAACTTACCCATATCTTCCGCGGAAATTGCGTCCATTATGCCTGAAGTCTCACGTTTGAGACCCAGGGCCTGTGTCAAACTGCCGCGAATACCCTGGACCACAATCTCTTCGATCACGTCATCACTGGCCTGCTGCGCACCCGCCTGGCCGGCGGCAATGGACAGAGCTGCCGATACGGCCATAGCCAATTTGTTTTTTTTCATTATTGTTTTGATTTCACGCATCTTCAATTACCCCATTCCGGTCATCCCGGCTTTCCTCTTTATGGCGTCATCTTGCAAGGACACCCCCGGATCCATCTATGTTAGCGCTAACATCTACCCAGGCTACTAGGTAGCGCATTAATAATTGATCCCACTTGAAAAAGCCTTTTATCACTATTCGCCGAACAACGCCAACTTTATTTTATCCCCCGGTCGCTTTTTTAGATGCTTCTTTCCGTTACGACCTTCCCATGAGAGGGTTGGGCTCGGAAAACCCGCAAAGATTTATTGCGCCTCGGCGATTTCCTTCATTTTCGCCAACCCTGTTGTAAAAAGACTGCGTCGACGTTCAATGGCGGCATTGATCTCCTCTTCGCTGGATTGGGACGTGTCTCACATCACGGTGTAGATCAATTTGGACGTGGTTTCGCTGACCGGCCTTGCTTCCATAAATCCATGATAAAGCTTGTAGTACTCACCCTCGGTCACGGGCTGGGTATACCCGTAGGACAATTCGGTTTGGGCAACCATCGGCTCCACAATGGTTCCATTCAGAACGCGAACGGTGCCAATCCCACCGTCGCCTCGCGTGATCTCGCAATCCAGGCTCAGCCATTCGCTGATGTCACAGTAGCCGCCGACTTTGGACCAGACTTCTGCAGCTGACTTGTTGATAGCAACGTCCAATTCCAGGCGGTAGTAATCCGGTTGAGCGATAGCGCAGCAAGATGCCGTCAGGGCAATCAGGCCGGTTAGAAGTTGTCGTAAGCGCATGGTCGTTTCCTTATAGAGTTTATAGAGTTTTGTTACTTTATCGGAGTTGGCTGCCGGTGTTGAGTAATTGCGCACTCACGATCTCAGACCCTACTCAGGGAAGACGAAGGGTCATGCGCCCTACCACCACCCCGATATCCTACCGCGCCCCATTCGGTAACAGCAAAGTGAGTCTGTTTCAGGAGGCTGATACGTATTTTGCCCGCCAGCGGTCAATCAGAACGGCGATGATGATCACAGCACCTGTAATCAATCGTTTAGTCGGTTCGGATACGCCAATTTGCGCCAGCCCGTTTTGCAACACTGCGATTATCAATACGCCGGCGAAGGCGCCTATGATTGAACCACGACCACCCATCAGGCTGGTTCCGCCAATAACGGCAACTGCAATAGCGGATAGCTCCAGCCCTATTCCGGCATTGGGATCTGCAGACCCCAGGTAGGCCGCGTTAAATATTCCGGCGATTCCAGCTAGTGCGCCCGAGACCGCGAGCACCATCAGACGATACGGTCGCGGATCAATCCCTGACATACGGGCCGTTTGTTCATTGGTGCCAATCGCAACCAGGTAGCGACCCAGCACGGTCCTCGTCAATACGAACTGCGCTGTAATCACCAAGACAATGGCAGAAATCAATGCAGCTGATACGCCAATGCCGGGCAGCGGCAATGCCAGTGACTGAATCTGAGAGCCGATGTACACGGTTTGCGAACCTGTCGTCAAATAAGCAAGTCCACGCGCCATCTCCAGCATGCCCAACGTCACAATGAACGATGGCAGCGAGAAATAGGCGACGAGTAGACCATTAACCGCCCAGCAGATGAGACCGGTACCCAGTCCCATGAGGCAAGCCATCCACAACGGTAGACCCCAAGCGACGACAGCAACGCCGACGACTGAAGCACAGAACCCCATTACAGAGCCAACTGACAAATCGATGCCGGCGACGATCAGGACCAGCGTCATTCCGACTGTTACGAAAGTCAGTGCCGGCAACTGATTGAGTATCGTCGTCAGCGTGATCACTGAGAAAAAGTTGTCTGATGAAAAGCCAAAAAACAGAATCAGTAAGATCAGTGATGCAAGAATAAAATTGTCTTCTGCGTGTCGTCTGATTGATTGCCAAATATTCATCGTTGAGGTGACGCGACCCTGCTGTCTGATGTTGATTGATTTTCAATGGATGCCGTGAACTCACTAAACGCAGCGGCAAGAATATCCTGTTCCGAAAAATCGTTCCTTTCGAACGATCTGACGAGTTTGCGATCGGACAACACGAGTATGCGATCACACACTGTTGTTAGTTCATCAATCTCGCTTGAGGCCATGATGATCGTCTTGCCCTTTTGTCTCAAACTGATGAGCAGATCATAAATCGCGTTCTTTGTGCCAACGTCAACGCCTCGCGTCGGCTCGTCGAGCAACAGAATGTCAGAATCACGATGCAGCCAACGTGCAATCAGCGCCTTTTGTTGATTGCCGCCACTGAGTTGGCGAATGTCCTGAGCCAGGTTTTCGCAACGGATCGAGAGCTTCTCGACGAGCTTGGCGCCATCATCTCTCTCTCGTATATGATCAATGCGCTGCAGTGTCTTTATGTCAGCTGAACCCGGCACCATCATATTAGCGAGCAATGACTTACCGGGGAAAAGACCCATCGATTGGCGGTCTTCACCGAAATAGGCAATGCCGTTTCTGACTGCCTGACCGGCGTTTCGCACCGCGTGTTCTGCACCGTTCGGCTCGCTCGCCGCACCGAACTCCTCTTCCTCCGGCCCGGGCAGACCATAGTCGTTCTCATAAGCGCTCAGCGACACGCCAATGAAACCTTTGTCGCCTACCACCGAGATACCCCCGGCGTAGCCTATGGATTCCCCGGAACTATTCAGCACCGTACCGCGCTCTTCGTCAACCGGCCGCACGCTCGGGTCAGCGGTGGCGAAGTCGGGGATATCGATATCATCGGTCTGACGGCTAACGGCATCCAAGTGCCAGGCAACGCGACCGGTGCTGCCGTCCAGGCGACTGAGCGCCGTGCGTTCTTCGGCGGCTGTGTTGCCGCGCAATTCCAAAGCGCCACTGATCACGTTGTCTGTTAGCGACTCAGGAATACGATTGTCAATCACGTTCACCACGCCGCCGCAGGCGCTGCTGCCATAGAGCAACGTCGCCGGACCGCGCAGAACCTCGATGCGATCGGCGAACAGCGGCTCGATGGATACCGCGTGATCCGGACTCAGATCGGAAATATCCAGTGCGCTGATTCCGCCCTCCAGGACGCTGACCCGCGGCCCGGCCTGGCCGCGAATCACTGGGCGGCCAGCGAACGGTCCGAAGTATGTTGAGCTGACGCCAAGCTCATTGGCCAAGGTTTCACCAATCGATGCCTCTGCCTTCAGCAGCAAGTCTTCCTTGGTTAATACGATAGCCGATTGTGTTAAATCATCGGCGGAACGATCGAGTGGCGCCGCACTCACGATAATTTCTTCTAACGGTTTCTCTTCGTCAGCGATTGCCGCCGATGCGATGAAGCTCGCCGCCAGCAGCAGCAAAGTAAATTGGTTAATTTGATCACACCTCGGATAGTCCGATACAAACCACCGCACGGGTGGCAGAAAGCGCACGGCGGCGCCTCAAAGTTGAAACGTGATAAAATCTAGCGAGGGGGAGCGCGGGTCGGCGGGCGAATGCCGTGCAGAGTTCTCAACCGGATTACTACCGCCTGGAATTGGACGTTGCTATCAACAAGTCAGCTGCAGAAGTCTGGTCCAAAGTCGGCGGCTACTGTGACATCAGCGAATGGCTGAGCCTGGATTGC
>Ga0335398_10004360_pt1 | contig 19708 bp, 17 predicted proteins | sample BON03_FD_205742 | JGI IMG/M metagenome (GOLD analysis project Ga0335398, IMG submission 205742) | Freshwater microbial communities from Lake Bonney liftoff mats and glacier meltwater in Antarctica - BON-03 (spades assembly) (version 2) | ecosystem: Environmental > Aquatic > Freshwater > Ice >... | reverse complement strand
AGGAGATAGAAACTATACTAAACAATAGACCTAGAAAACGCTACAATTACGAAACACCTATATTTGTAATGAACCAATTATTATTTAACCCAGGGGTTGCGTTTGTAACTTGAATGTGGCAGATACTCAATATCACATTTACTAATATGGCAGGCCACACCAACGGAATCATACTTCCTGGCACTAAAAATAAAGGCAAGCGACTCCTCTACTTGGCATATTACTCAGTAGATAGTAATGACTTCTATACTAATGTGCATACCGAAAGTAGAGTAATCGCAATGGATACTTCTAACTTTGGGCAAGTGCATTGGAAAAATCTATATGCTGGTAAGTCGGTGACTGTGCCCATCTTTTTAAATGATTCTACAAACTACCGCACGAATAATGCTGCTCATCACAGACTACCAAACCTCCCTGCAGGAAACTATCAAGTGCTTGCTTGGTATGCCCCGTGGGACGAGCCTATGGCTGAGCACGCATTTGCTAAGCTAAATCCATTTGGCAGATCAGATGATGACTTTGTTTCTAAACGTTTCTATATGCACGAGACACAGCAGAGTAACTACTTCTCGCTCACTATCTCTAACGACACCGTAAAACATGCGTGGTCGCCAACTAAGGCTTGTCCTTTAAATTGTCACTTTTGCGAAGCGATAGAAAAAAGTGACTGGAATAAAGTAGAAAGACTACTCTCTAAACAGACAGACTATACTAATAAACTAGGTATGAATTTCTTAGATACCAACTGGCTGCAGCCACATAGAAATGTCGCTTGGATGTACGAAGGACCAGATGCTATTTTAGCGTCACTACCTACCTATACATATCGGTCTATGATTTTAAAAAACCAGACAGGGTACTTCTACTACGCTGCCACTTGGCAGCTGGGCATTATCTATCCTGGTCGCTCTAGAATACAACAAATGTTTAGATGGTCCACCCGACTAAATGCTCCTATTCGATCCTCCGAAGTAGATTATCAAAAAATAGTCAAATTTGCTCCCTCCTAAGTTTGTTTTCTCAAACTGCTTACCTTTACCCTCTCAAAATAAAATGCTTTTATTCCTACGAATTTATATCGCTATTTCTTGTCTTGCTATTGCAAGTAATTTAGCCAATGCACAATCCATAGATCACTGGGAGACAGCCGTTAAAAACACGGACAAGTGGAGCTACTTCGTAGGAAGTAGCGAACCTTCTAGTCTATGGATGCAGCCTAGTTTTAATGCTAACGCTTGGTCAGAAGGTCAAGGTGGATTTGGGTATGATGATGGTGACGACAACACTACTATAGTAGCTACGTCTTCTGTATATATAAGAAAAACTTTTAATCTGGTGGATACCTCCGTAATAAAACATCTTATACTCCAGTCAGATTACGATGATGCTTTTGTGGCGTATCTAAATGGTGTAGAAATAGCTCGAAGCAATATAGGCACAGTAGGCACTCCTCCAACGTTTGATGCATTGGCTACCACTTTTAAGGAAGCTCAGCTTTATCAAGGTGAACTCCCTGAATCCTACGAATTTAGAACTGATAATTTTCGCTCATTCATAAAACAAGGCAGTAATACACTAGCCATACAAATACATAATCAAAGTCTTACCTCCTCTGACTTGAGCAGTAACTTCTTTTTGACTTTGGGAATCAGTGATAATTCAACGAACTACCGCAGCACGCCGACGTGGTTTCTCCCACCAAGCCTAGGAAGCACCTTGCCACTCTTTGTCATCACTACAGAAAACAATACTGAGATCACAGATGAGCCAAAAACAAATGCACATTTAGGAATAATAGATAATGCGGGACTCAATAATCTAGGAGATGCATATACAGGATATGACGGTGTGATTGGTATAGAAATACGTGGAGCCTCCTCTCAAGGTTTTCCAAAGAAAAACTACGGACTAGAAACTCGCAATACCGATGGAAGTAATAATAATGTATCGCTACTCGGTATGCCGTCTGAAAACGACTGGGTGCTGCATGGGCCTTTTAGCGATAAGTCACTGCTACGCAACTCACTAGCATACCACATGGGCAGTCAAACAGGGCAATACACCCCGCGTACTCGTCTCTGCGAACTCTATGTAAATAATGACTACCGTGGAGTATATATGCTCACCGAAAAAATAAAACGCGATAAAAACAGAGTAGATATAGCCAGCTTAAAACCCGAAGATATAAGTGGCGAAGAACTGACTGGTGGCTACATCCTACAGATAGATAGAGATGACCAAAGCTCTAACATAGACGGTTGGTACAGCGGCTCATCTCCTAGTAAGTTTTATGCATACCACGATCCTAAGGCAGAAGATCTACAAGCGGTACAACGAGAGTATATAAAAACCTACCTCACTAGTTTTGAGGGAGATATGGGGTCTACAGACTACTACTGGAAATATAAAAGCTACGTAGACGCACCTTCGTGGGTAGATTACTTTCTAGTAACAGAAATAGGCAAACACATAGACGCATACAAACTCAGTTTCTATATGCACAAGAAGAAGTCTACCAATGGCGGGAAATTACACTTTGGTCCCTTATGGGATTTTAATCTAGGCTTTGGCAATTTCGATTATGTGTGCTCCCCAGACCCGCAAGGGTGGACGTATGAGTTTCAAGGAACCTGTGATAATTCGCATCCGTTTTGGGTGAAGAAGCTCACCGATATACCCGAAGTATCTGACCAAATAAACTGCCGCTGGAACCAGCTTAGAAATGGTCCACTCCACACCGATAGCCTTATGCAGTATATAGATGCCCGCCTAGCGGAAATGGGTGACGCACCCGCTCGAAATTTTGAAAGATGGGATATATTGGGTCAATATATATGGCCAAATGACTATGTAGGAGACACTTACGAAGAGGAAATAACTTTCCTGAAAAACTGGCTCACTACCAGACTCACTTGGATGGATGAGAATATGCTGGGCGAATGCACCATTACTTCTATAGATAATCCTGAACCAACTTATAAAGCCACATCCATATTCCCTAACCCTGCTCAAAATTCGTTTTTCCTTGAAATAAATGCCTCCCGTTTTGATGCTGGAAGCATTCAAATAATCAACAGTATGGGAAGTAAAGTACTAGAAATTAACGTTATAAAAACACTACAAAAGATAGACATCTCTACATTAGCAGCAGGAATATATACTGTGAATGTATTTACTAACTCTCAACTTCTAGCAGTACAAAAGCTATCCATTTACTAAAATCTTCTAAAAAAGTAACGAACCAACCAATACCCTAAAAACATGTACTTACTACTATTACTTTCTTTGAGAGTAGACAGTTGCACTAGTTCCGCACAGCAAGACCAAAGAAAATCTTGTAAACTTAGTCTCCGATCCTGCAAAAGACAAACTAACAATCTGGATATAGATTAATAATGTCCTTGAATGATCCATTAGATATATAATGTATTCCGATCTTGAAAGCTCTCATTGTCAATATTCTAAAAATATCTCTTGCAATAGCATTAGAGAATTACTTGGCAGTCCTAACATTGATGCCTAGAATTTATAATGTACATATTTTTTTTAATCAGTATTAACTAGCCACGCGTTCGTGTCCCCACGAACTTGTACATTTGCTTTGTAAATAATGCGACTACATCATCCAAAACTCGTCAAACTATTAAAAACGGCTTATTCTGCTGAGAAAGCAGCTTCACTAGCCTACATAGGTCACGCTAAGTCTGTCAAAAATCTAGAGCACAAAATAGCCATTCAACAAATAGAACTGGACGAATGGGAACATAGAGCAGAAGTGCTCAAAATTATGGAGCAGTACGACATCCCCATTTCCAAGTGGTTAGAATTTAAGTTTTATGTCATAGGCCAGACTATAGCTGCCAGCTGTTTTGTGATAGGAAAATTTATGCCCTACTACTTTGCAGGAGTGCTAGAAAGTGGCAATGTATGCGAGTACTTCATCATGATGAAATACTTCCGTAGCTTAGGAATAACAGAGCATGACGAGATCCTATATGAGATGGCTATCAAAGAAAAGGAACATGAAGTATTTTACCTGCAAGCAGTAGCAGACAATGGCTCATTACCCCTATTCGAAAAACTCTTTGGCTGGGGAAAAGTAAAAAGGAGAAATGATGTAGACTTTGAAAACCTAAAGACTGTGGAGCAGAGTGACGCCTATTGCAACATGGAATAAAACTCCTTTACTAACTGTCTAATATTCAACTTGAGAAGAATAGCATATATAGCAACTTACCTAGTAGTGATAAGCAGCGTGGCCCAAGACTCTATTACTATCATCCCTTCCTGGGGAGTACATAAAATAGAACTTAATAAGGCCTACGGGGATAGTTTCAGCTTCAATAAAATACGCTTCTATATCTCTAATGTGAGATTTTATAACGAGGAGATTAATGCAGACTACCTGCCCCAGAAACAGGCTTATCTAATGGACATCAGTAATGCACAAACCCTAAACATACCAACGCCAGATTCATTTTATTTTACTCATATAAAATTTACTCTAGGCATAGACAGTACCACCAATAGCCAAGGTGCTCTTTCTGATGATCTAGACCCTATACACGGCATGTATTGGACATGGCAGAGCGGATATATCAACACCAAAATAGAGGGATTGCGTGGTGATAAGAAGTTCACCTTTCACCTAGGAGGATATTCGTATCCATATAATGCTTCGCAGGATGTCATGCTTCCTATGACTGGTAAAACGCTAGCATTTCAACTTCAAGCTATAGGCACTATAGACCAGTGGAGTATAATGAGACCATGTAATGAAGCGGTTAATCTTTCCAATAAAATAGCTCAATCCTTTAATTCAAAATGAAGATTCTAGCATTCCTCTTTTTGAGTTTAGCATGCTATTTTTCTTCTTCTGAAATCATAGGACTAAGACCTTCTCACTTCCCAAAACCAAACTATTCATTCAATAGTTCAGCAGAGAGTATACTGTTAGGGCGAGCTCTATTCTATGACCCTCTACTCTCCTTGGACGGAACAATCTCCTGTGCCAGTTGTCACTCTCCATATAATGCTTTTGCCCATACAGACCACGCAATAAGTCACGGCATAGATGACAGTGTAGGTACTCGAAATGCTCCCGCACTATTTAACCTAGCATGGCAAAGAGAACTGATGTGGGACGGAGCTACAAACCATATCGAGATGCAAGCACTTGCACCTATTTCTCACCCAAGAGAAATGGGAGAATCACTACCCAATGTACTGAGCAAATTACAAAAGAGTGGCATCTATCCTAATCTGTTTCGAGCTGCTTATGGAGACACTTTCATTACCAGTCAGCGAATGCTAAAAGCTCTCTCTGCTTTCCAACTTTCACTAGTTTCCGCAAATGCTAAATACGACCGAGTAGTTCAAAAAATAGATTCATTTACATCTCAAGAAAAAGCAGGTTACCAGCTATTTAAAATACGCTGCAACTCCTGTCATACTGAACCACTATTTACAAATCACTCCTATAAAAACAATGGCTTAAAAATGGACCCAGATATCAAAGATATGGGCAGATATGCGGTCACACTGCAGGCTGCAGATAGCTTTCACTTTAAAGTGCCAAGCTTAAGAAATCTAAGTTACACCTATCCGTATATGCACGACGGTAGATTTCAAAAAATAAATGAGGTACTAAATCATTATACAGATGGAATACATAACACCATTCATTTGTCTAAAGAACTGCAACAAAGTATAAAGCTCAGTTCTACCGAAAAAGTGGATCTCACCGCTTTTCTTCTTACGCTTAATGATCAAGAATTTATACTTACTAAGACGAATAAATATCCAATTAAAATATTAAAACCAGAACAAAAATGAAAAAATCACTTCTTATCATCCTAATGAGCATCAGCCTATTAGGCCAGTCTCAAGTAAGTCCTGCAGTATCTTCTTGGCTTCAAAACACAACAGAAACCGGATTTTATTATCCAAAAGGCAACCCCACTTTAGTAGCTAACAGTATTCTAGTAAATTGCCAAAAAGTAGAATACTCAGCGGACTTTGTGTATGTGACTGCTACAGGTATTCCCTCCTATCCTACAGGACCATTTAGTGATGGCAATCCTAGCCAAGCAACCAACCAAAACGGTATTTATAAAATCCCACTAAACCCAACTGCAAATACTGGTACTCTAATGACTACCACAGGTGGTAATGTGGGAATATTCATCAACGGAGTAGCACTATTTGACTACAGAGATGGAGTAGCTTGGGATCCAATTACAGGAGCTTTGTGCGGCGGTCCGGGTAACCCACGCTGTTCAGGAGGAGTGGGAGCTACTCAAGACTGGAACAGAGATGCGATACCTGCAGAGAAAGAAGGTTTTGATTGTGCTAAAGGCCATCCAGCTATGGGAAACTATCATCATCACCAAAACCCTTCTGCATTCAAACTAGATCTAAATACAACTTCAGAAATATGTAATTTATATGATGCAGAAGGTCTGTATGCTATAGATAACAACAGACACTCACCTCTGATAGGGTATGCTTATGATGGCTTCCCAATATATGGAGCATATGGATACGCTAAAAAAGATGGAACCGGAGATCTAGTAAGGATAAAATCAGGCTATAGTCTTAGGAGTATCACAACACGTGCTACTAAGCCTGATGGCAGCACTTCTGATGCAGGACCGTCAGTAGATGGTACTTATTTCTTGGGATACTTTAGAGAAGATTATGAGTTCAAAAGCAATGCAGACGAGGCTTACTTAGACGAGCACAATGGTAGATTCTGTGTAACCCCAGAATACCCAGAAGGAACATATGCCTACTTCTGCACCGTAGATGAAAATTGGAACTCAGCATATCCGTATGCTATAGGGCCGACATTTTTCGGAATAAGTGAGAATAGAAAAGTAACTACAGTATCTGAAACTACAACGGTTTATACACCATCTACTAATTCTATAAGCAGATTAAAGGCAAATGATATCACACTGTATCCGAATCCAGCTACAGACCTTATAGCCATACAACTAAACGGGCTTAATACATCTAATGTAACTATAAGACTGATAGACATAATGGGAAAAGAAATAAGCCAAACCACAGTAAGACCAGGTAGCACCATAGCATACTATGATGTGCAAGCTGTATATGAGGGCACTTATATCCTTGAATTCACTGACGGCAATGCTACTTTTAGCAAAAAAGTAGTGATCACCAGATAAGCTAAAACAGCATAAAAAACCATCAGAAAGATGCCCAACTTTGGGCATCTTTCTTCATAAATTATACTCCACATGAAAAAACATACTTGGATTCTATTACTTACTATACTTAGTACGAATTTTACTCAGGCTCAGACACCAAACATCCTGCTAATCATAGCAGATGATCTAGGCAGAGATGCTCTAAATAGTTTCGGGCAGTCTACTCTGATGCCTAACACTCCTACGCTAGACAGCTTGCGAGCTATAGGTATCTCATTTGACAATGTATGGGGTACGCCCATGTGTACATCCACTAGAGCCAGCATGATGAGTGGACTACACGGCAATAAAACTGGAGTTCAAGGCACACCAGGAGACCTAGACACGATACACACTTCCGTACTCAAACGAATAACACAAAGCCAAAATGCAGATTACGCAAAATCTGTGATAGGCAAGTGGCATATCTCTTCTAGACCTGTAGATCCTGACCATCCTATTAAAACTGGAGCAGATTATTATGTTGGTTTTTTAGAAGCATTCCCTAACACGTATGACGTATGGGACAAAACCGAGAATGGAGTAACTGCAGAAGAAAATTCTTATGTGACTACCACACTGACTGACAAAGCTATAACATGGACACAAGCTCAGACTAAACCTTGGTTTCTATGGCTTGCACATGCCGCTCCTCACACTCCATTCCATGTACCTCCTAGCCATATGTATACCATAACTAGTACAAATAATAATTTGCAAAAATTCATCGCAATGATAGAATCTTTGGATTACGAAATCAATAGATTGCTTGCCAGCTTGTCGACTGAAGAAAGAGACAACACTATTGTGATATTCTTAGGAGATAATGGCACCGGAGGACAAGTACTCCGGGATTATCCTGCGGGTCACGGCAAAGGCACCATCTACGAGGGTGGTATAGGTGTGCCTATGATTATAGCTGGGAAAGGAGTAACTAGAAAAGGAGAACGAGAATCTGCTCTTATTAATCTAACAGATGTACATGCTACCATACTAGATATAGCAGACGTACCTATGAATGGCGGATTAGGAAATAGTCTTAGTTTCAAACACCTACTCACGGGCAATGCTGGAAACACCAGAGATTACAATTTTATGGAATTCAAAGATGGAGCAGACTACTACTGGTCTGTATGCAATGCTCAGTACAAACTAATCCAACTAGCAGATGGCTCTAAAGAATTTTATGACCTAACCATTGACCCTTTCGAAAATAGTCCAATAAACATGACTTCTCTTTCTACGGAGGTTCAGACTATAGTAGATGATCTAGAAGACGAATCTGAAACTACTCGCAACTCATGGTCGTGTAGAGACTATATCCAAAATGGAGATGAAGAAGGCATAGACTGCGGTGGGAGTAATTGTACTCCATGTGAGCTAAGTACAAAGGGTCTTTCAATAAATACTATTCAGGTATACCCAAATCCAAGTAACGGTAAACTAACTATCACAGCAGATGAACCTATCTCATTAGTACGTGTTTACACCACTCTAGGTAAGCTGGTCTATGAACAAAAAATATCAAGCAATTCTGCTTTAGTAGATATCAGTCAACTAAATGCAGAATTATATCACATAGAGGTAATGACAAAATCCACCAGTACGTATCAATCAATTTTAAAATTATAGCTACCAAGGTCATCGTTGTTCACAAGCAATAAGATGTATTATTGCCAAATGGATTTTAAACCAGCTAATAACATTCAAGATCTTCAGTACTTTGGGGAATTTGGTGGAGTAAACCCCTCAATTTCTGACTCGTCTACTTATACGTTTTTGTCTGCAAAAACAATGTTCGATACATTTGAAGGCAATGCCGACGGATGTTATCTATACTCTAGACATTCATCTCCATCTAACCTTTATTTAGGCGAGGCTCTTGCGGCCATGGAAGGTACGGAGACAGCTAATGTAACTGCCTCCGGCATGGGAGCTATCACTGGCGTAATTTTAGAGTTATGCAAAGCAAATGAACACATCGTATGTAGCAGGACTATCTATGGCGGCACGTATGCTTTCCTCAAAAACTTCACCCCAGGGTTTGGCATTAACACTTCATTCGTAGATATCACAAACCTAGAAGCAGTAGAAGCTGCTATTAACAAGAATACTAAAGTTTTATACTGTGAGAGTGTGAGCAATCCATTACTCGAGGTTGCAGATATAAAGGCTCTCTCTGCACTAGCCAAAAAGCACAACTTAAAGCTAGTAGTAGACAATACATTTTCGCCACTCTCTGTATCACCTCAAAACTTGGGTGCAGATATTGTCATTCATAGTCTCACTAAATTTATTAACGGGTCTAGTGATACGCTAGGTGGAGTGGTGTGCGGTACACAAGATTTTATAAATGCCCTTAGAGATGTGAATACCGGAGCTTGTATGCTTTTGGGTTCTACTATGGATAGTCTTAGAGCATCTTCTATTTTGAAGAACCTAAGAACACTTCATATCAGAATACAACAACACAGTAAAAACGCTCTTTATTTAGCTGAAAAATTTGAGGCTGCTGGTCTAAAAACAGTTTATCCAGGATTGCCTTCTCATCCATCTCACCAAATCTACAAAGAGATGCTAAATCACGAGTATGGTTTTGGTGGCATGCTTACAATAGACGTAGGCAGCTTAGCAAAAGCCAATGAACTTATGGAACTAATGCAAAACAAAAACTTAGGCTACCTAGCTGTTAGTCTTGGTTTTTACAAAACGCTATTTAGTGCCCCAGGGAGTTCCACTTCATCAGAAATTCCTGAAGAAGAACAAAAGGAGATGGGATTAACTGATGGACTTATCCGGTTCTCTATAGGCTTAGATGCAGATATAAAACGCACCTACTCTATTATGACAGAATGCATGAAAGAAGTAGGAATACTATAAATTAGGACTTCCTAAATAGTATACCTACTTTCACTAATTACTATTCACTACTTTTGCTCTGATGCAAAAAATAGAGCATATAGGCATAGCAGTAAAAGATATAGTAGAAAGTAATAAGCTTTTTGCTAAACTGCTAAACACCGAGCACTACAAGATGGAGGAAGTGGAAAGTGAGGGTGTGATCACCTCTTTCTTTCTGATAGGAGATGTAAAAATAGAGCTCTTACAAGCTACTAAAGAGTCAAGTGCAATCCATTCCTTTGTAGAAAAAAAAGGAGAAGGAGTACACCATATCGCCTTTGCCGTAGAGGATGTGAATGCCGAACTAGCTCGCTTGCAGTCAGAAGGTTTTGATGCGATACATCAAGAAGCAAAGGACGGTGCCGATGGCAAAGTGATCGCCTTTTTACATCCTAAATCAACTAACCGAGTTCTAACTGAAATTTGCTCTGATAAACATGCTACAAAATAAAAATGTTCGTCTCTTCTTAGGTCTATTTGGCTTAGTTATACTAGGATATATAGTATGGAACGTAAGATCTATTATCTACTATTTTTTCGCAGCAGCGATTATTGCTTTCTTGGCACGTCCTCTTATGACCTTACTTAGTAAAGTCAAAATAAAAGGCTGGGAAATACCAAATTGGTTAAAATCTAGTATCGTATTAGTCAAATTCGTCTTTATTATAATTGGACTCTTCAGGCTTCTTATACCTACAGTAGTAGAGCAGGCACACATCATCTCAGAAATAGATGCAGATAACATAGTAGCTAGAATACAACCGCAGATAGAATCTGTATCCCTTTGGATAAAAAAGGCTAATGTAGACGAAGCTGAACTCCAAAATATCATCAAACGTGAAGTGACTGATGTATTTAGCATGGGAGACTTAGGCAACTATGTGAAAGGAATACTGAACGGCATAACAGGCTCCTTGATAGCAGCTTTCTCTATTCTCTTTATCAGTTTCTTTCTCATAAAAGATGGTAGCATAGTGGATAATGTGGTAGCGGGTATCACACCAGACAAGTATCTCGATAAAATCAGAACGATCTTTAATGAAACTAAGGATTTACTTACTCGCTACTTTGTAGGTGTAGTCATTCAGATCAGTATAGTAATGATAGTAATCACTTTAGGTCTCACCATCTTAGGTGTAAAAAACGCTTTACTCATAGGTTTTATAGCGGGTATTTTCAATATAATACCCTATGTAGGGCCGCTTATGGGTGCCCTCTTAGGAGTAAGTTTGGCGGCTACGGGACAGTTAGAAGCTCATCCGGATTTAAATCTTACCTCCTTTGTTTTTACCGCTCTTATTCCATTTGCAGTAGCACAAGCTCTCGATAACTTCCTACTTCAGCCTTTGATATTTTCTAAAAGTGTAAAAGCACATCCCCTTGAGATATTTCTAGTCATACTCGCTGCGGGTTCTCTAGCAGGAGTAGTCGGAATGATTGTAGCTGTGCCCGCTTATTCTTTCATTCGGATAGTGGCGAAAGAATTCTTTAACGGTTACAAGGTAGTGCAGGGACTGACGAAAGATTTGTGATGAGTCAGAAAACACTCTTCTTATTCCTTTTTGTAGTTCATTTAATCGGTGTTACGGCTCTTCCAATACTTATAATTGTAAATGGGATTGACCATAATCTAGAAGTGCTGCTAGGGTTAATAGTTTTACTCGTATACTCAGTTCTGATATACCGTACAATTAGATTTTACAAGAAATGGAGAAACTCTTCTAATTCTTAATTACCTTTTCCGTAAATAGAGTTTCACCTATTCTGATTTGCATTAGATAGTGACCAGAGGCTACCTGATCGAAATTTATAACTCCAGAATTACTTATATTTTGCTTCAAAATACTTCTTCCCACTAAGTCAAGAATCTCAATAGTTCCTATTCCATTCAGATGAAATCCGATGCTATTCTGACATGGATTTGGACCAAAACTATAAGGCTTTATCTCCTCTAAATCTTCCACATCTGATGTCTCTCCACATATCATATTGTACATAAAAAGTGCACTCCCATCTATCACCTCAGTGGTTTTAGAAGGCATTACAAGATAGCTTACATGTCCTGACGAACCTTCTATAGTATTCAACTCACTTAGCACCCCAACATCATTTGCAACACTGTCCATGACATAGCTGCCATTTAAATAAATAATATTTTGACCAAATATTTTAGCAAATCCACCCTTGTATGGCACTGTTCCATCTCCATCATCATGATAGCTGATAATAGGAGGGTCATTGGCGTCTAACCAAGACTCATCGTGCAAGCCACCGCTATAGTTTAACACACCACGTATCTTTATACTTGTATCACTATCTGTAATTCCATATATAGGCGAATGATTACTAATGATACCAACTAAAGCTGGGCTAAATTCGTCGGTAGAATCTAGCATAGCAGTATGGTTGGCAACTATAGCTCCTGCAGATATACCCCCTACAAATACCCAATCCATATCTATCCCGTATGTATTGCTAGCCTTTACATCCTCATCTAAATAACGCAGTGCCATCTTCATATCTTTGACAGCACGTACAACTACATCTTGCATTTCTATCTCTGTCGGTAGGGGAATTAAGGGCAAGTCATATAACCTATAATCTATAGACACAACCACATATCCCTTTTTTGCAAATCGCTCACAAAGAAACTGGATATCACCTCTTGTTCCGCTAATAAAACTACCTCCAAATGCTAATACAATTACCGGTCTTTCTGTTGCTATATCACTCACTGGCTCATAAACATCCAAATAGAGTTTCTGACTCTTGCTGCCGATGGTAGTAGCTTGGCTGTATTCTATACCTTTGGTCACTTTAACATTCTCAAATACATCTACCCTATACCGCTGACTGTTGCATGTAGGATGATTTTGAGCAAAGACACTCATCGTACTAAAAAAAATAATTAACGTATAAATGATTCGAGACATACATCAAAAGTAATCATTTCGCATAACTATTGTTCTATATGGATTTTGCTATCTGTCGCCTTGTCGATATTTGTATATTGCCCCCGTTTTATAAGTATATGCAAAGAATATTTACCCTACTATTACTCATAGCTACCTTAGGTAGTGCTGCTCAGACTTACAAAAGTGTAAATTGGTCTGGTAATGTCTACTTAGGAGCAAGTAATATGATGGGAGACCTAGGCGGCAGTAATTTTATAGGTAGTCGAGGTATTTTCGATTATGATTTCAGGTCTAACAGACTTGCTGGCGGCATAGGACTCAATTTACACACTAGTGGTAGCTTTAGTTTCGGGCTTAATTTTTTAGTCACTCGGCTCTATGCTGATGATGAATTCTCAAGCCAAGATTTTCAAGTGGAAAGAAATTTATGCATACTTACAGATTTACTAGAAGCAGATTTCTTAATAGAATACAGGCCATTTAGTAGAAGCAAGGGATTCAATCGTTTCTATATATACAGCGGCATAGGAGGCATGTACTACCAACCCAAGGCTGAGCTCAATGACGATTGGTACAAGCTTCGCACACTAGGCACCGAAGGGCAATACCTGAATGGGGAAAGCAAGCCATACCCAGAACTAGAAATGGTAATACCCTACGGTCTTGGGTACAAATTTAGACTAGGTAAGAGCACATCGCTTATCTTAGATTTAGGCTTTAGAAAAACATTTACCGACTACTTAGATGATGTAAGTACTGTATACGCAGATCCTACAGCCATAGCAGCACAAAAAGGACCTGAGGCTGCACTTTTAGCAAATAGATCTGCAACCCAAGGAGCCATAGGAACACCACGCGGCAATCCTGACAAAAACGACAGTTACCATATACTCTCACTCAAGTTTGAATACATATTGGGAGGTAAAAGTGGAGACGGATGCTACTATAATCGCAACCCACCAAAGACTCGGAGTACAAAAATAAATCAGCGACGCATGTTCACTAAATAATCTGCTTACGTAGCTCAAAGTATTCTGTAGCTTAGTGTATTTCTAGTGTCTGGGAACGGATTCACTATGCTGAAATAAATAGACACCTAGCTCCTAGATTAAATAACTCATAATGAAAATAGTAGCAATTTTTTAGCACACCGCTAGCAGTAAGTTTATACCGGCTTGGTCAGTCATTTCATAAAAATTCGTGGTCGTACAATCTGTTTCTCGGTGGGAGTCGACTTTTAGGCAATTTAGATGGAGGACTCTCCAATGGCAGCATCCGAATAAAAGACATAGACCTTAGAGCCACAAGACCCGCAATAGGTATAGGAGCTGGGTATACTATAATACGAATTGCTTCTATGATGAAGTGCCAGCTCGCAATCGACAAAGAATCAGAAACTATCAGCGAAGAATGTTTAAGAGGTAGTACACTCTTGTACATTTTTTAAGATTATTAAAATAAAAGAGCAAAGAGAAAACACCGCATTAGCGGTGTTTTCTCTTTACGGGTACGGTTCTTGACAATTGAGTAACAAAAAACATAGACTCAATTGATTATGAAAAAACTCTATCTTACTACTTTTACACTCCTATTTATCAATCTCACATTCGCTCAAGACTATGATATTAATAGTTATGATTTTAGATATCAGCAGTATAAAGGCTTTATACTAAATCCTTCCTTCCAAAATAACGGGAATAATCAATTTTCAAATCAAGATAATCCAAACAACACTACTCCTTCAAGTTTTGACAACAGAACTACTATAAATGGGAAACTAGATTTATGGGGCAATTATTTTAGCACACAAAATATAGAGAGTATACTGCGGTCAACAAACATCAGCCTGAATAACAATACAAATTGGAACTACGAAAAGGGGGTGAGCTCAAGCGGTGGAGGAAATAATTATTTCGACAAGCAACTTATAAATACCTTATCTCTTCGCTATAACCAGCAAACTCGTCATTACAATCCTGATAATTCATTCAAGTATCGTGGCAAAAACGCAAATTTGACTACTGGTATAAATTGGCACAATAGGGATGCCAACAGTCAAACTCTTAACATTTCTAATGTCAAAAATCAGAATATCGCTACAGTAATATCTGCATCTTTTGGTAGAGGAAAGGGACGACTCAACAATGTGAGCGATGTCATTGCCTCACACTTTTTACTAGAAGACTTGAGGACGAAAACGGGCATAACATACTCCAACGACCAATTAGAACAGGTTGCTTATGGCATTACATATCTTAGAAATCAGCGATATTTAGACTTTCGATTCAGGACCATAGACCAACTGGCTATGCTGGACAGTACGCTTGCTAACAATGGACTTAAGTCTAAAAATGATGTCGCCTATTTTTCGACTATTAATGACAACCTTCTGTACGCTACTAACCTTGAAAGATCCTCGGGCAAACGATGGACCTATTACTACACACCAGGAATAGGCTTGGGCGGCAGTAGAGGAAAAAGCCAGCAAAACTTCTCTTACTATGACAATAACATAAATGGTATAGACACTTTAAATCAGTACAATCTAAGCTATACTAGTCGTCAATCTCTCCTATCTAATTTTACTATAGAATATATGAACACTACGCAAAAGTCTTGGAAAGTGCAACAGTCATTTTCTACCGCTTTGACCTTTGGAACGGCTCTTTCCAGCAATTTCACAAGAGATTCTACATCAGAATCTGAATTCACAGAACCAATAAGAAGAGACAAACCTGCAAATTTTAATAATGATTTCAGTGCAAGACTCTCTGCAACGTGGAGCCATCTATACCAACCCAACTCTAGGACGTATTATATAGCCAGTATAACTCCTGCTCTTAATTTTTATGACTATAGGCTTTCACCAGACCTTATAGAAAATTGGGCATATCAACAAAACAGAATCGCATCAACAATTAATTTAAACTTTGACTATTATAAATGGATCAACCAAAACTTGGCGTTTAATGTAAGAGCAAATGCTAATCTAATGCCTGAGCAAAGTAACTTTTCTTCTGGAAGTCAAGAATTTTCCGTAAACAAATATGGTTTCAACCTAAACCATAGCATATCTGCGGGTCTCACTTACCAGCTATACTAAGAAACAAAAGAACTAAAACTCTAAATTAGAATTGAAGTAGGGGTACAAGGTGACTTTGCCCCTATTTTCAGTTTATAAACTTCAATAATTAGCCCAGATTATTCGTAGGACTTATTAGCTGCTAAACTCGTTCATAGCTCCGTTTAGTCCTTTTATAATCCAAGACTCAATCGCTTTACACGCTTTATCTTTTTGAAGTACTACTTCTATCTCTTCATCCTTGGCCCATTGGCCCAGTACGTGCTCTATCTGTCGGCCTCTAGGGTAGTCTCCTCCTGCACCAAAGCGAATGCGATCATACGTATCTCCTCCCAGCTCTGCCTGTATATCCTTGAGCCCATTGTGCCCTCCTGGACTCCCCTTGCTACGGATACGAAGCTTGCCTACATTTATGGCTATATCATCTGTGATTACGAGCATATTTTTAGGAGCTATCCGCTCTGCACTCATCCAGTGTTTCACCGCTTTACCACTCAGATTCATGTAAGTAGTCGGTTTAATGCAGATAATTTGCTTGCCTCTAAATTTAAATTTTGCCACATTGGCTAGTCTACCTGTATCCCACTCCCCATCGTGCTCTTTTACCCATTGGTTTAGCACTTCGAATCCTATGTTATGACGTGTATTGTCATACTCTGGGCCTATGTTTCCTAATCCTACTATTAAAAATTTCATCGGGTCTGGTTCTTTATTTAGTCGTGACTTTATCCAATTCCACATTAGTTAATATTTGATATAGGAGTTTTAGACGCTTTACGTGCTGGATAAATAGAAATAATATATCCAAGTAAAACAACAGTTCCAAAGGTTAGCAAGACATCATTAAACAAGAGCTCTACAGGGTATTCCATAACCATGGCATTATCCGTAGTAAACCACCCAAAATATTCTTGCGACCAAACTAGTGCAGACGCCAACAAAACTCCTACCCCACCTCCTATGATAGCTATGTAGCTACCTTGCCACATAAATACTCTCCTGATAGTTTGCTCAGTTGTACCCATACTTTTCAGTATACTTATGTCCTTCTTTTTATCCAAAACTAACATGATAAGTGACCCGAAAATATTGAAGGATGAGATAATGAGCACTAAAGATAAAATGGCAAAAGTGAACCACTTTTCACTACTAAATATCTTGTAAATCAGCTCATTAAGCTCTCTCCTAGTTTTTACTTCCCATTCGCTTCCTAATAAGTCTTGAAGTGATTCTTTCACTACCGCTGGATCCGTATTCTGATCTATAGAGAGCTCCAAAGAGGATATGGAGTTGGGGTAAGAAAGCAAGTCTTGAGCAAAATCTAAAGTAGTAATAAAAGTTTCTCCATCAATCTCATCGTGCACTATAAAAATTCCACTAGCTCTCAAGTATTTAGAACTAAGAGACGCCATAGGATTCAAAGAATTATAAGCCACATCTCTACGAGGCACGAATACTGTAACTAACTCTGGACTGCCAGGGAAAAGATTAAGCTTATTTGCCAATCCACCACCAAAAACACCGAAAGATCTAGTTGTATCTCCAAGCACAAAATCACCTATTACCAGTAGCGAATCAAATTTATTCGACTCAAAATTCGAGTCTACTCCTTTTATCTTAGCAATTTCCTGATGCTGATCATACTTTATCACTACCTTTTCTTCTAGTGATTTAGATACATTTACAACGGATTTTTCTTGTTCTAATTTGTCCCTTAATGTATCAGTATACACAAAGGTCTTTTTACCCTTTGAGGTGATTTTGATGTCTGGATCATAGTTGTTTATTGTCTCCTCTACAATATTTTCAAATCCATTGAACGTAGATAGAACTACTACCATAGCAAATCCACCTACTCCAAAACCCAACATCGCTATAGCTGTAATCACATTGATAGCGTTGATTTTCTTTTTAGAAAACAAGTATCGGTATGCGATAAAAAGAGGAAGCCTCACTTGGCTTTTCTATAAATTGCTAAGAAGAGAGTTAATCCGCTCTGCATTATCCATAGAGTTATCTAAATAGAAATTGAGCTCCGGTATTTTTCGAATACGTTTACCAATTTCTCGAGCTAACTCTTGCCTTAACTCCTTATTATACTTCTCTATAATTAGTAGACTTTTCTCTTTGTCTTTAGATCCAAGAACACTTACGTACACTTTTGCCAAGCCTAGGTCTGCAGTGGCTTTCACCTCTATAACAGTTATTAATTCGCCAGGCAAGATGCCCGTACAATAGCGAGACAGTATCGGGGCTAGATCTCTTTGTAGTGCCCTAGATATTTTCTCTGTGCGAAGACTCATCTTATTTTAAAGTAAACTCTGCAGTCCCCATTTTATGCTCTTCACTAAAAACGTTCACAATATATTTACCTGCAGTCATTCCTTCTGTTGTAGGGATAGAGAATGATCCAGATTCGTTCATATTTTGAAAGTTTACAGATTTCTTTACAGTATACTGCTTTTCTCCACCATCAAACCTTGCTTGTCCTGAACCCGCAGCACTATTGGCAAGCACACTCTTAGAAGGTTTAACTACCTGAAAATAGAGCATCTTCGAACCTTTTTCTGCCAAATCATTATTAGCTAATTGAAATGAGATATCTATTTTATCTAGCTTACTTATCTTATCTGTAGTTTTATAATCTCCAAAAATAGCATCTCTGAGTGGTTTCACATCTAATCCTTTTAGGAAGATTCGAGAACCAACTACTACTTGTTTAGTTAGTTCTGTATTAACTACCACCATATCAGCTACCTTTTCTTTTTCTGCCTCTACTTGTTTCTGAATAACATAATTCTCATCCTTCAAAAATTGGTTCTCTTTAGAAAGTTGGTCTATCTCCGCAGTAAGCTGTTCTATCTGCCCTCTAAGACCAGATAATTCCTTTTTTGCTTTTGCAAGCTCAGATTTAGTTAGGTTTCCGCTACTTAGCATTTTTCTAACCTTACGTACTTGTTCTTGAAGCTCTGCATCTCGCATTGCTATGATACTGTCTAGTTGTGCATTTTTACCTGTTTTAGATTCTAAGTTCAAACGCAGTTCTTCTGTAAGCTCTTCCAGTTCAGCCACCTCAGCTTGTGTATCAACAAGCTCAACCCTTTGCCTATCAGCCTCTTTTTTATTAGCGAATATTACATAAAACAACCCTGCGTTCAATAACAATAACGCAAAAATCATCATAAACAATAACCTCTTACTTTTCTTATCCTTATTTACTGTGCTCATCTTATTATTATTTTTGTTGATTTTTATTTATTTTTTATGTGTTGAATTATATTCAACATAGCTTACAAATCTAATGAATTTTAAACTAACACTACATTAAGGTGGGTTCTAAAAATTTATTTTTTCAATTTTCTCAAAAAAAACAGAACCCTTTTTTATCTTTTTGAGAAAAATTACATTTCAAATATAGCAAAAACTAGTTGATTTTAATAATAAGTATTCAAATTCTATCTATCTATCTATCTATCTATCTATCTATCTATCAGTAAGTTATTTTCATCCTTTTGATTTGTTCATACCTAAATAGGTTGTATGTTAAATTGATTAATCCTATTATTCCTGTAGCTCTTACCTTGCCCACCGAT
>Ga0335398_10004358_pt1 | contig 19715 bp, 10 predicted proteins | sample BON03_FD_205742 | JGI IMG/M metagenome (GOLD analysis project Ga0335398, IMG submission 205742) | Freshwater microbial communities from Lake Bonney liftoff mats and glacier meltwater in Antarctica - BON-03 (spades assembly) (version 2) | ecosystem: Environmental > Aquatic > Freshwater > Ice >... | reverse complement strand
GGTCGTTCCAGGAATTGGCCCGCGGCGCCCGAAAGGAAAAAAAAACAGGCAGGGACCCTCACAGCCCGGGCATCGGGAAGGACGCCGCGAACGCCTCCACGTCCGCCGCCAGCGCCCGCAGGTCCTCCCGCTGCCCGCCCGTGGCCGCCAGGTGCGCCCGGTACTCCTTGAGCTTGCCCGGCGCGGGCGCCTCGGCCTGCACCGCCTTGGCGATCTGCACCCCGCGGTGCAAAAAGTCGGCCACGCGCACGAAGTCGGCCTCACCCAGGCCGCGGGTGGTCATGGCGGGCGTGCCGACGCGGATGCCGCCCGGGTTCATGGCGCTCGTGTCCGCGGGCACCGAGTTCTTGTTCAGGGTGATGTGCGCCGCGTCGAACACGAGCTGCGCGCGGCTGCCGTCCGTGCCTGAAGGCTTCAGATCGACCAGCGCGAGGTGGTTGTCCGTGCCGCCGCTCACCACCTCGTAGCCGAGCTCCTGCAGGCGCGCGCACATGGCCTTGCTGTTGGCGACGACGCGCGCCTGGTAGTCCGCGAAGCCGGGCGTCTTGGCCTGCCCGAGGGCCACGGCCAGGGCGGCGATCGTGTGGTTGTGGGGGCCGCCCTGCAGGCCGGGGAAGACGGCGCCGTCGATCGCGTCCTTGAGGTCGCGCCGGTAGAAGATCATGCCGCCGCGCGGGCCCCGGAGGGACTTGTGCGTCGTGGTGGTGACCACGTGCGCGTCGGCAAAGGGCGAGGGGGCCACGCCCGCGGCCACCAGCCCGCTCACGTGCGCCATGTCAGCCATCAAGTAGGCGCCATGCTGGTCGGCGATCGCGCGCATGCGGGCGTAGTCGAAGTGGCGCGAGTAGGCGGACGCGCCCGCCACGATCAGGCGCGGGCGGAAGAGGGCGGCCGTGCGCTCGAGGCTGTCGTAGTCCACCAGGCCCGTCGCCTCGTCCAGGCGGTAGGGCATCGACTCGAAAAACACGCTGGTCGCCGAGACGCGTTTTTTCGCAGTCATAAACCCGTGCGTCAGGTGGCCCCCGTGCGGCAGGTCGAGGCCCATGATGCGGTCGTGCGGCTTGAGCAGGCCCGTGTAGACGGCAAAGTTGGCGGGACTGCCCGAGTGCGGCTGGACGTTGACCCCCCAGGCGGACGGGTCGAGGCCGTACAGGTCGAGCGCCCGCTGCTCGCACAAGAGCTCCGCCCGGTCGATAAACTCGTTCCCGCCGTAGTAGCGGGCGCCGGGCCTGCCCTCGCTGTACTTGTTGGTCATGCAGGAGCCGAGGGCCTGCATGACGGCGCGGCTGGTGAAGTTCTCCGAGGCGATGAGCTCGATGCCGCGGACCTTTTGGTGGGTTGTTGTTTTTTGGATTTGGGGCGCGGGGGCGGGCCAGGGGCGGCGTTTTTAGGGGCAGGGGAGGGGGGGGGGCGGGCGTTGGTGTCTTGTTGGTCGTGTGGTGGTGAGAGGATGAGATGGGAGAGAGAGAACAGAGCGACGATGGTCGATGGGTGGGCATTGCGCTTACGGCCTTGGACTGATAAAAAAGAGGAGGCGGCGCCAAAAAGAAGATCGGCGAAAGCAAAAGCAGCAGCGAGCGGGGCGCGCGCGCGGCGTCGCGGCCACGGCCCGCGGCCGGCGTCGGCGACAACGGCGAGCCGCCGCCGCCGTCGCGCAAAACCAACCCCGCCGCGCGGGCAACAATCGAACAAGGGCCCACGGCTCTCACCTGGCGCGCCTTCTCCAGCTTGATGAGGTTGGCCACCTCCGGGTCGGCCTCGGTCAGCGGCTTGTCCCACGCGAGGCTGGCGCTCGACGCGGCCGCGGGCTTGGCGGGCGCGAGCGTCGCCTTGACGACCAGCGAGCTGCGGCGCACGGCCGTGCTGCGGCCTGCGGCGCGCGCGGGGGCCGCCGGGGCGCGCCCGCCGACGGACATCGACGTCTGCATGATCGGCTGCGTTGGATGCGCGATTGATAGAAAGAGTTTTCTGGTGCGGTTGGGCAGGGCGGGTGGTGGGCGCAAGACGCGAGGTGAGGGAGGGAGGGAGGCACGGGGGCGTCAGCGTGTGTTTTGAATCGATGATGATGCGGGGGGGAAGTGTTGTGTGTGCATGCGCGCGCGGGATGGTCTGACGTCGTTGGTGTATGTGTGACGTGCCGCCTGCGTTGTGGTCGGAGCTCGACACGTTCGTTTCCTCCGAAAGGACCACGAGGGAGACGTGACGACCCTTCCTTCCCCCTCGCACGCCGGCCTTCCGCCAATCACGAAAACAAGCGATGCCAGCTATGTCGCAACGTCACACACACTTGTAGCATCACACGAGCGAAGAGCCGGCCACGAAAAGCGAGCGTCGTGTCTCTGTTCGCGCGCGGCGCGGCGGGCGGGGCGCGCGCCCCCTCATCTCACCCCCGCGCCGACGCCACCAGCAGGGCGAGCGCCAGGACGCCGCGCCGCGTGCGCGCGGCCAGCGCCTCCTTGGTCGCCATCAGGATGGCCGCGGCCAGCACCGTCTGCAGCAGCTTGACGCGCAGGCCGCGGTAAAAGCCGCCCAGGCCCTCCTCGCGCGCGAGGCGCCGCGCGGTGGCCGCGACGGTGGCCGCCGCCGCCCCGCCCCGCCCCGCCGCCGCCGCCCCCGGCGCTCCGCCCTGCCTTCCCGCCTGCAGCCGCGACTTGACCACCAGCAGCGGGTAGGTCGCGAGCGTGGACCCCGCCTTGGCGAGCGCCGACAGCGCAAACACCTGCGCGGGCGACAGCGCGGCGGCGGGCGGCAGCGCCAGGCGCGCCCGGCGCGACGCGGCGGCGGCGCCGCCGCCGCCGCCGGCCGCGCCCGCCCGCTGCGTCTTTTGGATGGCCGCCGCCAGCCGCGACACGAGCGCCTCGTACAGCACGTAGTTGATCGTCGGGTTGAGCACCATGACCAGGGAGGGGGCCAGGCCCGCGCAGAATCCGCGCCACCCGCGCTCGCGCCAGATCTGTCCCGCCACGGCCAGCGCGCCCGGCGGCGGCGGCGGCGGCGGCGGCGGCGGGGGTTGCCGCCGCCGCCCGCCCGCCGCCGCGCGCCGCCCTCCCTCCGCCCCCTCCTCCTCCTCCTCCTCCCCCTCCTCTTCAGCGGCGGCGACGGGCGGCGGGGCGTCCCCGGCGCGCGCCTGCATCGTCGTCACCACCACCCACCACGGGTTGGTCAGCAGCACGTTGATGCAGCCCGCCGCGGACGCCACCAGGACGGAGGCCAGGACGCCGAGCTCCTGCGCCTGCCGCCGCTCGCGCCCGCCGCCACCGCCGCCGCCGCCGCCGCCGCCGCCGCCGCCGCCGCCGCCGCCGCCGCCGCCCGACGACGCCCTGTCGCCGCGGCGCAGGCGGTGCGCCACGGCCGCGCGCCGCAGCAGCGAGTAGGCCGTGAAGTAGATGCCCTGTGAGACGGCGGTCGCCGCGACGGCGGGCTTGAGCCCGCTGTAAAGTGTGCGCCAGCCGCAGAGCGAAGCGTGCTCGCGCACGTCGCGCAGAGGGCCGAGCAGCGGCGACGCGGCGGCGGCGAGGGCGGCGGCGAGGGCGGCGGCGGCAGCCGTGGGCGGGGGCGCGGCGGCGGCGGCCGGCGGCGACGGCGCTCGCTGTTGCTGTCGTTGTTGTTCTTGCGTCGGCTGGCGCTGGCGCTGCTGCTGCTGCACGGCGCGCAAGGTGGCGACCGTCAGCAGCGGGTAGGTCAGCGACAGGCTCAGCACGGCGCCGATGGCCCCCGACGTGCCCTCGATCAGGGCTTCGACGGCGGCGCCGCCGGAGGGTTGGGGGGCGGCGGCGGCGGCGGTTGTCGACATGGCGGTCTCTAAGGGCGCTCTAAGGGCGCGGCGCGAGAGTGTGTGGGCTCGCGCTTCTCACGCTCTCTCTGGCTGCTCTGTGCGTGTGTCGTCCCGGTGTGTTGTTGATGCGAGCGCGCGGTGCGTCGGTATCCGACGGCAGGTGGGTCGAGAGAGGGAGAGGCGCGGAACGGAAACGAGCGAGAAACGACAGTTTTGTGCGCGTTTTCTTTGTGTCGTCTTGATTTCCCCGTCTGCTTCGTCAGAGTTGGTGAATGATGGTTGGCGTGGTGGTGACAATGATGTCTCTCCAATCGCCGTGAGTGTGGGCTGGTGGATGTGGCGGCGAGACACGACCGCGGCGGCGGCGGCGGCGGCGGCGGCGGCAGTGCCGGCGACGGCGGCGGCGACGAGAGCGGCAGCAGCAGCAGCAGCGGCAGCGACGCCTTTTCGCCTGAGTAGCGCCCTTCTGGCGCCTACACGTTTGCGATTCCGTCGGTGGAGCTCACGGAGGCGCTCGAGGCCAACGTCCCGGCGGTCACGGTCGCGTGGGACGGGCGCATGCAGCGGCGGCGAGCGGCGGCAAGGAGCGGCGGGGGCGAAGGGGAGGAGGGCGAGGACGAGGGCGACGAGGGCGACGACGCCGCGGCGACCGCTTTTGGCGCGGGGCCCGCCGACCTCGAGTCCGCCGTCCAAGCCGCCCTCCGCGCCCTGGCCGACCTGGCCCCGCCCGCCGACGCCGCCGCGCCCGCGCCAGCCGCCGCCCTCGGCCCGCCGCGGCACTCCCCCTCGCGCGAGCAGTGGGGCGCGGCCGTCGCCGCGACCGTCGGGCGCCTGGGCGTGATGCGCGGCGGCGCGCAGGAGCAGCTGCGGCAGCGGCGGGCGCTGCTGGAGGAGCAGCAGCGGCAGGAGGGGCGGGGCGAGGGGCGGGGACAAGGGCGGAGGCCGCCGGCGCCGGGCGGCGGAGGCGTCAGCCGGTCGGCGGCGCTTCCCGCTTCGCTCGCAGACGGAAGCCCCCCACCGGCCTCGTCCTCCTCCTCCTCCTCCTCCTCCTCCTGGCGCGCCCGCCCCGCCCCCTTGGCGCGCCCCCCCGGCCTGGCCGACCTCGCGCGCAGCGAGTTCATGGCCGGCGGGCAGCCGAGCCTGGACGCCCTACTGGCCGCCATCGACGCGGCGGGGAGCGACACCAGCGCCCCGCCCGCCGACGGCTACGGCGGCGGCGGCGGCGGATACGGGGGCGGCATTGGCGGCGGCGGCCGGGCCGACCTGGAGGACGATCTCCGGCGTGTGGCCTCCCTTCGTCCTCCCGCGCGCCTGTCCTCTATCGCGCTCCACGGTCGCCTGCTTGCACCGTAGACATCGCTGAGAAAACGCTCCTTTCAAGCCCCCCTTTCTTCTAGGAGGAAGGAAGGCAGGAGGTTTTTGGAAACGCCAGCGCCCTCTCTCTCGCATGGTACGAGCCCAATCCCCACAATCGGCCCATCCCTGCTATCGACTCTCGCGCATTGGACCACTGTCGTCGCGCATCGAGCCCGCGTCGCTCTCTCTCTCTCTCGGAGCGCTCACGAACCCCCCCTCGGCTTTCGAGTCATCATCTCGACGCACGCGCGCGCCCCAAACCAACCGGCCCTACCCAACGACACGGCCGGTACTCCTCGGCGGAGAGCCCGTCGCCGTGCGCGCGCGGTCCTCCGGCAAAAGACGAAACAGGAAAAAGAAGAAGACACAGAAAAAGGGACGATGCGCCGCCGCGCCGAGCGCCTGGCGCGCACCGCCGCCGCCGCCGTCGCGACGTCGCCCGCTCTGGCCCCCGCCGCCGCCACGCGCTCGTCCCAGTTTGGCCTGGCCGCCGCCGCCCTCCACTCCTCCCCGGCAGCGGCAGCGGCGCCCAACGACGGCCCCGCCCCGCCCACCAACCCATCCCCGCCCCCGCCGCCGCCGCCCCCCGCCCCAGAGCACGACCCCCACCCCCACCGGCCCCTGCACGCCCGCCTGCCGGCCGCCGCCTCGGCCGCCGCCCGCGCCTCGGCCTCGGCCGAGGACAAGGCGGGGCGGCCGACCACGCCCTGGGTGCGCCAGGTCATCAGCGGCGTCGACCTGATGCGCCACCCAAAGTACAACAAGGGCCTGGCCTTCAGCGAGGCGGAGCGCGACCGCTTATACCTCCGCGGGCTGCTGCCGCCGGCGGTCTTGACGCAGGAGGTGCAGCTCGAGCGCGCCATCCTAAACGTGCGCGGCAAGGAGGACGCGCTCGACAAGTACACCTACATGGCCTCTCTGCAAAACCGCAACGAGCGCCTGTACTACCGCGTGCTGCTCGAGCACTTTGAGGAGCTGCTCCCCGTCGTGTCGACGCCCACCGTGCGCCTCGCCTGCCAGCGCTACGGCCTTATGTTCCGTTCCTTGCCGCGCGGCCTCTTTGTGACGCTCGAGGACCGCGGCCGCGTCTTCCGCATCCTCAAGAACTGGCCCGAGCGCAACGTGCGCGTCGTGGTCCTGACCGACGGCGAGCGCGTCGGCGAGCTCGGGGACCTCGGCGTCCAGGCCATCGGCGTCCCCCTGAGCCGAATCGCGCTGCACACGGCGTGCGGCGGCATCGAGCCCGCCACCTGCATGCCGGTGATGGTCGACGTCGGCACGGACAACGAGGATCTCCTGCGCTCCCCCCTGTACGTGGGCGCGCGCCAGCGCCGCGCGAGGGGGGACGCCTACCTGGCGCTGGTGGACGAGCTGCTGACGGCCGTGCGGCGGCGCTACGGCAACACCACGCTCATCCATCTGGAGGACCTCGCGCACGACAACGCGTCGCGCCTGCTGCAGATGTACCGCGGCGACTTCCCTTGCTACTCGGACGACCTGCAGGGCACGGGCGCGGCGGTCCTGGCGGCGCTGCTGGGGGCGCTCGGGGGGGGAGGGGGCGCGGGAGGGGGGGGGGCGGCGGCGGCGGGGTCGGCGGCGGCGGCGACGGCGGCGACGGGAGCGGCGGCGGCGGGGGGGCCGTCGGCGGCGAGCGGCGGCGGGCCCGGGCTGCCGATGCCCCGGGCGTCGTTGGCGGCCGCCGCGCTCGGCTCGCGCAGGATGGGCGGCGCCGGCGTCGTGGCCGCTGCCGTGGCCGCCCGGCTGGGCGGCGCCGGCGCGGCGGGCGGAGCGGGCGGCGCCGCGCCGTCGGCCGCCCCCTCCCCCTTTGCCCCGTCGTCGCCGTCGCCGCCGCTCGGCGGCGGCTCTGGCGCCCTCGCCGACCAGACGGTTGTGCTGGCCGGCGAGGGCCCCGGCGCCTCGGCCGTCGCCGAGCTGCTGGCCGCGGCCGTCGCCGCGCAGACAGGGGCTACCGTGCTCGAGGCGCGCCGCAACATCTGGCTGGTCGACAGCGCGGGCCTGGTCACGCGCGAGCGCGGGGACGCGTCGACGCTCGAGGACTACAAGCTGCCCTACTGCCACCCGGCGCCGCGCCGCGCTCTCGCGCCGGCAACGGGTGGCGGCGGCGAAGATGGCGCGGGCGGGCGGCCAAAGAAGGGGGGGCCCAAACACGGCGAGGGGACGGCGGCCGCGGGGGGCCCGGCGCCTCCGAGCGACCACTCGGAGGAGGAGGACGAGGAGGACGAGGACGACGGCGCGGCCGCCTACGCCGCCGCGCACGCGCCCGCGCAGTGCCCCGACCTGCTGTCGGCCGTGCGCGCGCTGCGCCCCGCCGCGCTGATCGGCCTGAGCACGGACGGCGCGCCGCCGCCCTTCCCCTTTGACGCCGCCGTCCTGGCGGCCCTCGCCGAGGGCTGCCCGCGCCCCGTGGTCATGCCCCTGTCCGTGGCCGCGCCCGAGTGCACCGCGGCCGAGGCCTACGGCCACACGGGCGGCCGCGCCGTCGTCGCCGTCGAGTCGCCCGCGCCGCCCGAGCCCGTCGTTTGCCCCGCCACAGGGCGCGCCCGCCACCCCTCGCAGGTGACGACCGCCTACATCTTCCCGGGCGTGGCGCTTGGCGTGCTGATCTCGCGGTGCACCAAGCTGCGCGACGAGCAGCTGATCGCCGGGGCCGAGGCCGTCGCGCGCCTGGTGACGGCCGAGGAGCGCGCCGCAGGCGCGTGCCTGCCGGCGCTGGCGCGCGCGCGCGAGTGCGCGGCGCACGTGGCGGCGCGCGTGGCGCAGAAGGCGTACGAGGGCGGGTTCGCGACGGACCTGCCCAAGCCGCACAGCCTGATCGACAAGGCGCGGGCGGTGATGTACCAGCCGGCGTACCGGAGGTACCGCTGATTGGGGGATTCTCGGGGCGATTCGTTGCGCCCTTCCCCCCCTGCTTCTTTTTCTCTCGCAAGCGAGAGCGCCTTTGTTTTTTGTCGTCGATCGTCGGTTGTCACTTTCTGTCCTCACCACTGTGAATAGCTCCTATACACACACCAGCCTACCTAGGTCAAATTTTTGTTGTTGTTGTTGTTGCGAACTGAAGACGATGCCTCGAGAGGCACAGGTGCTCGAAGGGGGAAAATGTGCGTGCCCCGAAGACAACACCAAAAACCAAACATAAAAAAACACGCGCCGAGCGCCGAAAAGCACAACCCCCGAGACCGCTGCGTTCACGCGGGCGCAGGCCCCTTTGCCGCCGCCGCCGCGCCCCCGCCCGCCTCTCGCGCCCCCGCCGCCCGCCGCTTGGCGTCCTCCGCCGCCCCCAGCCGCGCGTACATCGCGTCGATCTCGGCCTGGTACCGCCGCTGCAGCTGCGGCCGCTTCTTCTTGAGCGTCGGCGTCATCAGGTCGTCCTCGGGCGACCACAGGCCGCGCGCCTCGAGGTGCACGGCCTTTGGAATCTCGAAGCCGAGCAGGCCCGCGGCGCGCGCGGCGGCGGTCAGCTCCTGCAGCACGTGCGCCGCGGCCCGCGGGTCGGTGCACACGGACGCCAGCGTCGCCGGGCCGGCGTCGTCGTCGGCCGGGGCGGCGGAGGCGGCGGCGTCGGAGGAGGCCGCAGCGCCCGCGCCCGCGCCCGAGCCCGCGCCCACGCCCGCGCCCGCGCCCGCGCCCGCGCCCGCGCCCGCGCCCGCGCCCTTTTTGGCCCACCACTCAAGCAGGGCCCGCTTGCGCGGCACGGCGACTGCCACCAGCACGGCCTCCAATGAGTTGCCGTACACGAAGACCTGCTCGAGGGACGCGCACCCGCCCTCCAGCGCCATCTCGATCTTCTCGGCGGCCACGTACTCGCCCTGCGACAGCTTGAAGATGTTCTTCTTGCGGTCGACGATGCGCAGGCCGCGCCGCGGGCACAGCTCGCCGATGTCGCCCGTGCGGAAGAAGCCGTCGGGCGTCATGGCGGCGGCGGTCGCCTCGGGGTCGCGGTAGTACTCCTTGAATAGGGCGGGCGTCTTGATGAGCACCTCGCCGCGCGGGAGCAGCGACGGCGAAGGCGGCGTCGTCGGCTTCTCGGAGGAAGAAGGGGGGGCGGGGGCGGACGGCGGCGCGTCAGCGGCGGCGCCGAGGTTTCCAGGCGTCGCGTCGTAGCCCATCTCCGGCACGCTCTCCACGCGCACGCTGACGCCGCTGCAAGGCAGACCCACCCAGCCGCGCATGTCGGCGCGCCACGGCGCCGTGCAGAAGCTGGCGGCGGCCGTCTCGGTCAGGCCGTACGCCTCGACCACGGGCGCGCCGAACACGGCCTCGAGCCCGTCGGCGACGCGACGGGGCAGCGGGGCCGCGCCGCTGACGATGGCGCGCACCGAGCCGCCGAGGGCCTTGCGGGCCGCGGCGAGGACCACCGTGTCCAGGAGAAAGACGCCGGCGGCCGGGCCGTCGCCGCCGGCCCCGTCGCCGCCGCCGCCGCCGCCTCCACCGCGCGCGGAGGAGAACCCCGCCGCCTGCAGCGCCCGCTTGGCGGCCACCGCCGCGCGAAAGGCGAGCCGCCCGAGCAGCGGCGCCTTGGCCACGCCGTCCTCGATGCCCGTGTGGATGCGCTCAAAGATGCGCGGGACGCCGCACATCAGGGTCGGCCGCGCGTCGGCGAGCTCGCGCGCAAACGCGCGCATGTCCTTGACGTAGTAGATTTGAATGTTGCGCGCGAAGCAAAACTCCTCGCACAGCCGGCCAAACACGTGCGCGAGCGTCAGGTAGCTCAGGAAGCGGCCGCCGACCGCCATGCCGCGCTCGGACGACGCTACCGTGGCGTCGAGCGCGGCGACCGCCGCGACCAGTGCGCCGTGCGCGAAGAGCACGCCTCTCGGCGTGCCTGTCGTGCCCGAGGTGAACATCAGCGTGCACGCGTCGGCGGCGGCGGGCGGGTCGGCGCGGCGCAGCGCCTCGGGCGCCGCGCGCCCGAGCTCGAGCGCGGCGGCCCACGCGACCGGCGCGATCTTGAGGGGGGAGGCGCGCAGCGCGTCGGCGGCCGCGGCGGCCACGGGCTCGGCGAGGTCGCCCCACGCCACCACGCTGGACAGGGCGAGGCCGCCCTTGCCCGCGAGGCCCGTCGCGGCCGCGGCTCGCGCGAGCACGTGCAGCTTGTCGGCGGCGGCGACGACGGCGACGAGGCCGCCGTGCGACAGCGTGTGGCGCACGGCCTCATCGCCCAGGGTGTCGTACACCGGCACTGTTATCAGCGCCCGGCGGTTGCAGGCCTGCGGTTTTAGTGTACACATGGATTGCGGCGGAACGATCCATTCTCGTTTGGTTGGTCGGGTGGGTGGGTCGGGGGCGCGAGAGGAAAGGAGGAGCAGCACGCAAGCGACCAAATCGCGACGCCAACCAACGCGCCCCCTTTGCCCCCCCACGGCACGCCACGCACCTGCATCGCCAGCATCCACTCGGGGCAGTTGGGCCCCAGCACGCCGACCCTGTCGCCCCTCTTTGCGCCGAGCGACGCAAGCGCGGCGGCGAGCGCGGCCGCCCGCTCGCCGGCCTCGGCGTGCGTCGTCGGCTCGAAGGGGGCGCCGGCGGCCGGCCGCGACCACCAGATGGGCTCGGCGGGGCGCGCGAGCACGGCGGCGTTGAAGATGTCGTAGCACGTCTCGGCCGCGGCGCCGCGGGGGGCGGGCTCGGCCGCCGCCGGCTGCCCGTCGGCCGCCGCGGGCGCCAGCACCGCCGCCGACGCCGCGGGCGCCGGCAGGAGGAGCTCGGCCGCGGGCCCGTACTCGTAGACGGCCGAGAGCGAGGGGGCGTCGGGGCCGCTGGCCGGGACCGGCGGCGCGACCTCGCGCATGGTGGGCAAGGGGGGCGACATGGCGCGCGCGCGAGAAATGTGTGTTGAGGACAGACGAGAGAGTGATGACGCGATCGTTGGTTCTTTTTTTTTGCGATTTTCCGGATCTTTGTTCCGGGACGCAGGTCTGTGGCTCTGTTGTTGCAAGAGCAGAGAGGGGGAGCTGGAAGCGTCAAGGTACTTGTGTGCGCGCGCGCGAAAATCGTGATTGGGGGACAGAGAGACGGGCGGAGGGGGCGGATGAAGAAAGAGCGACTGGGAGGGCGCGCGCGGAAAAAAAACGTGACTGACTGGCGTCGCCAACGGAAAAGAAAGGGCAAACGAAACCCACACCGCTGCTGCTGCTGCCGCTGCTGCTGATCCTCCTGCTGCCGCTGCTGCTGATCCTCCTGCTGCTGCGGCCTAAAGCGCGGCCTCCTCTCAGTCGCTGACCGTCTCGCGGCTCGCCGTGGTCGTCTTAGGCGCCCCGACCTGCGCCAAGCGGTCGGTGAGGTTGCGCGGCGACGAACGCTTGCGCCCGATCGACCCCGCGGCCGGGGCCACGACGAGGAGCGCCTCTGAGACGCCGCCGCCCCCGCGGAGCGCCGGCGGCAGCGCGCGCGGCGACCCGGCCGCCGCGTTGGCCAGTTGCAGCAGGCCGGCGGTGGCCGCCTCGTGCGCGGCCGCGCCGACGCCTAGCGTCGACGGCCGCCGCTGCTGCCCGGACGCCGGCGAGCGCAGGGGCGCCGCGGCCGGCGGCGTGTCGACCTTGCGGTGGTGGTTGGCGCCGGGCGGCGGCGGCGGCGGCGGCGGCGGCGGCGGCGGCAGCGGCGGCAGGCGCGGCGCGGCGGCGGCGGCGGCGACGGCCGCCGCTGCCGCGGCCCCCGCCGCGGCCATGGTGGCCGCCAGCCTGCCCGCGATGAGGCTCGCCATCTCGGCCTTGCGCCCCGGGTCCATCTCGGTGACGAAGCGCGCGGCCTCGAGCTCCAGCGCCGTGAGCGCGGGCGGCCCGGCGGCGGCGGCGGCGGCGGCGGACGAGGGGCCGGGGGCGGCCGCCGCCCTGGGCAAAAGCCAAGGGGCGGCCGCGCGGGCGCCGGTCGAGTGCGCCGCCTCCTCGTCGTCGTCGTCGTTGGGCGCGAACGCGGCCTTGATGACCTGGCCGTGGTGGGGGTGCTGCGGCTGCGGCTGCGGCTGCGGCTGCGGCGGCGGCTTCTTCTTCTTGTGACTTTTCTTCTTCGGCGGCGGCGGCAGCGGGTCGGCGGCGGGCGGAACGGCGCCGGCGAGCGGCGCCGTCGTGGCGGTCGTCGTCGGCCGCGTGCGCTTGCTCGTGCGCCGCGCGCCCGCCCCTCCGCTGTCCGCCTCGTCCGCCGCGGCCGCCGCACCCGCCGCCTCGTCCCGGACGCCGCTCGTCCCAAGATCGGCCGCGGCCCCCTGCTTGGCCTGCAGACGGGCGAACAGCACCAGGGCTCTCGTCTCGTCCGACTTGGTCAAGGGCCCTCGGCGCAGGCCCACTATGTCGCGCCGCGCCGCTCGCCAATTCGCCGACTTAAGGTCCACCTCGGACCCGTCCAGCCCGATGACGGGCATGGCTGCCGAGGCGCCGCCTGGAGGGCGGGCGGGCGCGCACAAGGGGAGGAGGGAGGGAGAACAGCAGAGAGCACTACTCTCGTTTTGTGCGCGCGCGCGCGTGTATGTCAGTGCGCGCCCCACTGGTCGCGAGGGCACTCGCAGCACGCTGGGCACGATCAGGGTTGTGGGGCAAAGTTTGGCCTGTCGTCGTACTCTTGAGAGAGCGCGCGTCGTTTTTTGAGCGTTACGCCAGCGCCCGCTTGCCGCCGCCGCCGCCGCCCGGCTTGCTTTTTGCGGGTTTGCCCAACACCAGGCCCGACAACAAGGCCGACAACACCAACCGTCGCTTTCACAAACGAAAAAAGATCCATCCGCTAACGCCGCCTCTGGCGCGGGTCGTAGGGCGGCGGCTGCTGGTGCGCGTAGGGCGGCGGCGGCGGCAGAGGCGGCGGCGCGCCCCAACCCGTCTGCTGCGGCGGCTGCTGCTGCTGCTGCTGCTGCTGCTGCTGCTGGTGGTGCGGGGCGAGCCCGGGCGGAGGCGCGCCGTACCCCTGACCCTGCCCGTACACGAGCGGCTGATGCGGCTGCTGCTGCTGGTACGGCGGAGGAGGAGGAGGAGGAGGCGCGCCGCCGTACCCGCCGCCGCTGCTGCCGCCATGACCGCCGCCGCCGCGAGGGTCGGCGGCCAGCAGCGGCGCGGCGGGCGACGGCTCGCGCACGCGCTTTCGCATCATCGCCGTGCCGTCGCCGCCCGCGGGCTGGTGGCCTGGACCGCCGCCCCCGCCAGGGGCCATGCGCCCGCCGTCGCCCCTGCCGCGCCCGCCGCGCCCGCCGCCGCCGCCAAACTCGCCGCCAAAGTCGCGGCCGCCGCGCCCGCGGCCGCCGCCGCCTCGCCCGGCGCCCATCATCCCCCCGCCGCCGCCTCCTCCTCCCCGTCCCCCGAGAAACGTCCCGCCCTCCATAGCGCCCCCGCCAGAGCAGGCGGCGGCGGCGGCAGCGGCGGGGGCGGCCATGGCCGGCACGGGCAGCGGGGCGGCCGCCGAGGCGCTGCCGATGCCGGGGATCACGGGCCCGTCGCTCGCCGGCGGCATCAGCACTGCCGCGGCCAGCGCCGCGGGCCGCGCCGCCGCCGCCGCCGCCGCCGCCTCGGCCTCGGCGGCGCCCCCGCCGCTCGCGCCGCCGCCGCCGCCGCCCTTGGAGCGCGACGCCGCCGCCGCCGCCGCGAACGCCGCCCCCGCCGCCACGCCCGCGGCGCTCGGCCCCGCGGCCTCGTCCTCCGCCCACGGGTCCCCCGGCCGCTGCCGCACCCACAGGCGCGCGCAGTGGTCGCCGCCGCCCGTCGCCAGCGCGTGGCCGCGCGGGTGGAAGGCAAGGCACCACACGGCCGCCTCGTGCGCGTGCGGCAGGATCTCAGCGGGCGCGATCTCGCGCCGCCCGAAGGCGCTCGCGGCGCCCGGGTCGCCGGGCCCACCGCCGCCGCCCCCCTGGCCCCCGCCGATGCCGCCGCTGCCGCCGCCGACCACCCAGTGCGCCACGCTGCCGTCAAACCCGCCGCTGGCGACGACGCCGCCACCGGCGCGCGGGTGCCACGCGGCGCTGCAGACCTCGCGCGCGTGCCCGCGCAGGGAGCAGTACTCGCGCATGGCGCGCAGGTCCCACACCTTGAGCGTGCTGTCGCGCGAGCACGTCAGCAGCCAGCCCGCGCCCGCGCCCGACCCCCCGCCGCCGCCGCACCCGCCGCCGCCGCCGTCCGGCTGCCACCGCACCTGCATCACGGCCGCCTTGTGCCCGTGCAGCGACGCCACGCACCCGCGCGCCGAGGCCGCGGCCGACGCGGCCGCGCCCGCGGCCCCGCCCCCGCTGCCGCCCCCGCTGCCCCCGCCCCCGCCCCCGGCCTCGCCCGCGCGCGGGTCCCACAGCTTGACCAGCGCGTCCTTGGCGCCCGAGGCCAGGAGCCCGGCCGACGGGTGCCACTCGGCATGCCGCACGTCCCCGCCGTGGCCCGTGAGCACGCGCTCGCACGCGCAGCTGTACAGGTCCCACACCTTCACGGTGCCGTCGTCCGAGGCCGTGGCGAACTTGAGGTCCGTGGGCGCGGCCGACACGGCGCGGCATGGGTCGCGGTGCGCGGCGATCGCGCGCAGCGGCGCCAGGTTTGACTTGAACACGCGCACGCCGCCGCCGTCGTCCGACGTGAGCAGGAGGGTGCGCGAGCGGGTGTAGGTGAGGCACCGGAGCGGGGCCTCGTGGGCCTGCAGCACCGTCTCGAAGGAGAAGGTCGCGCCGCCCCACAGAGTCAGCTCGCCCGTCTGCGCGCCGGTGAGGCAGCGCCGGCCGTCGGGCGACCAGGCGACGGCGTTGACGGCCGCGCGCACCTTGTTGGACGCGAGGGCGGCGAAGCGCGTGCACAGGGCCGAGGCGGGGAGGTGCGGGTAGGCCTCGGGCGGCAGCAGGCCGAGCGCGCCGGCCAGCGTCGGCGCGACGGCGGGCGCGTCGCGCGCGTCGCGGTGCGACAGGCGTGCGCGGGAGAGCAGGCGCAGCAGCGGGCCCGCGCCGTCGACGGTGCGCCTGTGCACGGTCTTCTGGAGCGCCTTGTCCGGCTCGGAGGCGAGCGTGACGGTCGGCAGGACCGCGAGCTGCATCTCGGGGGCGGGCTGCGGCTGCGGCGGCTGCTGCTGTTGGGGCGGCGCTGGGCGCGCCGAGGGAGGGGCGGCGGCGGCGGCGGCGGCGGCGGCGGCGGCGGCGGCGGCGGCGGCGGCGGCGGCGGAGGCGGCCGCGTGCGCGTGCAGCGGCGCGCGCGCGAGCTGGGGCGGGGCCTGCTGATACTGCTGCTGCTGCTGTAGCTGGTACTGTTGTTGCTGGTACTGCTGCTGCTGTTGGTACGGCGGCCGCTGCTGCTGCTGCTGCTGGTGCTGGTGCTGCTGAAACGGCGGCGGGTGCGCGTGCTGCTGCGCCGGCTGATGCTGCTGATAGGGCGGCTGCTGCTGCTGCTGCTGCTGCTGCTGCTGCTGCTGCTGCTGCTGGTACGGCGGCTGCTGCTGGTACGGCGGGTGTTGCTGCTGCTGGTACGGCTTCTGCTGCTGCTGCTGCGGCTGTTGCTGCCAGTATTGCTGCTGCTGCTGCTGCGGGTTGTAAAAGCCGCCGGGCCCAGCAGCCCCCCCGCCGGCACCGCCCCGTCCGCCGCGCCCGCCGTCGGCGCCGCCGCCGCTGTACGTCGGGTAGCCGCCGCCTCCTCGCCCGCCGCGCCCTCCTCCGCCCTGCGCGTAGGGTTGCATCGCGGGTTCCGCGAGCCCTTGAGGGCCCTGGTCACGGACGTTCACGCCGCCATGAAAACGCGCGCGAGGAGCAGGATGTTCGACCTCTCTCGCTCTCTCTCACTCTCTCTCTCGCTCTCTCTCTGCGGGTGGTTCCAGCGCGTGCGATCGGGGTGTTTGCTAGAGCAGGAGACTTGTTGGGTCGAGGCGCGGATAGCTTGTGTAGAGAGACCAAGACGGAGACTCGAGTCAGCAGTGGGGCTGGCGACCGCGCGCCCGCCGCCCGGCGCGGCGTCGCCGCCTCTCCTCCGCTGGGCATTGCCCGGGACGGCCGTCGTCGCCGTCTCCGCTCCCCGCGGACGCGGCTTGCCGCCCTCGGGCACTCGACCAAAAAGCAAATGGCTTCGGTGCGCGCGCTCCCGCCGCCATTACACGCCCCCGCTACCCGCTTTCGCGCATGCCTTCTGTGTTGTGTATCACGGATATCATTCCAACAACCCCCCGCTCTTTTCACTTTCGTCCTCTCTCTCCCTACTCCTTCTTAACGCCGCGGTCCCACAACGACGAAACGACCCTCAGCTATTTGCGCTTGGTGCCCCCCTTCTTCCTTCCGCCGGCGCGCGGCCCGCGCGCGCGGACGGCCCTGTGGAGGGAGCATTCGCGTATCTTTCGCGTATCTCTCTCGCTTTTCAAAAGCACGAGACCCTTCTCTCCTCTCTGCAACCTCAAAGCCCTCTTGGCAAAACCTTGCGCCGGTCATGACCGGTCCGCCGTCGCAGGCGCCGGCGGATGGTGGCGCCGACGTCGCCGGCGGGCCCGAGGGGCACGCCGGCAGCGGCGGCGGCAGCGGCGAGATTGGCGACGCCGTCGCCGACGCCGCTGCCGGCGCCGCCGCCGCCGGAGCAGGCCTCGCCTCATCAGCGCCGCCGCCTCCGCCGGCCACTGACGACGGCGCCGCCGCCCCCGCCGCCGCGGACGGCCCCAGGACGCTCTTCTTCGCCAACGTCCCCCCCTCGGCCGCCGAGGACGACGTGCGCGCCGTCTTTGAGCCGCACGGCGCCGTCGCGCGCACGAAGCTCTTCCGGCCGTGGCCGACCGCGCCGCACAGCAAGGGCTGCGGCGTCGCAGAGATGGCGACGGCAGGGGGCGCGCGCGCGGCGCGCCGGGCACTGCACGCCCGGCACGTCTTCGCCGGGGCCGACGCGCCGATGGTCGTCGAATTCTTTACGAGCGGCGGCGCCGCGGCCACATCCGCGTCCGCCGCCACCGCCGCAGCCGCAGCCGCGGCCGCGGCCGCGGCCGCCGCCGCCGCTGCCTCCTTCGCGGACGGCGGGCTGCCGCCGCTGCGGCCCGCGCTGCTGGAGGCGCTGCCGGCGCCGGCGCCGCGACAGCCCCGGTTCCTCTCGCGGTGGCTGCCCTCGCCGCACGCCAGCAGCTCGCAGTCCAGCGTCGCCACCACGGCCAGCGGCTCCCAGCAGCAGCAGCAGCACCAGCACCAGCACCAGCACCAGCAGCGCGCCCGCCCCTCTGCCGGCGGCGGCAGCGGCGGCTGGGCCACCGACGGCGGCGGCTTTCCGAGCGCCGTCTGCGCGTCCGGGCATCTGCCGCCGCCCTCGTCGGAGATCATGATGCTGCAGTCGGCCGCCATCCGCGTGCAGGTCGAGGCCCTGCAGTTCCAGCAGCGGCAGGAGCAGCAGCAGCAGCAGCAGCAGCAGCAGCAGCAGGAGACGGGCGACGGCGGCGACCCGAGCTCCGCGACCTCGCAGGCCCTCTCGACGGCGGACCTGATCTTCATCCTGCAGCAGCACTCGATGCAGATCCAGGCGCAACACGAGCACGAGGCGGCGACGCCCGCGCCGCCGCCCCCGCTGCCGTCGCAGCAGCAGCAGCACCCCAACGCGGCGGGGTCGCTGACCTCGGGCGAGAACTCGCTGTCCCTCGCCTGTGGCCTCAGCGGCGACGCGGCGGCGTGGTTTTCGATGCTGAACAACAACAACAACACGAACAACAACGGCAGCCCGGGGGGCGGGGGCAGCGGCGGCAATGGCGGGAGCGGCGGCGGCGGCGACGGCGGCGGCGGCGGCGGCGGGCCCCCGCCCGCTGGCCTTGCCCCGTACATCCTCGCGCTGCGGGAGGCGCAAGGCGCCAGCGCCATCTCCGGCCCGTTTGGCCCCGGCGACCAGCAGATGTCGGGGGCTCCGCACCGGCACCAGCCCCAGATGGGCGGCGCCGGCGGGCCCCCGCCACCCCCTCCGCCGCGCCACCGCCGCAACTCGTCGCCGTCGTCGACGGCGGCGGCGGCGGCCGCCGCCGCCGCCGCCTCGGCCATTTACCAGCAGATGCAGCACCAGCACCAGCACCAGAAACAGCACCAGCACCAGCACCAACTCCAGCACGTGTACGGCGGATCGGGCTCGCCGACCCGGCAGTCTCCGTCCTCGTCGTCGCAGCTTGGCCTGCCGCCCCTGCCGCCGCCGCTTGGCGCGCCGTCCGCCGGCGGCGCCGGCGCCGGCGCGCCTTCAAGCGCGCTGCTCGCGGCCGCCGCCGCCGCCGCCGCCGCCACCGCCGCCCCCCCCGGGTGCTTCCCCGACGCCTACAAGCTCTTTGTCGGCAACATCCCGCGCACCGCCGACGAGGCGCAGCTCGCGCCTCTGTTCGCGCCCTTTGGCGAGGTGCGCGAGGCGGTCGTCGTGCGCGACCGCGCGACGATGGCGCACAAGGGGTCGGCGTTCGTGTGGCTGGCGCGCGGGGACCAGGCCGACGCGGCCGTGGCCTTCTTCCGCGCGCACCCGTGCCACGTGCCGTCGCCGGGAGGGGAGGTGTACCACCTGCCGCTGGCGGTGCGGCGCGCGGCGCTGGGCAGCCGGCGCGGCGGGCCCGGGGCGGCGGCGGCGGCGGCGCTGGCGACGGGGACGGCCGGCCTCGCGTTTGGCGCGTCCGCGTCCCACTTTGGCGCGGGCGGCGGCGGCGGAGATCACAGCATCGGCGTCTCGGGCCTGTCGGGCAGCTTTGCGGGCGCGGGCCGCGGCGGCGGCGGCAGCGGCCCCCCCCGCGCGGGCGGCCCGAGGCGCAACGGCGGCGGCGGCGGCGGCGACGGCCACACCCACAGCAGCGGCGGCGGCGGGCAGCTGCCGCGCTACTACCCGCCGCCGCTGTCGACGCTGTCCATGCTGTCCGCGCAGGCGCAGGACCAGCAGCAGCGCATGCAGCAGCACATGCAGCACATGCATCAGAGACTGCAGCAGCAGCAGCAGATGCAGCAGCAGCAGCAGATGCAGCAGCAGCAGCAGCAGCAGCAGCAGCAGCAGCAGCAGCAGCAGCAGCAGTATGGCGGCGGCGGCGCCGCCACCGCCGCCGCCGCGCTCTTTGCGATGCCGCCGCCGCCGCACCACCCGAGCGTGGTCGCGGCGGCGGCCGCCGCGGCCGCCGCCGGCGGCGCGGGCGGCCGGGTGGACGCCGCCGCGGCTCTGGCCGAGGCCGTCAGCAACCTGCAGCTTCACCAGGGTTTGGGCGGGCGGAACTTCATGCCCTAGCCCTAGCAGCACCATCACCGCCGCCGCCGCCCGCCCCCGCGGCGCGGCGGCCGGCCGGCCGGTCGGCGACGGCGGGCATCGGTCGCAACAAGCAGCCCCCCGCCGCTGCCGCGCCCGGATATATGCCCCGTCCTCCCGACGGAGATGACACACACACACTCCTCTTGGCCGACACTCCCTTGCGCTCCCAAAATCACGGTATCCGCTCCCTTGTGGCTCGTCGACCAGCCTTCCCTTTCCCCCGTTTCGTTGTTTCACAGGCTGCCCCCTTGCTCTCCCGACGACGTCCGCGCGCGCTCTGCCCCCTTTTTTTTCTCGCTTAATTTTTGACGAGCGTGCGCCGTTTCTTTGGATCTCACACATACAACAATGACACACGCCGCAACCCCAGCTCTTGCCTCCCCCCGCCTCTTCCTACGTTTCTTCTTTTGCGTCCCGGA
>Ga0335398_10004357_pt1 | contig 19716 bp, 22 predicted proteins | sample BON03_FD_205742 | JGI IMG/M metagenome (GOLD analysis project Ga0335398, IMG submission 205742) | Freshwater microbial communities from Lake Bonney liftoff mats and glacier meltwater in Antarctica - BON-03 (spades assembly) (version 2) | ecosystem: Environmental > Aquatic > Freshwater > Ice >... | reverse complement strand
ATATACATATATACACATATATATATACATATATGCATACATGCATATATATACATAGACACATGTATATACACATATACATTTATACTCTTATATATATAAATATATAAATGTATACATGTACATATTACATGCGTGGAACCCTGTGGAAATCTGAACGCTGTATCTCTGAGTATGCATGTCAACGTGATTGCAAACACGTGTGTACCAACCCTGTGGAAATCTGAACGCTGTATCTCTGAGTATGCATGTCAACGTGATTGCAAACTCCTTTGTCCCTCCCTCTCTTCAAGTTCTCTCTTTTTCAATCTGGTTCAATCCGATTTTTTTGGAAAAATTGTGTTTTCTCAGAAAATCCGTATGGACTCTGGCTGCCTGTGGCGCGCAGCGGCTCCGGGGCCAAAGCCCCTCTGCTTGCCGCGCGCCCAGATGAACAAGTTGTGTCCAGTGGATGTACCGTGTCAATCTAATCCCAACTTGGCCTGAGTGGGTGATACCTGCCCGAGTGGGCAATCTGCTGCCATTTAGACTTTGGTACGCAGAGGGCACATACCATGATACAACCTAACCAACAGGACTCCCACTTTTACAAGTCATTTGTCAGGTTCGCATGGATCTTCCCGCACAAAAATGCAGAACTTCAAAAATTTCTCGCACGAGACCTCGGCCGCTGAGCGAACGAGGGCACGGCTGCTTCATCTCACCCAGACCAGCGGACGCTGAGTGTTCAGCACAAGAAAGGGCAACCCAGCTCCGCGACTTCTCACAAATCGCGGCTGGGAACCCCATTTTTTGTGTCCATCAGCCACCCCACCAAGGTATCACCAAGGCCTGCGGAGAGACAGAAAAATTCATACTACAGGGCCTAGCAAGCCCTTGGGATACTATCCCAGTAAACGCACGAGATGCAACAAAACAACGCGGTGCTGAAGGGACCCTGCGAGAAGCCAGCCTCAGCATCAAACGCGTCAGAAAACACAACAATGCCACAAGCAAGAGAAAAAATCCAGATTCCGACTCTCAAGCACACACGCAGCCGCCACAAGGGCACAAAGGCTGCACACCAGAGAGACTGGAACGAGGCAGAGACATTCGTCATCCACATCTGAGACTCATCCAGCCAGCCTCCAAGCTCTGGCCTTACGACCCCTGAAGCAGGGCAACAGGCAGAACAGCAAACCCATGCTCTGGCGGAAACAGTGGGATGATATCCTGGGCTCTCTCCCTGGCTTGCACGAAACCATCCCCTCAGGGAAGGATACAGGCAAGCCTGCATGGTCCTCGGACCTGTGCAGGGGAAGGAGCACAGGGCACAACCCATGCCAATGTCGCAAGGCCAGCAACGGAAACCCGTGCGCAGCCAGCTGCGGGAGATGGATGAACAACATTTGCATCATTCATCGACACCAACCCACAGAACTCCACAACAGGCTAACAGTATGGACTCTGATAGCCGACCCATGCACACAGCTTATGTCTCTACATGACACCATCCCTTCAGAGACTGTTATGCAAAAGGTATGACATACAGACAGGGAGGAGATACCACACAAAGCTATGCTCCACGGGCACAAGAAGGGGCAGAGAAGATGCCCATAATCACCAGAAAACCGAGAGGACCTCACACGGTGGAAGGCTGTGGCAGACTGGCAGAATTTCTGGCGTAAGCATCTTGGGATGAGCAGAGAGACAGACTAATCACGACCCAGCCTGAGCTTGAAAAATATCTAAAATCCCACGACCTCACATGTCACCACCTGACAGAAATTCTTCACAGCCTGCCACCATATGCCATCCCTATGGGAGACAGTAAAATTCTACAACAACTACTCAGAATTCTACAAAGCAGTATGCTGCCAAATTGGCCGCAGGAGTGGCTTCGACCAGAGACCTGCACAGCAGGGTTTGATGACATCATCAGCGAGATTGCAAAGTTTGAGTCGCAGCGCCTGGGATTTCTGTTCACGCTGAAAAACACTCTTTTGAGAATGCACGACAGACTGTTGACACGCGCACTGAAACCTGAGCTCGAAGAACCCCCGCCAAACCTCACCCCCGTCCTGGACATGAAGCTGACATTGAACTGCCTGCAGTTCATACTTCCTGCCAAGCTCACATACTCACTCCTGAAGTCAACTACTCTCCATGACACTCCTGAAGTCAACTACTCTCCATGACACACCCCTTTGGAGAGATCGCTGAGATTTTTCTGTTTGAACCCCAGCCTGAAGGCTTTATTATCTTCCACGGCCACCTAGAGATCCCAAACATTGATGTGATAGTGTCACCACAACATAATCTGATTCAGATCAAAAACTCGAATTATTCATCTCTCCTGATTTGGTCCGTTGGCGCACCTCATTACCCCACCAGGAGACCGGCCCTAGGCACACTCGTCACACTGTCTGGGATGGGCTATACCGAACCCAATGTAGCAACGGTAGTGGCCATTGAGCAAAACCACTGGCCTACGGAATGGACATACACGGGACGGGCTGATAAAAAAGGGAAACCCCCACTGCTCATAGCAGCTATCCTGGACACAGGCGGCCTCAATATACAGGACACCTCAATTCGCATAATTCCGGAGGCGATTGAATTGACGAATGGAGAGACGGCTTTTTTTTTGACATATATGAACGACTGATCTTGGTGACAATTATTGAGCAGGGCTACCCCGGCTTCTACACAACTGCCCGAAACGTCACCCTTCTTCGGCCCGAGCCGTGTGAAGATACGATCCTGCAATCAATTGAAAGACACTACCTTTTCACAGCAAACATGAACCCTCTCGACATGGCCACGGGAAGAGTGGAAACTACACCGGAGTCGTCCTCAATGGCAGTCATGAACTGGGGACCTAAGACCCCATGGAATCTTACCTCAGACACCATGGAAGACACTACAGCCATAAATCCATCTCCCTCAAGGGAGGCCAAGACAGCAACAAACAGCAGCCTACACCCAGGAGTAGAAACAACCAGAGTCACTGCATTGACCAAGACCTGGGCCGCAACCGCAATGGGAAAAGAAACGCAGGAGGCCTTGCCCACGGAAAGACAAATGGTGGTAAACCCTAAGCAAAAACAACCCAGGAAGGTGTTGGTACTGAATCTTCTCGTGACATGGCGGAGCGTCATCATTCCATGCCGTTTCTCAGACTGGCTTACCCCAGCCATCCTGCTGGAAGACATAGGAAACAGCCCGTGGGCTACACCAGACGACCTTCTCAAGGAGATATTTACTCCTCCAAACCGCCCGTTAGGAACGCTGCTCCTTGAGGTACCTTTAAGTCTCCAAGGAATAGGACAAGGGGACACCTTGACAAGGCTGGTCAGATATGCTAGGGTATATGACCCACACGACGTGCAACACTTCGCAGCATACCAGGCAGAAGAAGCAATGCAACATTTTCATATTCTACGAAGGCCTCCCTCTGGACCCAAAAAGCCGGTTCCAAGCATGCAATTGCCACATGAGCCCACCCTCCACCTACGCTTCCACAGCGGCCAAGACGTTCCACCAATTATTCGAGCAGAAAAGCCAAAGTCAGCAGAGGATCCAAGAGACGGTCCAATGACCCCACACGCTAACAAATCTCTGCCCACGAACAATCCCCAGGAACCCCAAAATGAGCCACAAAAAAAAATCGGCAACACCAGGGGTGATATGGTGATGGCCCTCTCCACAACCGAGGGGATACATATGGAACCAGGACAACTTAACCCCATCCCACCACGAACATGGCTGCATATCTTCACACCTGCCTTAAAGGGGGCAGAACTCGCCAAACAGTGGAGCCGGGGGGTCAGATATTACCTGGTTTCTTCTCTGAACAGGGCTTCTGACAATGAGTTGATCCCTCAAATTCTCCCAGATCCATGGAAAGGACACCCTCAAACGGGAACCCCCCCTCCAAGAGAAAACCCCTCACAAGTCCTGGTTCAAGATCCCAGGGGCAGAACGCATGCCCTGCTCTTCCACCCAAAGGAATCAGTAACTGAGAATCTTGAGCGCCACTCCATACAGTTCCGACCTCTACCTTCTACTGATCTCTATATACTATGGGGAAGTCGCATTATCCAGGCAGACCTCACAGGGGCAGAAAACGGGCTTCCACGGAACTGCACATGAAGATCTTTCTCCAATGCAGGGGCAGAATAACAGGTGGACTCAGATGCTCCTTGCATGGCAGTTCCAACAGTAGGAACAGAGGACACAGGCCTACGGAAGGCAGCGACAGACAATTGGGAGGGGGCCTCACTAACGGGGCCGGAGGCGGCAACACCACGCCCCCGGGGAGGGGGGGACTAGGGGGGAGAGGAAACTCCCCAAATGATACTAGAAGACCCACTTTAGTCCACACATCTGCACAGGAACCAATAAATGCCAACAAACTAAACGCCTCGCTAAAAGCGAACCAGGAATCATATCAAAACATGATGGTACATCACTGCCTCAAGAGCTGGGAAGAATCCGAAATAACGATAGGACACGGCCCACCCCCAATGTCGGAGGGGCCGACTACGGAAAATCGGAAAGAAACCCCCGAGCAGGAGCTGACCACTCCACAGGAACCCAACCAGCAGACGTACAAATCCAAGACAGCGGCCCGTCAGCTGCAGATGGATGACATGCCAAAGGAGACTACGGCTAATGAGCTGGACTCCGCAGAATGGGACAGGCCAAACCGGCCGGAGTGTAACTCGATTGAAAACACTAACGGTTCCACGGCGCTCAACCTGGTGCTTGAAGACATCACCCCTACACACCAAGCAGACGCCAATGTAAATCCACTCCCAGCCCCTACGCCCTTGCGATACCTTAAAGAAAGACAAAACGAACCCCTACAGGGCCAAAACACCTCCCCAAGAGCAGCAGGAGATGAAGCTAACCAACATAGCCCGGGGCCAAGAAAACAGGGTCGCAATGCAGTAAGGGACAAAGGGAAGAAGGGCCATATCACCACCACCCAGCCGGGATTAGTGTTGGTGGCTCCAACCCAGGCTGGCAGGCTGGGAAAAATCCACAAGTCACCCAAGAACGGGGTCAAGGGGGCAACCAAGGGAACCAACACCCCTCCCAAGGAAGAAGCAGCGGGCAACTACAGACCCTCCCAGGAGCCTCCAGGCGAGGGGGGGGTGGAGCTCTCTCACTGACAGGAGTTGGGCAAATCCGACCTCCTCGACCAAGCGCCCAGGAGGGTGGTTTCCCCACCCAACGCGCTTGAGGACTGTCAACAACAACCCCCTAAGACAGAAACAGGAGAACGGACCGCCCGCAAAGGAGCGAAGGAGGCCACAACTCTCTATGAAACCGACATAACCCACACCCCACCTGCCTCTGCAAATGAAGGAAGTTGAGGCCAACTCCCCGGGTTGAACACAGAGAACAGAGATGACTAACCCCAGAAAATGGAGTTAGGTTCGAACACTAAGACTCACGAACCTGATGGAAAAGTTTCTGACATAGGACCAGCAATTACAGGTGTCATCGAGTTCACACTCGCAGCGACCTCCGAGAGAACCACACGGAAGGAGCAGGAAATCTCGGAAAGATACCACTCACATCCAACTAAAATTCTCACCGACCAGAGCAGAGCGACTGCAACGGAACCTCAACAACAGTAGCCCAGGGAACGGGGAGACACCCGGCCGCTAACAGCGAGGAAACAGTAGAAGCGGAGGGCACCAAGCAAGAGTCCAGTCGGCACGAACCACCTCTGTCAAAACCCGAAGCCACCTCAATAGAAAAACGTAGAAGGAGACAAGCCAGGGCTAACGGACAGGGTAAAAGTGGCACGGCCTGCTTCACGGGAAACACACTCATCTTAGTAATCAAACGTAGTAGGGCGAAATGGATTCCCATTTGGACCGCAGTGAAGGGCGACACAGTAGTCCAATCACTCCCCTCAGGAAAAAGCGATGACTTATCCATTGCCATGATGACGACAATCTGTACAGTCTGCATATTTGACTGCCCTGAGGCAAAGATTGATCTATTACAGGTGGGGGAGGCTTACATCACAGCACATCACCATATACACACAGACAACGGGTGGATGACGGCCCGTCAAGCCTCTAATAAGGGCCTGGGAAAACTTTTGATCAACCAAGCATGCAACAGGGTATACAGCTTGAGCTTAAATCAGAGTGGCAACATTTTGGTCAACACCACGACACAACCAGAACACTCACCTACACATTTAGTGGCGGCAACGATGGGATGTTGCCTTGAGCCACCATTGGCTTCCTAGCACAAATGCTTGCTCACATACCCACATAGCCATCTAGCCAAACTGGAACAGATCAGAGGAATGGATACAGGACGAAAACACTTTGGACCCAACGAGGTGACAACTGAACTCAATGGAGAGTTATGCTTCAGGAACAACAAAGACCGGGAAGAGGCCGGGCCTCTCACCCAGGAGGACAAACAGCAGAAGACCACTCCTGGGTTCACATTCGGGCTTTCCGCATACGGAACCGAGACCCAGCAGGACGCCAAATTAATGGGGGAGAGTCAAGACACACAATCTTTGGACACCAAGTCACAGGTCACACACCTGGTGTCAGAGACGACCACACTGCTCGACACGCAGCTTAGCACCCCAGGGTGTGTTGACAGCAAACTGGACGCAGATGTCGAGGATGATGAGGGGGAGGATATGTGCGAACTCAACGCGCGCCTCGCATGTCTTCGAGACGCATCCTGTTCGGGCTGCAAGCTCTGTCAGCAGCCTGAAGAACAGCATCCCTGTACTGCATATGATGAGAATGTGGGTTCCCCAGCAACGCCAGAGCCAACAGACAACCTGTCTGTGATCAAAATGGATAGCTTGAAGAAAATCGAACACACCAGTCAAGAGCCATTCCAAGACCATGATGTGGAGATACAACTCTGCACTCCAAAGGGCGAGAAAGTACTATGGGAAGAGGTGAAATGGGTTCGCAATCCATATGCAGGAGTCTGTCATGATTGGAGATCATTTTTGATCTTCCCTTTGGTTTTCCAATAAACAACATTATCTCTCTCTCTTATGATTCTGAGGACCTCCTGGGGGTAGCGCCAGGACACTACCACCTCCAGGCCACCCCTACAGCAGAACTCCTATGCGCTCAAATGCAGACGAGCCTACACTCGCAGTTTTCCGACCAGCAAGGTAGAATCGAACCACGGGAACACGTAGCTGGGCTAGACGCAGAGACACGCCATCTAACTAAGATAGGCGTGGCCTGCTTCGAACCGGGCACTGCCCTCCTCCTACAAAATCCACTGAACCATGACACATATGACCCTGACCAAGCACTTTCCCGACCCATAGGTCAAATGAAATTCAGAGATACAGTACTGGCTGAAAGACTAGGATCTAGGGGTCAGGACAATGTTTTCTATTTAGCTAGAGTGACCTGTGTGATGTCCTTTGGGATCTTACAGGACGACAACCCAGCCTTCAATAAATCCATACAAGAGGACACTTTATCGACGGGATTCGGAGTCACACTCACCAAACACCACCATATTCGAGCATACGGACGATTAAGACAAGACTCGACGGAAAAATGGCATTTGACACACCAACCAAAAAACCCGGTTTGGATGGAAGCGGCGGACCTAGGCCGCGGCACATCCCCTTCGCGCCGGACTTGTAAAAAACCCGTCAAGAAGGTGGTCAATCTTGTACTTGACCCACCGGGAAATGTAGTAATCCTGACGCCCGACCTCTATCTATATACCTCTGCCTCTCTCGGCTACCACATGAGACATGGGAAACATGAAGACGGAGGCCAAGAAACAGGCAGTGGCACACCGGTTTACACGTTGAAAGAAAGCGCAGCCCTGCAAGGTCTGCCAGAATTTTCCCAGGGCAACATCCAGTGGGGACCAGGAGCGGTCACCCGAACCCTTGGCGGCCGACTTGTATTCAAAAAAAATAAGGCGATCCGCCAAGGCCGAAACCTCTTTCATAACCAACCTATTGAAATCCTTAGCAACGTTATAGAAACATTACAAACCACGGAAGACAATATGCGACTGCTGCAAGGTTGGAAACGAGTATGCAGGGGCTGGAGGCACCACATTAGTACTTACACAGACCCCGACAACCAGTGGCAACGTAATCTGAGAATGGAGGTGAGGGAGATATGGAAGTCGCTATATGACCGCTCCATGCCCATAGCTCAGAAGGATGAGAAACATCCACATCTGGAACCGCGCAAAGTAACTAGCGAGTTCACCACAGCCCTGTGCACGATCTTGGAAGAATTCAGCCTCAGCAGGGCGCTAGTGGGTGGGGTGGCATCAATGATATCTGTCCTGGCACGCACCAACGATCACCTCCTGAAGACCTTGGGACCAAATGCTGCAAGGGAAGCGAACCCCTTCCCACTTGAACGCATTGCACTCCAATCACACCTCACGGCAAGTCTGCTCAGACACGGTCTTGCACAGACTCCCTGGCACTCCAACAGGACGGGACCCTGGGGCATTGCTCCAAAGATCTTGGAAGAAACTCATGCGGATATCTTACCCCGCCTGCTAAAGCAAGGGAACATAGAGCTGGCCCAAGAAAGGACGGAGGCCCATCGCCGGGGATATGAAATTCTCCAGATCCTCCAGGCACTCCTCGCCATAGGCAATCCCACTAAAAACGACACCGAACTACATCATCTATCAGCCCATGAACTATGGGATCTGCAACAACTCCACCGAACCCTCATCTCCCACCTCTATGTGCTCCTTCCAATTCTCACCTTGACAGGCCACCAGCAACCCTATCGAAATAGGATGGGTCGCGTGGGCCGCACCCTCTTAATTCATCTACTGACCCTCTGCAACAGTCTCGAATCCACACTCCCGGACTCACTCCATGCCCAATACTTTGGGTGCCTATGGAAAATATCGGTCCCGGGCCGAGAAATGAATGCTCCCTGACAGGCACAGGGGTGGGCGGACACAATAGCGATCTGGCTAAACCCGAGACGTACGTTGGCCAGGAGTAAGGGACACTGCGAGGATCTCGAGGGAGAGGAAGAGGGGTCACCCTGTGCAGGCTTGGCGCACCAAACATGGATAGATGCAGGCAGCCAGAGAGTCGGATTGAAACTACTCCGTCTTCTCAGGTCAGGCCCCGCGCGGGGACCACCAGCAGATGATGACTGGAAAGGCTTCATGCTCGCATTAGCTGCCTCCGGGGACTTTCTCACCGTTCTCACCCACGCAATCACTAACCCATTGGATGAAGACATCGAAATCCTAAGCATGCAGGGAATTGAGAGTGTCTACAGAGAACTCCTGGAGGTCAAACGATGGAGCCACAACGGACCGGTGGCGAGAACAAGGATCACTACTCTAGTCTCCGAGGGCTTGCTATCCGCAGTATTGGAGAAGACACTCTTTTATAACCAAGAGGAGGGGCCAAACAATAACACAAGCACAGCTGACCTCCTACTAACACTCAGTCTGAGAGCACACACAGAGGATGCACGAGTGCGATTGGAGATCAGTAGAGCTATACACATACTGAGCGGAGGTTGGACCGGACAGATACACGATCTCCTCATAGATTGGCTTCAGGAAGCGATACGCAGATTTACCTGGCTCTGGCCCACCTTGCGGAGGGCCAACGTAATCCCCGTACTCATGGCTCGAGTTGAATCCACCTGTCACCTGCTACAAGACAAATCCTCTGATCTTGCACTAGCCACGTAGGCCATGCAGATCCTCCGTTGGCTAAGCCAGGAGTATGGTTACGGCAACGATATTCTCAGCACAAGGCCCCACAACCTCCTGACCATAGCGGACAATGCTGGGTTAATGCAAATGATGAGACCAGACCAGGGAAATCACATCCGGCGAGTGTCCTAAGACATTCAATTCTTAGTCATAGAATGCATCAAATACATAACTACACCGAGACTAGAGGACGACACTCTGCACACTGGGGCACGAATGTCCTCGAGGCTAGGATGGAATATTGAGACAACTTGGAACTGGCTACTCCAAACAATGTTAGCCTTGAAACTCCTACCCGACGGAGACATCCATGATAAGAAGGCCAAAGAGACAGACACAGTACGGGACTCCACACCCTTCACAATCTCATACTGATAGAATCCAACTTAACGACCCAGCAGAAGAAGGCGGCCTGGTTCCTACTAGGACAAGAGGAAATACCAGACCTATATGCTCATCTCATATGTACCCAACTCTATGACACAGACAGAAGTGCCTCATTAGTCATGGCAGCCGTTTTAGAGGGACACACCCAAGCGGTGTCCCGGATAAGTAGAGATGACACATCCACTGATGAAGCCATCTACTTGAGCCTTTCCCTCCTAGATATCGTGTGTCCAAGAGGATGGAAACGTGACAGGGAGGCGACAGGAGACATGCCGAGATGGATCCATGAGCTGACTTGGCCTGCTGAGCAGGCCAAAGGGACTTCCCAAACTTTATGAAGTTCGAAGTCACTACCATGCACGGCCAACCCCTTCAACCCAGCAAAATGGACGATTGGAGTAGCACGGCGGTGAAAAGCTGGGCACCCATCAACTGTACAATGGAAACCCTCCTACACATATTGCTCCAGCATCATTCTCTAGGCAGCCTGGCGGAATTCCGCAATAATACCATGGTAGCGCTACAACAACACTCCCCACAGGAAACAACCCTGACACTGCACTTTTTCAACCACGGGGATACGGAAGGTGGAAAAAAAAACTGGAAGATCAGCCATCTTATATGCCGCGCTACGGGCCTACAAACACCAGTGACGGCGCGATTGGGACATTCAGGACATTCCTATTCGTGCCAAGACCCTGCTAGTCATCTGGCGCGGACAGGCACTTCCAAGAGACCGGAGCCACTGAATGAGCTAGTACGAAGTACCTCGTTCACACTGATCATTTATACGATCCCATACCCCCAGGGACATGCAGGCCTCCGAAGGAACTAGAATCCCCCTGCGGCGGCTTCATCTTGCTCGACAAAGAGGATACCACGCCCGTATATAGGCTGATGCACCAGACATTCAGCGACAACCTGCTACAAGGGCACCTAACCGAAGCACTGACAGAGACTATGAACACACTTGCCGCCCTAGGGACAGAAAGGACTGGAGACGAATTGATGTCCCCCCCGAGATTCCGAAAAGTGTGGGCCTCCGGCTAGAGGTCAATGGAGGACCCACTTATATGACAACGGGTGATCCTCATTCAAGACGGCAAAGACAAGGTATTTTCCCAAGCTCCGATCCGATCAGAAGTAGGATCCGTCAGAGCACATAGCGTCGAACAGTACAAAGGACAAGTCCTAGATGTACTGATCGAAACAAGCCAGACAGAAAGGATAGGAAAAATAGTACACAACATACTCCGGGAGTGTTATCCGAACCGGTCGCAGGTCCCTGCACCAGACACACTACACTATACCTTGGGGGAATTTCCACATGACCTCGTCTGGAACCAGGGAAAGGCACCAGAACAGACGTTAGACACGGACGTGTCAGTAGTGGAAGAGACGATTCTGTCAGACACCGACAAACTTGACTGGATAAAAAGGGAAGACACCACCATTATTGTGTTTTTTCCTCTTCCCCGCACGGATAGGGCGAAATCACGTGAATCCGCAGCGGCTCAGCTAACTACACAAAAGCAACCGGGGAACGACAACACACGGGAAATCGTAACGATGACACCACATACCGCACTGCAACAACTACAGAAGCCAACCCAGCCACCTTCCCAACCTTTGGAATCGACCCAGAGGAGATGGGCAAAAACTTTAAACAACTTGGAAACCCCCCCCTCGGGCCACCAAATGTTCGTGCGAGTCCCCGACACCTGGAGTGAGAAAGGCAGGAAACCGGCCTACATCCAGACGATGCCCACACCCACATCCTTGGATACACTTAAGGAGGGACTGGGCCAACTTCTGTCCATCCCCACTCATGCCTTCCGTATCCAATACGGGGGGAAAACCCTGACTAACTATAGCTCATTGGGAGCGCAGGGAGTCACAAAGGGCACAACAGTGTGGATGATGGTAGGAGGCCTCTTCGGAGGCGCCGACACGGAGATGGGGGATATTCCTCCACTGGCTAGCTCAGCGGCAACACCCACCAACAGACAGACACAAACCCATTCCCAAGAGACTTAATCCTCCGTAGACGAATGGACCAACCAGCTATTCATAAGCAACCCCCTCACCCAGGATCTGGCCACGGTAAATATGTTGATGACGGCCCTTAATCTAACAAAAGATCAGGCGACAACAGCGATCATGGAAGCCCTAGACGAGGGGGACGAGGACAAAGACACGGATATTTCACGATTTCAGCAGGTCCAAGAAGCCTTCCCAGAAAACTTCGAACAATTCCTATACACTAACGACATTGCCTTCCCTGTTCAGCACGGAGACTGGGAAGCTTTCTCTAACTCCTTCAAGGAACACCTGGCGGGGATAGCGAGACACGTAGAATTCAAGATTAACCCAGCGCGGAAACACAGGCTGGGGCATAAAGCTAGTGGCCAGCCTAGAGACCCACCAAAGGGCAGGCTCATGCAAAACGAAAACAGTCACCCTCTCTAACCTCAACATCCTGTCGGCTAGGCCCCTCATACAGGCCCTGTCTGAAGTCGGCTTTCAACCGGGAACGACCGGCCATTGGCACAGAGACTTCACTTTCCGACCCCCGGGACAGCTCGACCCCAGGATGGGCACAGGCTCGGCTACCATCTCCATCCTACGCACAGAGGCCTCGGACAAGACCTGTATGACCTGTACGTAACAAGAACAAAATCCCTCCAAATCCAAGGACAAGACAACCAACCTACATGGCATTTACACCGCTCGGACGCGTTGGCAGAAATCGAAGAAGACAGCATTGTACTTCAAAATTCTTCCCAAGAGGCAAAAAGAGGGTTCCAGTTCGCCATAGCCATGCATGGAGCAAGGGGCGTGGCGGAAACAGATATTCTGGACAACATTATGTTCCACTTGGCAGCTGTGGGACTAATGCAAATCGCGGAACTCCACATGCTAGCCAAGGACACCTGCATGGCGAATCTGCTCACTGACAAAGGACAGGGGCGAGCCGGATTCCTCAGAACGGGGGTACACTGTGGCGGAGAAAGGGCACAACAAGGCATCCTCAGCAATCTTATGTTGAACCACGAAAACTCCATCTTCAGCATGGACCTTATGAGCACTCAAAACCGCCTCATGCCCAGCACGGAGGACCTGGGGTCACAGAAAGTGGGATTACCCCTCTCACTTTCTCTGCGGGTCCTACAGCAAAGCACCCACCGAGAAAAGCTCTCAGTGGCTGCCGTCACTATCCGTATTCATGTTTCAAAGATGGTAACTATGCTCCGCGCAGACACCCCGGACATAGGAGATGGTTATGCAGCGACGGAAGCGAAACTCCTCCATAGGTTCCGCAAGCTGGTCACTTACTGCCTAGGTCCTCGACTCTCCCCTGACTTGCTGCAGAGCGTGTTAGACAGCATGGACCTGGAAACACCCTCTTCAAAGGCACTATCAACTGGACACAATCTAGGATTATCCTCCTCTTCAACAGGCAGATGAAACCAGGTGACAGTACGCACACTGACCTCTTCCCGTTAGAGCAGGTTACCTCATGGGCATTACAAATAGCCCTGATGATAGCCATACGCTCCAATACACCAGTACACCTCCTGATATACTTCTGCCCACTCACAAGATATGATACCACATCTTCAGGCCTCTCCTCCATGCAGGAAATCCCCGAGGAAGCCTGCACCATAGTTCGAGTCACGGCCCGGGCGACGGGAGACTCTAGTAACACCAATCGCACCCACTTTTTCCCAGTCGGACAGAGCATGGCCAAGGGAAGCCCGATGGGAATAGTGACAAGGTTGGACATCATTAACGACCCACTGGCAGCCACACTCTTCAAATCCCTTACGAGTCGTTCCCAAGGCAATCTGATGCACGAACAAGCCTCAGGCGGAACAGCAGTTGCCTTAGCTCGCATACCAAGAAATGTCAGATGCCACAAGGACTCCAAGAAGAACATGACCCCCTCCCAGGAGGGACGCATATCCATCCGCACTCCTGACCAGGAAGTAGGACTGCCTGCGGAAAGACTGGAGACACACGGACAATCTCCCCTCCACAAACAAATGCCCAAGAGTGCTAACGCGCTAGGTAATATCCAGCATTCACTCAACCCGGAACTGCGTTCTCTACTGCAGCAGTGGGCTCGTGGGCTCACCATTCTAACCTCACGGCAAATAGCGAAACAGATCTCCAACCACTGCAGCCAACAACAAATAGTGGACAGCGTAGGCCAGATCGTCCGGAAATGGGCAAACGAAGGTCCGAGCCCCTTTCCCATCGCCCTGGGCCCAATCGACGACAAACTGACACTCTTTAACCTAACTCCAACTAATGGAGTAACCCAAGAGTGCATAGACTCAATTCCCCATAGACTCCTTCTTGGAGCAATGTCCATCATCCTGTACTGTGATCATACAGTTCCCCTGAATAGCGTATGCGACATTTATCTCCAACTAACAGACCAGGCCATTAAGAATCCCGAAACTAACATTCGGTTGGCCTGGGCAGCAGTGACACTAGAAAATAGGTTCCTAGTGGGCCTTTGTCGATGTTTCGAGGCAAAATGTACCTGCGCCACACAGAGAACAGGGGAGATCCTCAGCTCTTTGAAAAACTCCCAGGCCCAGATCTTCTGCAGAGAACGGGCTAGGACCCGTGACCCTGCTGCAGTAAATAAGCAATTTCACATCGGCAGCACCTATTTCGCAAGACAGAAGGCATGCAGACTCTACCCAGCCCTTGTAGAGGGGGAATTGAGAATCATAACGGCACACTGTACAACCCATGGCGACTTTATGGCAAGAGTAGACTTCAAGACCCACGGCACCCTGGAGATCCCAGCCGAAATTGCTTTCATACACCCATTAGAGGCAGAGGAGAATTGGGTCATGACAGGACCGCAGTATACACTCGGGGACAGAATTACTACCATGGTAGGGCTACATATTTTTGGGATAGTACACGGCTTTGTGACTCAACCAGACAACAGCTTACTGGTCTTAATCTGGTTCAACGAAACGGATAAATATCAACAACTCAGGCTCGAACAAATCCAACACGACAAGACGGCTCTGCCGACGGCACCACTGGGGATTCTTAATACAGGACAAACATGCCTCTCAGGATGCACGCTTTTAGCCAACCCCTCGGTGGGGATACAAATGAGGGAGGTGCGACCTGGCACCCTCCCCATCAATGCGAAGGGAAAGCAGGTGAAAGTCACGAACGTATACTTCAGCGTGGAAAGCTCAGTGATGGTCCAGATCTCTAAACACTGCCACGCGTCAATCATCCACCTAGTGCTTGATACAAAACGGGCGGGACGGACACAGCAGACCCGGAAACCCCCCGGCAAGACCATAGTGGCAGCGGCGGAATGGTATACCCGACGACCGGATGACACTTACCGCAATTCGCCGATGTATGCCTCACTCTACCAGCCCTTTGGACCCCCAGGTAAGCCAATATCTCCACCCTTCCAGCCCACAGAACCTCCGCAAGAGTGGCAACATGTGGGGATTCAGTACTGAAAACAATCAACCGGTACGAAGCTTTGACGACCCTCCTTGCCTGATCTGTCCAATCAGGCATGAAGGATTGGCACAGGTTGTGTAGCAAAGACTGTCTTGAGCTGCTGGGGAAGAACCAGACACTTGCCAGAACCCAGATTCGACATAGTCGAATTCCAGGAACAAACGAGAGCCATACACACTTTTCTAAGCAAGCCAGAGGCGGTGAAAGGTCTGGAGAGAAGACATCTAGCTATATACAACCAACAATCAACTACTCCTTTCAAGGCTGCAAAGGGAAAACACCTCATTGAATCTACCAATGGGCACGTGCAGTTGGAATGGGAGAGAGGGAGATGGACAGTTAGGGAGTAGAACGCGATGGAGACGCGCCACCCTACTTGGATCCCGCTGGAGGAGACTCTCCTGTCAGCATTAATCCGCCCCCACTCTTGACCCGAACAAGCTGATCCTGAACCCAAACCGGAAATGGAGAGGAGTATACAGGAGCAGAACGCTGAAAGACAGGAATGGTCACACCCCAACACAGCAACAATTATCGAGTATTTACCAAAGATGGAGTGGAAGACTCCCTTCCTACGTAGGTTACGCTCGATAAACACACAATGGAAGACGGCCATAGACTCAATGGACATCAACTACTTCGATTTCAGCTCCTGCTGCCAGGGCGGGGTCCAACCACGCAACAGCCACAGGCTGGGATTGGTTCGTGATGGACGTCTAATCTGCCATAACCGGAAGGCCTATGGACCTTGTCAACGCAGTCACTCCTCCGAGATAGCCTGGTACATCTTACCCTCAGCGGGTGTCAATCGATAAACAAAAGTGCAATCGACATCCTCCTTCGTCTCTCCCACTTCCATCTTCCTAAGCTGCAACGCATCGACATGGCGGGACTCCGACTAGAGCTATGCCAGCAGGCAGCCAAATCTTTCCTCCATGAAAAACTGGGAAAGCTCGACAGCCTGGGAACGATGGGAGCCTTCACGCTAGGGCAGGGGGGGGGAAAGGGAGCCTACACGTTGGGACAGGACCTCTCAGCCAAGCACCTGACACGGTGGCTCGTGGAGGACTTGGAGAAAGCCTGGAACAAAATATACCAGGCCACGAACATTTGCAGCCACCCCCCGGTGGGGCTCCCAGTCACTCGACAAAGTGATAACCCCTCCTGGGCAGTCCCCTTTCACCATTCTGCTAACCTATTCAACATGCCCTAAACAGGCATGTTCCGAATGGAAGATGGCACTCTCCGGGTTCCTAAATGGAGCTGCACCCTTTCGGGCGATCTGCTGGCACCAGAACTAGAAGCAGCAGATGACGAGGCTGACATCCCTCAAATAGCCACCCCCTGGTCGGATAACGAGACACGAGTAATGCACCTACTTTTTCCACGAGCAGACTCTCTCTGTCTGAACTTTGGAAGAACAGCAGTCTTCCAATGGAATGCACCAAACTCATGGACCCTGAGACACACAACTGATTGGCCCCAACGGATTGCCGGAGACTTGGCCTGGAGAAACGACCAGGGGGGAATCACAAGCATGAAAATTGACTCCCAGCCACAACTGCCATCCGTCATCTTCAGGAACATGAGTCCCCACTTTAACAGCCATGCCAACAGTGGAATCCCCAGTATGAAGGGATTGACTCACCGTTTTTACAGCAGCAGAATGAACACAGACGCAAACACAATCGACCTTCAATCGCTCCAACTCCTCCACCTCCTGCCACACCTACAATATAATGATGTAGGTACATGGATGGAATCTAGAGGAAGTGATCTACAGACGTTGGCCAGAGCCATAATGAACAAAACGGGACGAAGCTCTCTTTCTAGCCCCAACCACTCGACCACACAGAGACTATTCCACCTGGCCGAAATATCACTTCAACAAGAGAGATGTCAATTTGGCATCACAGCAGCGATTGTAATAAACATCTTGTGCAAAACCGATCCACCAGGCACGAATGAGGAGGACAGACTGCAAGCGCCCCCCTCGACAGATTACCTCAGGTATCCCATAGGCCAACCCGGATGCAATGGAATTGATACCTGGGGACACTTAAACAGATCGGAGACGGGATGGGGTAACTAGTTTGGCATTATTGCGCGGGTATGTAAAGCATGGATTACAGTGGCACAGAAACGACGAAGCAACCCTTCACACATTACGATACATGACTGGCACGGTGTCGTAGAGGATTGGGAAATCGATGGGTGACTGATACTGAGGGAAATCAAAACCTCCTACAAAACCTACTCAAAGTTGCACAGCATATATGTAGGATACGGAGCCATACAAAGTAAATCACAAGCACATGAACTCATCAACCTCCTATGTGACCTAGTCCCAACACTGAAAAAACTGCAGATGCCGGACACTACAACGGAAATCAGACTCCGAGCGGCCAAGACGTTTGCGATGCGAGGACTTGGTCTGCGAGACAGTATACAACTGGTCACCTGGCTCCACGGACCTCCCACCACAGGGGCAAAAGATTTCCTAGCCCTGATCAAGGACTCCCCCCGAGCAACCGTAATCCACATCCTTGAGGGATGTGAACAAATCGCACTTCTCATCCTAGCCACACAGGAGTACCTTCCGGAAAGACTACTTCATAGACCCGGAGGTGACCCGACAAGCAAACATCTGCTCCCCTTCGTCCTGATATTCGAACGAGAACTGTTCCCACGTCTCACCTACATGAGAGACTTGATAACACACACCCATAAGATGTCCGAAGACATACCGGAGAACAAAAAGAGTTTCATTTTTAACGACCCTCTCCACAACAACGGCAATGCGAGCTGTCCTCAAAGGGTCCTACCCCCTCGCACGCAGCAACTACCACCTCAGACCCTCGGTAAGACGGGGGATCTTCGCAAATATATATGGGCAAACTCCATGGGAGCAACCAAGCATAGACCTGGGGCATGACGATCTCCTGGAGTTGTTTGGACACGATGAGGAATGGGGATTAAGTGAACTATTACTAGAAATAGGTACCGAGATAGAGATCCCAATTGAGGATGCTCAAGGAGTGACCTTCTGGATCGCGGGCGAAGTATCATCCTATAGGACGGGGTCCCTGAGCTTCAAGGCCGAGTTCCCAGGCTGTGAACTTGACGTGGGATTCTGGATCCAGACACGAAACAGAGCCGACATGGAAATCACCTGGCGTCTCCCCCCAATCCATGACTTTCTGACAAGACAAATGGCAGTCCACATGATACTTAACACACAAGGATATACACCATGGCACCAACCTCACCACGGCTCACACTGGCTCACACTTCAACCCCAAGGCGCGTGAACCTACGGGGACCACGAATCGAAGAACGACGAGCAGAAAATGGTATACAGATGGAGGAAAGCTCTGGCTACCATGCATATTGGACACCACGGCCTGAGAGGCCAGGTTTTCACCATGAGTTCAGCCATTGAAAACCACATGTCCAAGGAGGACCTAGGACCAAAGGCATCAAAGCAGGACTGGTCTGACCTTAAGACCCTTCGAGAACAGCTCAGATGGTGGGAGGAGACAATATATACCCTGGGCCACCCAGAAAAGGAGAGAAACAGATGGTTTCAAGTACCCTCCATGGGACACGGCAGGAGGAAGTCACTGCCAAGAAATTGAGGCCGGGCTGGAAAGGGAAAAAAAGCAGTATCCTGCTTTCATGCCAGCACCAGAGTCAGGAATAAAGGGGTCTCAGAATACAAGAGAATGGACAAGCTAGTAAAGGGAGACAAACTTTGGACCCAAAGATACAGAAGAAAAAATTCAGGACCGAGCCAGGGCCACGTCAGTACGGTGAAATGCGTCATGACCTTCGCTTGTCCGCCGGAAGGACAACAGATTGTGGAAGTAGAAGGGAACTTTCTGGCCCCGGATCATTACGTAGCCAGGGGGAACGGAACATGGACCACGGCAGGGGAGCTGACACCTCCCGGATCAGAATCTCAAAAACAGTCAACCTCCATAGTTTATAACATCAGGTTACAAGAAGGGGACCACGTAGAACTAGGCAACAGAATCTATGCAGCCACCCTTGGAGCTCGCTTCGACGCAACGGACT
>Ga0335398_10004356_pt1 | contig 19724 bp, 12 predicted proteins | sample BON03_FD_205742 | JGI IMG/M metagenome (GOLD analysis project Ga0335398, IMG submission 205742) | Freshwater microbial communities from Lake Bonney liftoff mats and glacier meltwater in Antarctica - BON-03 (spades assembly) (version 2) | ecosystem: Environmental > Aquatic > Freshwater > Ice >... | reverse complement strand
GCGGGGGGGGAGGGGGGGGGGGGGGCGGGGGGGGGGGTGGTGGGGGAGGCGGCGTGGGTCGCGACGGGGGGTGTGGTAGGGGAGGCGGCGTGGGTCGCGGCGTGGGTCGCGGCGTGGGTCGCGGCGTGGGTCGCGGCGATGGTATCGGGGGTAGCAAAGGCGCGGGGTATGTCTGGGGTATAGGTGGCGGGAACCGGATGCAACGGAAGCGCGTCAGCTACGGGAAACGGGCGCAGACGCTCTAGTACGAGGAGCCACGCGTGAACCCCCCACACCTGCCCCTCCACGGGAACCCGGTTGGCTTGATCGGGAGGTGCATCATCGCAGGCGGGGTCAAAGCACTGCGCACGGCAGATGGGACAGTGCAAGCACATCGCATTCGCACTGCGTCGCCAGCGCACGATGCACTCCATGTGCATCGTATGCCCGCAGCAGAGGTGGTACACCGGGCATTGCAGCAACTCGCGACTGCAGATTACACATGGGCCGTCCGCAGAGTTGCAATGCAGCTCAATCAGATTGCGCCCCAGTCGACGAGCTGTCTTAGCTACGCCCTTCAATTGCATCGCGATTGACTCGTTTTACATGCGCTGGCAAAAGCATTGCGCGGCGCCGGCCGCGCCCCCCCCCCTCCCCCCGTCCGCGCAATGGGGTTAGCCCGATAGGATTTGCAGTCCGTACCCTGATTTTGATGCGACTCGTGGTATTTCCCTTTCGTCATTCAACACGATATTTTGGAACACACCGGTAAACGTTTACGGGCAACCCCCAAACCGGAACGGCCGGTCCTCCGTCGCATGCACCAATCCAAGCTGAGTGTCATCTGCGCCATTGGCATGGGTGCGCTCGGAGCCCGTGCGCTCGACCCTGCGGTTTGTACACTTACTGTGTCCGTTTTCAGTGCCAATGCGAAGGAACTCCTTGCCCAGATTCACCCGGACTTTGTCGTCAGCGAGGTGCAGGACTTATTCAACTCGGCGCTCGTCACTGTAGACTACTTCAATGACACCACGGACTCTTCCAGCATCGTGGACTACATACGGGAAAATCAGCCGGAGGGAACTACTGTCGTTGAAATGGAGAACGTGTGCGTGTCGTGCGACCAGTGCGCAGCAGACGTGCATTACGAGGACCTCCCGCTGTGCGAGTGCATGGACGAGTGGACGTGGCGGTAAAAGTCGCGCTCCGCGCGGCGGAGGCGCTCGTCGAGCGCGTCCGCGGCCGCGACCGGCGACTCGAGCCATCTCCCCGCGGCGTCGCGCCGGGCACCGGCCCGCGGCTCCCCTTCGGCGTCCAGTCGCTCGACGACGAGCAGGTAGGCGGCCGCGCGCGCAACGGTCTCTTGCGCCCGCGGGCCGCGTAGAAACGACTGCACCGCGGGCGGCAAGGGGGTGAAGTACCGCCACTCGGGCGCGTCGCCCGCGCCACCGGCCCGGGTCGGGGCCGACGTCTTGACCACGAGGCCGCTCGCGTCCACGCACACCGCGGCCCGTCCGTCCTTGCGCAGGGGCCGCGACGCCTCCGCCCCGTTGGGCGGCGCGTCGCAGCTCGACCGAGGGACAACCTCGGCCTCCACCTCGATCGCCTCGGCCTCGGCCTCGGCCTCGGCCCCTGCCCCGGCCTCGGCCTCGGCCTCGGTCTCTGCCTCTGCCTCGTCCCAGACCGCCTCGGCGGCCGCCTCGGCGGCCGCGTCCCGGTCGACCCGCTCCGCCCGATCGGAGCGCGGGGGGCGCACCGGGGCGCGGGCGGCCCTCGCGCGCCGGGCGTGCGTCAGGATCCCCTCCATGAGGTAGAGCGCGTCATTGGCGCGCGTCACGTCCAGGGACGCGTCGCCGGGGACCTGCCCGAGCGACAGCGCGTACTCGGCAAAGTCGCGGCGAAAGCGCGCGAAGAGCCCCTCCACCTTGCGCAGGTACCGCGCCGACGGCTCATGGTCGATTTCCATCCGCGCCACCGCCACGCTATCCGCGTACACTTCGAGCACGCCGCGCGCCGGGGGCTCGGCGGCGAGCGCGGGGGGCGCGTCCTCCGCCGGGACCCTCGTCACGCAGAAACGCCTCGCGGGGAGGCGCTGCAGCTCAACCCCCTGCACGTCGGTGAAGCGATGCACCGTCCGCCCCCCGCGGGTCTCGGTCTCGGCCAGGATGGTGCCGTCAAAGTGCATGGCGTGGCGGGACCGGTAGCGGTAGCACGAGGCGCGGAACCACGACAGCAGGTGCGACGTGCGCACGTGCATCAGCGCCTGTGCCACGTTGGACACCATCGCGGCCGGCGTGAACTGGCCGCGGAAGGGCACGTCGACGGTCGAGATGTGCCGCTTCATGTAGTTGATGGTGGCCTCGATGGGGTTCGAGGCCGGGGTGTACATGGGGAGAAAGACAACGCCGGCCACGCGGAGGACGTCGGTGCAGTACTCGTGCAGGTAGCCCGCCTTGAAGCTGCCCGCCTCGATGCGCCCGTGCGACGGCGCGTTGTCCCACCCGATCCGCACGTCGGCCCGCACGCGCTCGCCAAAAAAGGCGTGGAGGCAGTAGCTGGTGAACTGCAGGAAGCGGATAAAGTCGTACGAGTTGCTCAGGTAGGCCTTTTCGGCGCCGCCCTTGTAGTTGCGCGCGCCGTAAAAGTGGCGCGGGAGCCCGCCCCACTCGCCGCGCAACAGGCGCTCGGCCCGGTCGCGCAGCACTTCGTCGTGGGCCTCCTGGCGCGGCAGCTTGAGCTCCCCCAGCTCGCCGACGGCGCGAGTCTCCACGCTGTTGTGGACCAGGAACTGCCGCACGGTCGTGCGCTCGGCGGCGGTCAGGTCGCCCTCGCCGCCGAGCGCGTACCGGATCGCCTGTTCGGCGGCGCGGGGGCCCCCGCCGCCCCGGGGCGCGAGCGCCGGGTACCGCACCGCCCGACCGCCCCCCTCCTCCGGTGCAAAGAAGAGCCCGAGCGAGTCGCCCTCGCGCTCCGGGGGCTTGGCGCACCAGACGACGATGTGCGCCGCTCGGATGTTCTCGCGGACGCCGGCAAACTCCGGGCACGCGCCGGGGAAGACGCGCCCCGGCGCGGCCAGGGCGGCGGCCCGCGCGCCCTCGCGGCCCGCGTCCCCGCCCACCGTCACGCAGAACGAGGCGCCGAACGCCGCGGCGTTGGCGTACGCCTCTTGCCGCGCGTCGCGCTCGTCCGCCGCTTCTCGGTAGTCGTGCGGCGGGAGACGATTGGCATAGTCGTCCCCGGGCCAAAAGAGGAGCCCGGCGCACACGGCCACGTCGATCCGCGTCGTCTTGCCCTTGCTGCCGTGCGTGAACGGGCGCGGGTCGCCCCCAAAGACCCACGCCGACCGCTTGTAATCGCGGATGATCATCTCGACGTTCGTCTCGTCCATGAAGATCAGGTTGTCGCCGTGCAGGGTGCGCTCGCCAACGGCGGGGGGCGCGTTGCCGTCCGCCGCGTCCGCGGCCTGGGCGCGTCAAAAGTCCCTCAGCTCGTCGCGGTGCGCGTCGCTGCGGTGCTTGGCAGGGTCGGTCAGCCGAGCGGACCGGCGCACCATGCCCAGCTGCCGCAGCACCTTCGAGTACGTGCTCGGGTGCAGCGTATCCGGAAAGGTTGAGTCGAGCTCGTGGATGTAGGTGGCCATGGCCGGGATGGACATGCCCTGCAGCGTCGAGGCGGCCTGCACGAGCTGGATCTTTTGCAGTTGCGTGAGCTTCGACTCGCCGCCGCCGCGCGGCATCGGCAGTGGCACCGCAAAGCCGGCGTCGGACCGGTCGATGTACTTTGCGACCGTTTTGCGATCGACTTGCAGCCGCCGAGCAATCTCGCGGCAGGAGACGTTCTCTCCGTGGCACGTGATCACGCGCTCGCGTATCTCGAGGCTGTAATCGCGCCCCCCCGTATGGATGCGAGTGATGCGGTTGTCAAGATGCGCAGGTACCGCCGCGGCTTCCGTCGCATGCCTCGCCCTCGCACCGGATCGCCCGGGGCGACGATCGACAGACCGACTGGCCCTGCGGTCGCCGTCCCCGTCGCCGGCCCCATTGCCGCCGGCCCCGTCACCGGCCCCGTTGCCACCGGCCCGGTTGTCACCGTCCCCGTCACCGGGCCCGTCGCCGGCCCCGTTGCCACCGGCCCGGTTGTCACCGGCCCCGTCGCCACCGTCCCCGTCCCGGGCCCCGTTGCCACCGGCCCCACTGGACTCGCCATTGCCATTGCCACGCCGGGCCCCGCCACTGGCGGCGCCACTGGCGGCGCCACTGGCCATGTCCCTGCCACGACTGGCCGCGCCACTGGCCCGGTCATTGCCGCTACTGACCGCGCCGCTGGCCCGGCCGCTACCGCTACGCGTCGCGCTACTGGCCCGGCCGCTGCCGCTACTCGTCGCGCCACTGGCCCGGCCGCTGCCGCTACTTGACGCGCCACCGGCCCGGTCACTGCCGCTACTTGACGCGCCACCGGCCCGGTCGCTGCCGCTACCTGACGCGCCACCGGCCCGGTCGCTGCGGGTTAACCCGCGCCACTGCCTGCACCACTGGCCCTGTCGTTGCCACTACCATTGGCCAGTCCGCGGCTGCGGTCACGTTCTTTGTCTTTGGTTCGTCGCCCACTCCGTTCGCTACGAGCGCGCTCGCCGGCGTCCGCGCGTGATGGCATCCCCGGCCCTTGCATGATATACAGAGCAGATAATGTCGTTCGCCACTACCATTCGCAATGTCGCTGCTGTGGTCGCGCCCAACGCGTTCCCGGGGAGCGGGGCGACGACACCCCCGGAACTACGTTCTGCGTTCTGCATGGCGTCCCACGGAGCAGGCAGCTGGAGGCAGGTACGCATGATGCTGTCCGGCGCATAGTCGCGCGTGTCGATCCGGCGCTGCAGCTCGGGCCGAGTATGGCGCGTGAGCTTCGTCAACGGCGCCCGCACGCTCGCGCGGGTGGCGAGGTGGGCGACGATCCGCTCGGCGTTCCACGCTTGCCAGCCGAAGAGCGCCGTCGACAGGTACCAGTACGGGCCCTCGGTGGCATCGGCCGGCTGCAGCTGCAGCAAGCGCGCGTCGGCGAGGTGCGGGTGCGCCGCGCGGGTGGCCAAAAAGCACGCGTACACCACGAGGTACGGCATGTGCGCCTGGAGGCGGGGGGGCACCAGCTCCACAACGCGGGGGTCGGCGCAGTAGGCGGCCGGCCCCCGCGCAATCGCGCGTCCAAACTCGTCGCGCCACGCCAGGACCAGCGGGTGCCGCGGCGGGCACGCAAAGGCGAAGCTCTCCATGCAGCGCGCGTGCAGCTCGAAGCCCACCAGCGCGCGGGTGTCCGCGGTACCGGCCCACTGCTCCACGGGCGCCGTGCAGATGATACTCGCGTCGAGCCACACGCCCCCGCGCTCGGACAGCACCTCCAACCGGACCCAGTCGCTCTGGTTTGCCAACGGGAGGCGCGCCGCGTCGGCGGGAATCGACACCGACGCCGGCGTCAGCACGACCACCTCCCACTCGGGGTTCCAGAGGCGCATCGAGCCGATGCACCGCTGCACGCAGTCGGGCACGGGCAGCTCGTGCCAGTACGTGTAGATGCGCCTCGGCCGCACCTCGGCCGCTGGCGCTACGCGCGCACTGCCCATCGCGCACTGCCCTGTTTGCGTACAGGCGTATTTTTATACAGAGCTCGACCGTCGATCGCGACTCCCCCCCCACACCTACACGCCACCGCCGCACCGGCACCCCCCCCCACGCACACGCTCACGCACCGCGCAGCCGCGCGCGCTCCAGCTGCAGCTCCCGCGTGGCCATCGCGAGCGCGCGCTCGCGGTCCAGCAGCTGCGCGCGCAGCTCCTCCCGCTCGCGCGCCGTCTCCTCGCGCCGCAGCCGGAGCTCGCGCAGCTCCACCTGCGTCTTGGCGTCGCGGGCCTGCGCGTCGGCGTGCTGGCGGGTCACGCGCTTCAGGTCGCGCTCGCAGTCCCCCGCGCTGACCGCCTTGCGCTTCAGCTCCTGGTGCATGGAGCGAGCCTGCTCGACCTCGACGAGGGCGGCCGAGTAGCGCGCGTGCAGCTCGACCACCTCGCGCGACCGCCGCTCCTGCTCGCCGCGCTGCGCGGCCTCGCGCACGCGCGCCTCCTCGAGCGCGGTGCGGTGCATGCCCACCAGCCGGTCCTGCAGCTCCGCGTAGTTGGCGCGCGCGCGCTCGTCGCTCGCGCCGCCGTGCGCGCGCTCGCGCGCAAAGGAGCGCTCCATCTCCTCGACGCGCGCGTCGAGCGCCGCGCAGGTCAGCCGCAGCGCGGTGCCCTCGGCCGCGACCCGCCGGGCCTCCTCGAGGTGCGCGCGCAGCTCGCGCTGCGCCTCCACCACCTCGCGCTGCGCCCGCGCCCTGGCCTCGCCCATCACGCGCTCGTTCTCGCCCGCCACGGCCTGCAGCTCGGCCGACCAGCGCGTGGCCTGCTGCTCGTCGAGGCGCCGCGCGGCCTCGACCTGGCCCAGCAGCGCCGCGCAGCGGGCCGACTGCTCGGCGAGCTCGGCCTCGGCCGCGCGATGCCGGTCGCGCGCCTCGTCCAGCTCTTCCACCGTGGCGCGGTCCAGCTCGCGGGGGGCGTCGGCCTCGCCGTCCTCCGCCGCGCCCTCCGCCTCCGCCTCCGCGTCCGCCTCCGCCGCGGCCTCGCCGCCCGCGCCGGCCCCCTCCTCGCGCGCGAGGGTCACCCCGAGCTCCAGCCGGGCCGCGAGCTCGTCGCGCTCCGCCTCGAGCCCTTCGCCGCGCGCGCGCCCCTCCGCGGCCGCCTGCTCGGCGTACGCGAGCTGCTGCCCCAGGCGCGCCACGTCCACGCGGCCCGCGCCGCGCGCCTCCTCCAGCTGCCCCGCGTGGCGGCCGCGCGCCACCTCCGCCTCCTCGAGCAGCGCGCGCGCGCGCTGCTCGGCCGCGCGCGCCTCGGCCACCGCCGCGGCCGTCGCGGCGCGGCCGCGCGCCAGCAGCGCGGGCAGCCACTCCCACGCCAGCCGGCGGAACGCCGCGCCGCGCCACGCCTCGAGCGCCTCGGCGTCGTCGCCCCACTCGGCCTCCGCCGCCTCGCAGAGCCGCCCGAGCAGCGCCTCCGCCTCCTCCAGGTCGCGGGCCGCGGCGAGCCGGTCGCGCACCTCGCCCACGCGCGCCTCGACGCGCGCCTCGACGCGCCTGCGCCCGCCCCGCCGCCTCGGCCACCGCGCCGCCCAGCTCCGCCTCGAGCGCGCCGCGCAGGCCCGGCTCCGGCTGGAGCTGCTCCGCGTCGAACGCGGCCAGCAGGCGCGCGCGCTCCGCCTCGAGCGCGCCGCGCAGCGCGTGGCGCGAGCGCACCGGCGCCTCGGCCACCGCGCGCCGCATCGCGGCCATCGCCGCGTCCTTGGACTCCCTGGCGCGCACCTCGCTCATCAGCGACCACGCGTCGCGGATCACCGGCACGCGGCCCGTGGACGCGTCAATCCCCGCCACCAGGTGCTCGCACAGCGCCGCCAGCATGGGCCCCGTCAGCGGCGCGCCGTCCGCCTCGACCGGTCGGATGCTGGCCGCCACCACGCCGCGCAGCGCGAGCAGCTTCGCGCTAAAGGCCGGGTGCGCGTGCCGCGGCGTGCTCTCGAGCTTCTGCAGGTGCTCGTCCGCCGCCGGCCGCGGCAGCGTGAAGAGCGAGCGGCGCGGGAAGGCCTCGCGCAGGTGCGAGCGCACGACGCCGCGCTCCGCCGAGGCGCCCTCGCGCTCGCCCAGCGCGTCCTCCAGGTAGGCCGCGTCGGAGAGCGCCGCGCCGCGCTGGTCCTCGAGGCGCAGCGTAAAGTCGCGCAGCACCCACATAAAGTGCGGAAAGTAGGGCGCCAGCTCGCCGATGCTCGCCGTCGAGTCGGCCGTCACGCGCACGCACTCGGACACCCTGGCCATCAGCGCCAGCGTCTGCAGCGAGCTCTCGTCGATGGCGCCGACCGAGTTGTACAGGAAGAGGCTGCTGAGCAGCAGGCCCAGCGTGAAGATGCGCACGTCGTGCCCGTTCTCGGCGTCGAGCGCGTCGATCCCCTCCGTGTCCACCGCCACGTACGCGCAGTGCTCGCCCTGCATCACCTTGCGGTGCAGCCAAATGCCCTTCGTGCACGCCTGGACCGTCTCGTCCACGTGGAACCCGGTACCGCGCGGCGCGCCGCACAGCCGGTTCATCAGGTACGACTTGCCCGTGCGGTACTTGCCCGCGCAGGCCAGGACGCCCAGCGGCGCCTTGTGCTCGCGTAGCCACGCCAGGGAGCCCTGGTCGACGCGGTACACGCCCTGCGCGTCGCACATCACCAGCGGGGTGACTTCCCCCGGGGAGGAGTCGGGCGCCATCCCCCCGCGCACCGAGCCGCCCCGGGGGCCGTAAACTGACAACCGGGCCCGCGCCCTCGGCCCCGTCGACGCCGCCCTCGGCCCCGCCCTCCGTCCGTGACCGGCCTTGAGCTGCCCGTCCCGGTGCGGCAGATGCGCCTGGCTTTGAGTCGAGCCCGTTTGAACAAGGTTCAAGGGCAAGCGAGAATGCCGAGGCGTGGATCCCCGGTGAGGTATCCGTGCACCAATGGCGCCAAGCTCGGCGTCACCTTTGCGAGCGTGACCCACGCCAAGACCCCCCACCCCCGATGCACTCGCCTCCTCGACCCGATGCGGGCCGTGGACGTGCGGCGCGAAAGCGCGCACGCGGGTGCGCGCGCTTGCGCGCCTGGCCGACCAAATCGGGGGACGCGGGCGGTTGACAAACCGGCGGCACCGTGCCACCGCCAATGCCTCTATCGCCGAGTGCCTCGCCCGGGGATCCAACCCCGAGTGCCGTACGTTTCCAATATATTGGAATAGTGTACGGACAGACCGTTTACGGGGGCTTTAGGCAGAGTGTCGACGTCCCCCGCGGTTTGGGACTGGTCCACCGCGCCCATTGTTTCTTCGAGAAACTCCCGCGCGGCGTTGCGCTCGGGGCTCTCCGTCCCCTTGTTGCCCCCTTCGAACCCGGACCAGCAGAGGGAACCGTTCCAGTCCGGTACGAACTGCTCCTTCCCGAGCAGAAAACAGACCCCCCGCGTATCGCAGACGAAGAAGGGGAGCACGCCGGCGCCTATGATGACAATGCCGAGGTCGTCGTCCACGTGCTGCACGCGATGAAAGGGCACCCGGAACTCCATCGTTGACACGCGGCCGCAAAAGAAATCAGAGCGCAAGGGCGCGCCCTCGCCCCCGGGGGGTTACTCCTAAACCCCGGGTTAACCCCCCTCCTCCCCCGCCTCCTACGCGTGGCAGGACGCGTCTCGAGCTGCACGAGAAAAGACTTTGTCGGGGACGGAGCGTCAGCCCCGGAACTACTTCCTGCAGGACCTGCCAACTCGCCGATAAAATACTTTGTCGGGGACGGAGCGTCACCACCGGAACTACTTTCTGCAAGACCTGCCACCTCCCCAAGAAAATACGTTGTCGGGGACGGAGCGTCAGCCCCGGACCTACTTTTCTGCAAGACCTGCCACCTCCCCGCGAAAATACGTTGTCGGGGACGGAGCGTCACCACCGGAACTACTTTCTGCAGGACCTGCCACCTCCCCGAGAAAATGCGTTGTCGGGGACGGAGCGTCAGCCCCGGACCTACTTTTCTGCAGGACCTGCCACCTCCCCGAGAAAATACTTTGTCGAGGACAGAGTGTCAGCCCCGGAACTACTTTCTGCAGGACCTGCCACTTCCCCGAGCAAATACTTTGTCGGGGACGGAGCGACACCACCGGAACTACTTTCTGCAGGACCTGCCACCTCCCCGAGCAAATACTTTGTCGAGGACAGAGTGTTGGCCCCGGAACTACTTTCTGCAGGACCTGCCACTTCCCAGAGCAAATACTTTGTCGGGGATGGAGCGACACCACCGGAACTACATTCTGCAGGACCTGCCACCTCCCCGAGAAACTACGTTGTCGGGGACGGAGTGTCAGATTTCGAAAAATACGTTCTGCAGGACCTGCCACATCCCCGAAAAAATACTTTGTCGGGGACGGAGTGCACCCCTGGAACTACTTTCCGCAGGACCTACCACATCCCCGAGAAATTACTTTGTCGGGGACGGAGCGACACCACCGGAGCTATTTTCTGCAGGACCTGCCACCTCCCCGAGAAAATACTTTGTCGGGGACGGAGCGTCACCACCGGAACTACTTACTGCAGGACCTGCCAGGTGCTCGTATAAAAGATGGTTCGTGACACTCAATGGACACGAGCTCGGTGGACATTCGATTGACACGTGCTCGACGGACGCTCGGTTGGCACGTGCTCGATGGACGCACACGTGCTCGATTGACACTGGACGACACGGGCTCGATTGACACTCGATTGACGGGTGCGCGCCACTGGGTCACGGCGCCACTCCGCGCGAGGGTTGGCGCCACTCCGTACGGAGTGGGTCGCGCCACTTGCTCACCGAGCCTTCCTGTCCGCCTTAATGTTGTTCACGCGGCGGTACATAATACCCTCGCTGCGCCCGGAGCCTTGCGCAATGAGCGTTAGCGCAATGTGGTGGGGCGTCATCTCGAGCGCAAGCAAATACTTGATGCTGTAAAATTCTTGGTCGGTCCAACGCTGGTTGTGCAGCCGAGCTTTCGGGCGGGTAGATGCCTTGGTTGGCGCCCGAGCGTTCGGGCGGGTAGATGCCTTGGTTGGCGCCCGAGCGTTCGGGCGGGTGGGTGCCGCGGTGGCTGGCGGCGCCAGCCGCGGCGGCACCGGCAGCGGCACCCGCAGCGGCACCCGCAGCGGCGGCGGGTTGCGCGGGACGGGCGCGGCATCGGCGGGTGCGGCTTGGCGGTGGGTATATATGCCACGGCCATTCTCGATGGCCCCGAGCTGGAGGTGGAACATGGCGCTGGGCCGTTCCGTGAGCTGCCAGCGCGGGAAGCCATCGAGGACGGCGCCGGAGTCGACCATGGAATCCCCGGGCATCCACCTGCAAGTGCACATTGGTCGGCAAGGGCGGCGGTGGCGACGGCGCGCAGGGCGCGCGGCGCGGGCACGCCTGGCAGGCTTCCTACCTGCGAGGCTGCGGTCGCGACGACGAGAAGTGGGGGTCAACCAGTTGCCACCAAACTAACCCGTTCGTGCCAGTGGTCAACTGTCGAAGTGCGGTTGTCCGGTCTCCACCGCGCGGCGCGCTAGTCGCGCTGCCTAGGCCGGTGGCAGTGCTTCTATGGACCATTTATAGTAGGCGGCTGATCAACTGTCCCGAATTGGAATTGTACAGACGCCAATTATGCGATGGACCGTTTGAAAATAACCCGCCCTTGCCAGTCGTCAACCTCGACCGGTACCGCTCACCCCAACGTGCCCCAGTTCTGGGTGCCGCATGGACCAGGCAAGTCCACGCGCCCGCCCACCGCGCGCGCGTCCGTGCACGGGCGCCGCGGCGCGAGGCGCTCCGCGCCTAGGCGGCGTTGCCGCCCAGGCGGCGCTGCCACCCCGCGCCGCCCGTTCGGCCACCCGCCGCTGGCCAACGGCCCGCCCCTCACGGCCACCCGCTTGCCCCGCAGGTTCCCCTCTCCGAGTATGAGCAAGAGCGCCTGGCCAACATACGGGCCAACAACGAGAAGCTGGCCGAGTTGGGCCTCGGCGAGCGACCCCCTGTCCAAAAGCGGGCGCGGAGGCCGTCGCCGGCACCGGCACCTTGGGTCCGTTCGGATCGCGTGACGCGGCCGAAGAAGGCGGTGAACTACGCCGAGGAGCGCCCGGCCCCGCCGGCCGCACGGGCCCGCGCGGCACCCTCGGCGTACTGCACGCGCACCCCCGCGCAGTGGGACCAGCTCGCGGCGCAGTTCCACGTCCACGGCCGCCACATGCTCGACCAGTGCCCACTGGGGCGCGCCCAAGTCGCGCCGTGGCGCCGCGCCCCGCCGCGCGCGGAGACGCTCAAGAGCGTATGCGGCGAGTGGCGCGTCACCTCCCTCTACGAGGACCAGCTGGCCCTCGCGCCCGCTCCACCGGCGGCGCCCGCGCCCCCGCGCGGTGCGCTCGGCCTGCCGCCGGCCGGCACGGGCTACGCGGGGAGGCGCGACTGCTCGCTCCGAGCGGACGGCCGGTGGGAGGCGCGCGCCATCCGCCCCACGCACCGCCTCACGATGACGATCGCGGTCTACCACGCCCTCCCCAGCGGCCTCGCCGAGGCCTTCCGCGACTGGCTCTGGGCCGCAGCGGCACTCAGCGGCCTGCAGGGCATGGTCCAGGGCATCGACGTCTACCCCTCGGCGTCGCTCACCCGCTACTCCGTCCGCTTCGCGGAGGCCGCCACCGCCGAGCAGCGCGGCCTCGCGGGCGATGCCATCTGGCGCCGCGTCGTCCGCCCAGGGGGGGCCCACCGCCTGCCACTCGTCGCGTTCAGGCCCGACCGCCCCTACGACCTGCTCGACGAGTACCTGCTCGACGAGTACCTGCTCGGCGCGTTCAAGACCAGGGACGCGGCCGAGGCGGCGATCGCGCTCTTCCACGCGCTCGCCACCCGCCGCGCCTACTTCCTCCACAAGGAGGACCGCGTCGCGCTAGGCGGGGCCGACCTACCCGCCCTCCAAGCCCTGCACATGGCCGTCACTGCCATCTACGACGCCGACGGGCCGCGCATCCAGTGGACCGAGTAGCGACTGCAAAGTGTGGCAATCTCGGGTACGGGCCAAGTTGACAAACTGATGGCGCTGGTACCAGTCCGTAACAGCCGGTGGGGCGGTGCGGTGAACACGCAGCCGTGGAGCGTGGGCCTGGAAGCGTGAAACGGAGACACCAAGCCCAGCGTATCAAAGTGCGGTAGCGAATGTGAATAGTGTGTCTACTGCCCCTTCGGAATTTCTTAGTTTTTGGGGGAGGGGGGGATCAGATCGCGCCCAGTCCCCCTTTCTTGCCCGCCCATGTGTGCAATATAGTGTCCCCCTTTCCTGCACTCAAAGTGTGGCAATCTCTGGTACGGGCCAACTTAAACAAATGCTGTCACTGGTACTAGCAGCCGGCGTGGCGTGCGGTGAACACGAAGCTGTGGAGCGTGGGCCGGGAAGCGTGAAACGGAAACACCAAGCCGAGCGTATCAAGTGGTGTAGCGACTGTGAATATCGTGTCTCTAATATACATGTACGATACACCAATGTGAATACCTTTAACAAAAAGGCCCAAAAAAACTATGTTTACCCCAAACTAAAACTCAAAATGGGGTCCGATCCGGTACTTGCTGTGCGAACTCCAGACCAGAGTTCGATGGCAAACACGCGTGGAGCGCCAGGCACACGACCCCTTCGCCCGCTGGCGCGGCGATGGCCCTCTGCGGTCAGCGCGTTTCCGCGTACCGCCGGCCAGTCGCCGGCAGCTTTCGCTGCTCGTAGTTGGTTACACACCATGCCACGCGAATAGTCACCCCACGGAGCCCCTTCGGAAGTTCTGATTTTGTTGGGGGGGGGTCAGATCGCGCCCAGTCCCCCTTTCTTGCCCGCCCGTGTGTGCAATATAGTGCCCCCCTTTCCTGCACTCAAAGTGTGGCAATCTCGGGTACGGGCCAATTTAAACAACTGCTGTCACTGGTACTAGCAGCCGGTGTGGCGCTGCGGCGAACAAGCAGCGGTGGAGCGTCGGCCTGGAAAGCGTGAAACTGAACCACCAAGCCGAGCGTATCAAGTGCCGTAGCGACTGTGAATATAGTGTATATAATATACATGTACGATACGCCAGTGTGAACTACCTTTACCAAAAATGCCCCCAAAAACTCAAACTGGGGTCCGATCCGGTACTTGCTGTGCGAACTCCAGACCAGAGTTCGATGGCAAACGTGCGTGGAGCGCCAGGCACACGACCCCTTCGCCCGCTGGCGCGGCGATGGCCCTCTGCGGTCAGCACGTTTCCGCGTACCGCCGGCCAGTCGCCGGCAGCTTTCGCTGCTCGCAGTTGGTACCACCACCGCGGAGCCCCTTTCGGTATTTCAGAGTGTTGGTGTGATCAGATCGTGCAAAGTCAAACCCAGCGTTCGATGGCAAGGACGCGTGGAGCGCCAGGTGCATGCGCCCCACCCGCGCCCGGTGGCGCGGCGATGGCCGCTGCGGCCGGCACGGCCTCGATTGCCGCCCAGCCGTCAGCAGCGTTCGCTGCGACCCGAAGGGCGCCGCCGGCGCCGGTGCGCGCACGGGGGAGGGCTGACGCGGGCTGCCCCGCAGGGAAACCCACCCGGCTCGCCGCGGCCAACGCCAAGCGGTTCCAGGTGCTTTCCGGCCGCGCAGCGGACATGGCGCGCGGGGGCTGCCTCCAGAAGCAACGGGCAAATGCTCCGGCTCCAGTCCGAGTTCTTCTCGAGGCGCAGCCCGCCGGCAACGGGCCCGTCCTGTACCTGAAGGGCACGGTGAAGGACGCCCCGCTCGTCCCCGGTCTGAAGATCACGTGCACCGATCTGCGCTTCGCCAAACCGGATGGCCGGCTTCACCTGCAGGCGGACCTCGGCATTGCCGCCAGTGCGTCAGGTGGGTGGCGCGCCAGTCGGCAGCTCGCTGCCTTCCCTCCGCGCGCCAGCCTCACGCGCGCCTGCTCCCGGTTCGCGTGCCGCAGCCCTGCAACTCGGGAATTTGCTCACCGCGCTGCTTGGAAACGGGCGCAGCGCTACATGGAGTCGCTGCACGTGCTCCTGGCCTCTGGGTTTGAGCGCTTTGACAACGCGTGCATGGCCCTGCTCCTCGAGCTGCTTCGGAAGTACCCCAACATCTCGTCCGTCAACCTGGGCGAGCTCGTTCACCCCCAGCTGGACTGGAGCGTGTTCCTCGCGTTTCTCAAGCACCAGCCGCTCGGCGGCGGCGTGGTGGCCGTCTTCATCGACGAAACCGTGGACAGGGCAGGGTGGCTGCGACGCGGCGCAAAGGATGCGGTTAAAGCGCACCGGAAGGCATGTGAGGACGCGGCCAAACTCCTCCTGCCCGAGCGGCCGGGAGGCGTCGGCTACGACAAGAAGGCACAGAAGGAGGCCGCCCTCCTCGTTCCGTGGCGCGCGCCCAAGCTGTATGCAACCAAGGCGACCCATGCTGGCACCAGCGAGGAGGACAACGTGTGGTGGGGCTACCCCTTCTGGTACCCCAAGAAGGGCTGGGCGAAACTCGGCGTCGAGTGAGCCGGCCGAGGGCGAACCCAGGGCGGGCGCGCCGCGCTCCGGCTCCTTCGACATGGGTCGCCGCCAGGGCGGGGCACCGTGCGCAGTGGAAAGGCAACCGCGCCGTTGTTTCTTGCGGTTGGCGTGTTTGTACAATCGATTGGTTCACTTCGAGGCAGTATTGCACCATACGACAAGGGCCGAGTATTTGCCCAGAGAGTTGGCACGCCCTGAAGAAAGTAGTCCCAGGGCGGACGAGGCAGAAACTACTTGGGGGGCGGATGCTCCGCCCCTGACACCGTATTTGCTCAGAGAGTTGGCACGTCCGACCGAAAATAGTTCCAGGGCTGCTCCGTCCCTGACAACGTATTTGCTCAGCGAGTTGACACGCCCTGCAAAAAATAAATTGGGGAGCTGACGCTCCGCCCCTGACAGCGTATTTGCTCAGAGAGTTGGCACGTCCGGCAGAAAGTAGTTGGGGGCTGACGCTCCGCCCCTGGCAAAGTATTTGCTCAGAGAGTTGGCACGCCCGGCAGAAAGTAGTTGGGGGTCTGACGCTCCGTCCCTGACAAAGTAGTTGCTCAGAGGGTTGGCATGCCCTGTAGAAAGTAGTTGGGGGGCTGACGCTCCGTCCCTGACAAAGTATTTGCACAGAGGGTTGGCACGCCCGGCAGAAGGTAGTTGGGGGCTGACGCTCCGTCCCTGACAAAGTATTTGCTCAGAGGGTTGGCACGCCCGGCAGAAAGTAGGTGGGGGACTGACACTCCGTCCCTGACAAAATATTTGCTCAGAGGGTTGGCACGCCCTGTAGAATGTAGTTGGGGGGCTGACGCTCCGTCCCTGACAAAGTATTTGCTCAGAGGGTTGGCACGCCCTGTAGAAAGTAGTTGGGGGGTTGACGCTCCGTCCCTGACAAAGTATTTGCTCAGAGGGTTGGTGCCCGGCAGAAAGTAGTCGGGGGGCTGACCCTCCGTCCCTGACAACGTATTTGCTCAGAGGGTTGGCACGCCCTGTAGAAAGTATTTGGGGGGCTGACGCTCCGCCCCTGACAAAATATTTGCTCAGAGGGTTCGCGCCCGGCAGAAAGTAGTTGGGGGGCTGACGCTCCGTCCCTGACAAAGTATTTGCTCAGAGGGTTGGCACGCCCTGTAGAAAGTAGTTGGGGGGCTGACGCTCCGCCCCTGCCAACGTATTTGCTCAGAGAGTTGGCACGCCCGGCAGAAAGTAGTTGGGGGGCTGACGCTCCGTCCCTGACAACGTATTTGCTCAGAGAGCTGGCACGCCCTGTATAAAGTAGGTGGGGGCTGACGCTCCGCCCCTGACCAAGTATTTGCTCAGAGAGTTGGCACGCCCTGCAGAAAGTAGTTGGGGGCTGACGCTCCGCCCCTGACCAAGTATTTGCTCAGAGAGTTGGCACGCCCTGCAGAAAGTAGTTGGGGGCTGACGCTCCGCCTCTGACAACGTATTTGCTCAGAGAGTTGGCACGCCCTGCAGAAAGTAGTTGGGGGGCTGACGCTACGCCCCTGACAAAGTATTTGCTCAGAGAGTTGGCACGCCCTGCAGAAAGTAGTTGGGGGGCTGACGCTCCGCCCCTGACAAAGTATTTGCTCAGAGAGTTGGCACGCCCTGCAGAAAATAGTTGGGGGCTGACGCTCCGCCCCTGACAAAGTATTTGCTCAGAGAGTTGGCACGCCCTGCAGAAAGTAGTTGGGGGGCTGACGCTCCGCCCCTGACAAATTATTTGCTCAGAGAGTTGGCACGCCCTGCAGAAAGTAGTTGGGGGGCTGACGCTCCGCCCCTGACAAAGTATTTGCTCAGAGAGTTGGCACGCCCTGCAGAAAGTAGTTGGGGGGCTGACGCTCCGCCCCTGACAAAGTATTTGCTCAGAGAGTTGGCACGCTCTGCAGAAAGTAGTTGGGGGGCTGACGCTCCGCCCCTGACAAAGTATTTGCTCAGAGAGTTGGCACGCTCTGCAGAAAGTAGTTGGGGGGCTGACGCTCCGCCCCTGACAAAGTATTTGCTCAGAGAGTTGGCACCCCCTGCAGAAAGTAGTTGGGGGGGTGACGCTCCACCCGCGGTTGGTATCAGTTTGGAGCGAGGGAGGGGGACCCCTGACCCTGTCCCCTGTCCCGGAACCGGGGTGGATGTGCGCGGTTGGCTCCGCTTCCGCGGAGGCGGCCCCCCGCTCTGCCGCGGCTGCCTCTGCCGCGGCTGCCTCTGCCGTGGCTGCCTCTGCGGCGGACGCGGTCCCAGCCGTATGGTCAGGTGCGCTTCCAGCCGATGTGCTGTCGTATGCGCTCGCCGGCCTGGCGGCGCACGAACTCGCCCGCCTGGCATCGACGTGCAGGTATATGTGGCGCGGTGCGTCGGGGGCCAACGCGCCCGGGGGCGCGTTGGCCCCGGGCCCCGCTGCGTGGGGCGGTCCGGTGGAGGAGGTGCTACGGGCGCGCGCCGCTGGGCGCGGGCTGTGCCCCGTGGCGCCCTCGGCGCCAGGGGCCGCGTCGCGGGTGCCGCACCTGGCGCGGCTCGAGGAGCGCGCGCGATACCTGCGCCACACGCCCCTCGCGATGAGCTTGTTCCACCGCTTGCTGGTGGACGGCGCGGGCCGTTTGCGCACCTGGAGCGAGCGTGAGGATTACACGTGGAAAGGCGTGCTCCGAGGCCACGCGCGCCCGGCGACCGCGGCTCGGCCGGGGTTTGACGTGGAGTTTCAGCACGTGGCACCGGGCGGGACCCCGCCGGCGCCGATGCAGTTCGAGTCGTTCCAACCGGTCCCGTCGATGCGCGGCGTGTGCGTGGTGAGCGTGGCGTGCTCGGGCTTGCACAGCCTGGCGCTCGGCGCCGGAGGCGAGGTCTACTCGTGGGGCTTCGGGGCGGACGGGGCGCTCGGGCACGGCGATGAGCTGCCGCGGTGGACCCCCTGCCGGATCGCCGCGCTGGAGCGCGCCGAGAGCGTCCGCGCCACGTGCCACAAGAGCGCGGCGGTGGGCGAGCGCGGCCGCCTCTGGACATGCGGCAAAGCCTTCGCCCTCCGGGGGGGGATCGCTTGCGCGACGGGGCTCGGCCATCCACTGGAGCGATGTACCCCGAGGGGCACGTTCGGGTGCACCGCGGACACGGGCGCCCTGCTGGTGCTGACCCCGCTTGCAGTGGAAGGGCTCGCCGGGGAGCGGGTGGTGGGGGTCGCGCTCGGCGAGAGCCGCATGCTGGCCGTGCTCGACACGGGGGCGGTCTGCTCGCGTGGCGTCGGCCCGGCGGTGCGCGGAGGCACGCGTTCGGGCGAACAGCGCTTCGAGTCGGTCGAGGGGCGCCATTTCGTGGCCGTGGCCGTGGGATTGCAGTACAACTACGCACTGGCCGAGACGGGCGAGCTCTACGCTTGGACGCGGGACAGCGCCCCCGTGCCGATCATGCACAGCGTAAAGCTCATGGTGGCAGAAGCCGACTCCGAGCTCGTGTACGCCGTCACCGAGGAGGGCGCCGTGTATTCCTGGTGCGAACGCGGCTCTGGTACGAGTTGTCGCCGGGGGGGCAGCAACCAGACCTACCCCCGGGTTCCCGGGGGCTCCCGCCCGGCGCTCGTCCACGCGCTTGGCGGTGTCCCGGCAGCGGCGCTTGCGTTCCGCGGCGCGATGGCCGTCGTGGCGGACGAGGGCGGGGAGTTGCACTGTACGCGGCGGATTGATGACCCTTCGTTCCACACGCCGCACGTGGCGGTTTGCTTCCTCGACAGTGCGCCTCCGCTCGGCGGGGGGGCCCGTTGGCAGGGGCGCTTCACGGTGATATCCGAGGTGCGCGCGCTCGTGTGCGTGTCGCCCCGGGTCGTGGCCGTGTCGGCCTCCCAGTGCTGCGGCTCGGTCGCGTCGCCCATCCCTCGCAGCCACGACGCGGCGGCTAGTGGCTTGCTCGAGCACACGGATGCCTTGTCTCTTTCGTGACAATCGCGCGTACGCCAAGAGTTGCCTGGCGCAGGAACACAGCAGAACCGCAATGCTACTTTTTCGGTAGAGCTACACGCGGACCACGCAAAGCTACGCGCACGCCCATGCAAAGCTACGCGCAAGCCCAACGCAAAGCTACGCGCACGCCCGCGCGAGGGTTAGGGTTAAGCAAGCCCATGCAAAGCTACGCGCAAGCCCACGCAAAACTACGCGCAAGCCCACGCAAAGCTGCGCGCAAGCTCATGCAAAGCTACGCGCAAGCCCACGCGAAGCTACACGCAAGCCCACGCGAAGCTACACGCAAGCCCACGCGAAGCTACGCGCAAGCTCATGCAAAGCTACGCGCAAGCCCACGCAAAGCCACGCGCAAGCCCGCGCAAAGCCACGCGCAAGCCCACGCGAAGCTACGCGCAAGCTCATGCAAAACTACGCGCAAGCCCACGCAAAGCTACGCGCAAGACCACGCAAAGCTACGCGCAAGCCCACGCGAAGCTACGCGCAAGCTCATGCAAAACTACGCGCAAGCCCACGCAAAGCTACGCGCAAGCCCACGCAAAGCTACGCGCAAGCTCATGCAAAACTACGCGCAAGCCCACGCAAAGCTACGCGCAAGCCCACGCAAAGCGACGCGCAAGCCCACGCGAAGCTACGCGCAAGCCCATGCAAAGCTACGCGCAAGCCCACGCAAAGCTACGCGCAAGCCCACGCAAAGCTACGCGCAAGCC
>Ga0335398_10004345_pt1 | contig 19758 bp, 22 predicted proteins | sample BON03_FD_205742 | JGI IMG/M metagenome (GOLD analysis project Ga0335398, IMG submission 205742) | Freshwater microbial communities from Lake Bonney liftoff mats and glacier meltwater in Antarctica - BON-03 (spades assembly) (version 2) | ecosystem: Environmental > Aquatic > Freshwater > Ice >... | reverse complement strand
GGCGTGGCGCCGGAACGTGTGAAGCCCCGTGTATATTAGGGAGAGTTTTGGACAGCACCTTTATGCAGGCTAGAGTGAGGCTGAGCTGCAGACATAGTCTAGGGGTGGGGAATATGCCAGAATTGGTCGGAGATCGGTCCTGCCTAAGATCTTCAAAAGATTTTTTTGCAACAATGCGAGTCTCAATAACGTGGCATGCCCCTTCTCTCTCTCTCTTCAGCCCAACCTGCACCGTCTCCCCCCTTACCAGGCTGACGCACACGGGGAGGGTTAGATCCCTCTGCGCGTGTCATATGTGCATCGCACTGCCAAAATTTGTGGGAGAACGGTCCAGCCTAACATTTTCAAGATTTTTTTGCAATAATGCGAGTCTCAGCAATGTGGACTTTTGACAAAGCGCCAGGCCGCTGCGTCAGCAGGATGCATCACATGTAGGCCACCGGATTTGCTCTCACCCCACCCTTCTTCCTTCTCCCACTTGTTGTTTGAAGTCTGTGCATTGATTGCCCACTACGCCGCTGGCATACTGTCAAACCAATCTCATATAAGTCAACATCTCCTTGTGCCCAATGGTTACGCAAAGGTCACATAATTGAACACGCGACGCAGCGTGTCTGTCCCACTCGGCAATTGACTATTTCCACCCACTCTTCCCTCCCTCGTGGCCAGCCTTGCTTCACTTCTTGAGTACAATAACAACTCGCGTTGTTGGCCCAGATCCACTCATCATGGAGGGTAGGCTGGGGTCACGGTACCTGATTTTAGCTTCCCCTCAGGGGGGCCCCTGGCCTCTAATCGTGTTCTCGATTGCAAGTCACTAGCAATTCGAGGTAGAAGAGGTATGATTACGATTTCGAGACATCTTGGTGAGGAGAGTGGATCCAAATTGAGATTGTGCCATGTAACTTGATTTGTCCTTTTCTTGGCACTCTTAGGGCATTGGAAAAAAGTTTCAGATCAAAAAAATCTCAAGACTAAAGAGCTGAATGGAAACAAGCAGCTACCCCCGTCTCGCTTCGAAACAATGACAGAAAGACAGAAAAGACTAGGAGACACTTTCCTGCCACGCACGCGTATTTTCCATGCGTATTTTCCTGCGTATACGCGGCCGCATGGACCAGAAGTGAATCATGCACGCCATGCACCCACCAAGACTATAGCACCCTCACCTCCTCTTGTCACGGTTGGCTTTGCTGCTATAAGCTGTCTCTCCTTCTCTGCTTGCTTCTTTTTCTGAATAGACTGATTTTGAGATCCGAATTTCCGGGGCGCGCGGCAAGCGTAGGGGCTTTAGCTCTGGAGCCGCCGCGCGCCACTCGCAGCATGCCAGAGCCCACACGGAATTTTTCCCCAAAAACCCAACTTTTTTTTCCATTTTTCTGAGTTCAGCCTATACTTTTTTTTTGGAGACACTTTTTTTTTTGAGACAGGCTAAACCCAAAAGTCAAAAATGTGAGTTCAGCCGGCTGAACTCAAAAATGGCCAAAAAAACGCCCGAAACCGAATTTGGTGCAAAAAAATGCCGTCGAAAGAAACTTGAGTTCAGCCGGCTGAACCCAGATTTCAAAAAAAATATGGGTTCAGCCGGCTGAACCCAAATTTTTGAGAAAATAGGAGTTCAGTCGGCTGAACCCCACTGTTTTGAACCATCTCGAGTCGAGCCGGCTCAACTCGAGATTTGTTGAAAAATTGGGTTTCCAAATCGGTCCGTATAGGCTCTGGCTGACTGCGAGTGGCGCGCGGCGGCTCCAGGGCTAAAGCCCCTCCGCTTGCCGCGCGCCCCTAATTGAGATGTTCGTGACGTTGATAAGCTTTTGTGAAACCTTTAAATCATTTTGGGACCTCACTGAGGTAAGTGCGCAATCCTGGTACAAAGTGCGCACTTACCATTTAGTTAACCCGACTTTCAAAATCAATCTATTGCACAGCCTCACAACGGCCTGGTGGTGCACCAGGTTCAGAACAAGGAGTGTTCATAATTCCTAACCCTTATTGGCACGTGATGCCGTTTTCCAACTTTTGGTAAATTAACTCAACGGTACAGAACACTGGCAAGCGCGCACAGATTCCACTTGTGGGTCTTTTTCCGAGTCTGTGTACTCCTGACTTGGGCTGGCCAGCCCGAGGTAGGAAGGCCCGGACCTTCAGTGGGTACAACAAACCTTTTTGTTTTTGAGAGGAAAAGTACGCTTCCAGGCCCTTACCCTCTAAGAGAGCTCATGACAGCAATACCTTGGGCTTTGCTACGGTGTGCTGAGGTGTAAGTTGTTAGCTCAGGGCAGACTGCAGCATCTACGTAGCTCATCAGCAGGCTTCTCAACCACTTCTTCCTCGCCTCCAAATTCAACTGCCTCCCAACCACCCTAATCTAGTACACACACAGTCAAGTGGTATAAGAGTGTATTATTATAAGAAACTTCATGCGTGTCCCCTTGCTGGCACGACGACCCAGTGTTTGCTGCAAACGAACCACTCAGTGCCTATATGTAAACATTTATGTGTTGACGGCGCGGTACTTAGTACACAAACAAAACACCAACCTGTGCTGCATCCCCCCCCTCAATCGTATCCTCCAAAGGGCGGGGGGGGGGTTGCAGAGGACGGTTGCTTTGCAACATCAGCTATTCGTTGAAATACATGTCGAATAGCTCCAGCGACGAGATCACTGTGAGGTGAAGACGGAGATGCGTCACGTTGCACTCTATGCGTGTCTATTTAACGTGTAAATCTGAATAATATGTGAGTGAGTCTGTAGAGTTCAAGTCTTATTGTTGATGTCAGTGAAATGTGTGCGCGCGCTGCCACGCGGCGTCAGCAGGATGTGCTTCTTTCTTGTTAGTGGTCGAGCGAATCGTTGAGTGGCTGTCTGCCTGTAGGTATCGCGAACATGCGGCGTCCGTTGAGTCGGATGGGTGCTATGTCGTCGCCCTCGTCATCGCTGTCCGTGCTGCCACACACAAGAACACACTCGCACGATCAATTACACTACCCACTAGACGTAAGCATCTTGTGCAGCGCCTGTCGACCGACCCACTGCACACTCTCGATCGATTTTGTAATTGGGAGGGGCAAGACCTGGTTAGTGTATTGGGCGCGGATAGCTCCTTGTTAGCCGGCAGCGCCTTGTCAGGGAAGTCTGAAGCCGAGGCAGGTACACCCCTCTTGCCAAACAGCACTCCATAGATTGCCTGCCGTTCTCACATGTCAGTACTCTGGCACCTCCTCAACCTACTCTTGAGACAGTGTCATGAGCAACCAAGTGTCAGCAACAGGGACCTGGCGCTTGGAAGCAGCCTCGGAAGTCTGCCGTCGGGCCTGGTGTTGGTGTTGCGGGTTCATGTTCTCCTTGTCCCTTGCCAGCGGGTGGTGTATGATCTTTTCGACCTGCCGCTCCTGACCATCACGATCAACGACAGTGCCATGTCGGGGATGCGGTGTGGGGGAGCGCGGCTCGCTTGATGTCACATTGCCCTGCAACACATTATTTGGCTTCACTTCGGCGCGTACACCGCACCCGCCAGCCTGAGCGTTCTGCGCCTGCACACGCATATTTTTGGCTCGCGCCGCCATGGCATCTTCGGGACCAGCACCTTCCTTGACCTCACCCGAGCCGACGCGGCGCGGTGAGGTGGGCACGTCGGAGCAACTGTGACGCCTTTGAAAGGCAGCATCCATGGGGTGCACATGCGGCCGACCGCCAGCGCTCATCCCGACCAACTCACTTGACTCGTGTGACACCTTGCCCGGCGCTGCAGTGTGCATCTTCTCGGTCTCGCGCGAGGCAACAGCGGCAGCCGTGGCCGACGCGTCGGCCACACCGAGCTTAGCGGTATTGAGCGAAGCCTGCTGGTCGTCGAGCGCCTTTTTGCGCTTTTTAAGCTCGGCATAAAGGACATGATACTCTGACTTGGCCTTTTCGAGTTTGCGTTCCTTGTCTGCAGCACCTCGCTCGCGACCAAGCACCTCCTCCTCGCGAGCTTTCAAAGCATTGTCGCGGCTTTCCAAAGACGCACGCGCCTCAGCCTCGAGGGCGGCAGCACGCGCCTTACCATCAGCCTCGAGTTTTTCCTCGCGTCGCCGCAGGTCGTCCTGCTTTGAGTGTCCCTACATCAGTGGGTGCCCTTACCGGCCACCAAAATGGTGCGACACCTGCAGCATCGCAATGCAGGTACTAGCCAGGCAGCATGCAAGGGAACATGAGAAGAGAGAGGCGCAGAAGAAGAGAGGGGAGCAGAAGGGCAAGGCAAGTGCACCTCGCGACGTTTGAAATCATCAGACACCTTGTCTTTGTCCTTGTCGTCATCGGCCATCTTGCCGCCACGAAGATTTTTCTCCTTTGTCACAAGCTCCTGGGCACGCTGAGCGATCTCATCTTCTTTCGCCTGCAGCCGGCGCAACTGCTGCCCAAAATACCGGTCCATCTATTGTGTGTGTGCGTGCATCGTCACCTTCTGCCCTTGCGTCACATGCCCACAAAATCAACAAAGCGACGCTCACACATGAGAGAGACATACATAAAGCGCTGGAACAGCCTGGGCGGCCTTTACAGCAAGCTCGGCCTGCTCTTGCATTCGTGGCAGCTTGAAGAGGTCCTCGATACTCGGACGCTTGGTCGACTCGAGCTGCAACATACTGCGCACCGCACTGTTGAGCTCATCCGAGTAGCCCTCGGGCAGTCGTGCCACGCGTCCTGCCTTGATTTTTACTGCGAGGGCCAGCTGATTGGCAGCCTCGAAGGGCGGTGCGAGGGCGGCCATCTCGTAGATGAGACAGCCCATGGACCATATGTCGCATTTCTCGTTGTAGGGCAACTCGTTCACCTGCTCGGGCGCCATGTAGTAGGGCGTTCCCTGTCCGTTGTGTTTGTGTATATGTGTGTGCCATCTCCCTATCAGCTGTCTGTTCATGTCATGAACGCTCCTGCATGAGCAAGACGCCTGTATGTATAGAAGCACTGCCGCTCCTACTCTTGCACGCCCAGACAAATAGATGGAGACGTAGACGTGTGCGCATATTTTTTGCCACCGTGGCTGCTCGCTCTCTGCGTACACACGACTCACCACGTTGGTCTTGGCGAGTTGGGTATCTGAGGTGAGGATACGAGCAAGCCCAAAGTCTCCGAGCTTGAAGAGCTGGTGTTTGTCGATAAAGACGTTGGCTGGCTTGATGTCTCTGTTGTTTGGGTCATGTCAAGACATTCGCTCGGATTTTTTTCCTTGTTTGATCAGGTTTCTTTTGTTTCACGCATACCACAGGCGAAAAGAAAGGAAAAAAAGTTGACACATAAAATAATGAGAAGCGATGCCTTTTGCATGTGCACGTGCATATGCCCGCTTGCTATCTGTGTACGCACGCAAATTTGAATGGGCCCACGGTATTTTCTGGGACTGTGTGTGCGTGTGCAGGGGCGGGAGGAAGTCGAAGGGGAGATGGGGTGTGGGAAACCTGTGGAGAATCTTGAGCTTGCGCGAGTGGCACTCGTGCAGCGCGCATGACAGCTGAAAAAAGAGCGACCATATGCGGCTCTCTTCCATTCGCTTGCTCGATCGCTTGTACCTATACACAGTCACACGCGCGCGCACACACGTTTATATGTAGGCAGACTAAAATTTCCAAAGGATAGACACGGCACTACGCCATCGACACATTGCATTTGTGTTCCCATACAATCACGTTACCAGATCTGGCGACATGGACAAGGGCAAGAGAAACTCAGTGGGCAACGTACTTGCGAATGACTGACGACAGGTCGCCATTCTCACAGAACTCCATGATGATGTATATCGTGGAAGACTCTCTATCAATAATCCGGTCCTGTTTCCTGTGGTGTGAGAGACTGCCAACGAGGGGGGAGAGCGAGCAAGGCGAGACAACCAAAACAGGCCGAGATTGCTGGAAGCCAGCAACGGCAAGAGTGTATGGGGAGACCTTGTAGCGCACAATATTGGGATGCTTGAGTTCACGAAGAATGTTAACCTCGCTGACCAGCATACTCTTTTCTTTCTCGCTCATGCGCCCATACCGAATCTCTTTCCACACCAACACCTATCAGACCAACACATTATTAATCCGTCGAACGTGCTGCTCTTAGAAGTGCAAGTCTCTCCCCGATTTATGTTCAGATGCAATGATTTTTTTATGGGATTGACAATACGTGTGTAAATTTTATTTTAATTGATGTTCTTTGGGTTGCCTACGCGATAAGTTTAGGTATTTTCAAGCTGCGCCACTTTGACCAGCACAAAGCTTCTGTGCGTCGCCATTTGTTCTGCATGGACGCACAGGAGCATGGTTGGGGAAGCAAACAGCTCGGGGGCAACTGTTGGCAGCAAACACACGCACACAATCTAACAAATAGCAAACTCCATCAACCGACGCCACCAACATCCGCACAGCAGCTGCTGTAACAAATAGGAGCATTCGGGGTAGCGCTGCAACAATCAGAGCATGGTCGCTGCCTCCATGCTCGTGTTGTTGCCGCAGTGCTGGTACTGCTATCATTTTCGGTACTAACTTCTGCCTGTCTTCTCCTCTGCCATATGGAGGAGTGGGGATAGATCGAAGAGCCGTGGGGCGGGAATGCGGAAAGGCTGCAGCACCTTTTTATCAGACTTGCGGACGATACGGCGGATGGTTCCAAAAGAACCGCTGCCCAGCTTCTCTAGCACCTCGTAGCCCTCCATGGTGACAGTCGGGTCACTGAGGCGTATCAAACACGCTATCGTGTGCAGTTCAAGTCCGATGGAGATTGCAAGGTCGAGCAATCACCCTGGATGGAGCTGGGCACCCACGTAGATGATATATTGCGGAGGTGTGCGGACCCGGACTGCAAGCACGCAAGCTGCGGTCAAGCAAGCCAACGGCCACCCAACACTCTTGCTCAAGTCTTCCGAAATGCCGTTTTGCGAACCATATTGTATTTACAAATACGAATTTTTACACGCCTTTTGTCACGTCCCTCTTTACAGACCCCTGACGGTTGAAACTCGGGCAGTTTGCTACAGCGAGTGTCAATAAGATGAGCGTGGGCGACAGATCGCGACCATCGTCGGGTGTCCTGGTATGTGCTCACGAGCGATCTCATCGATATCAAATTTCACCAACGATTTCTGCCAAATGTCACTTACTCACTTGCGACTATGTTCCTGTGTAAGGAAATGCATCATGAGTTGGTGCGCACTCATGCGGTACTTGGCGTGTATATTATGAGTGAATTCATGTATAGTATGTGCGAATGCATGCATGCCTGTATACACATCTCTGGAGATTGCCTCTTCAAAGAAAACATGCGCCAGATACATGCACACACTCACCCAAACCAACACACAAACACACGAACACACATGACGTTGGAGGAAACAGAAAGAGCAAGTGGAAGAAGAATCGCGCGGACCGCGGATAAAACAATACATATCGGCACTATCACGATCAGGGGGGCACCAAAAGCTGGTGCTCAAGGGCGAAGGCCCGCCCCAGAAAGGCGCCCCCGAACGGACAGGGGAGGGCGAGAGCAATTCAAATAAAGATCGCAATGTCGTCCTTCAAAGTAGGGCCAGCGTGTATGTATTTGCACCCTCTGAGGCGCACCATTGTTGTGCGCGGATGTCTGCCTTGTGCGAAGTTTCGATTATCGTCGAAGATGATAAGCATTGTTGTGTGTTTGTGATTGTGATGATATTATGGCACTGAGAATGACTGGCTCTATGCTGGCGCTCAGGACGGGAAGAGAAGAAAAAAGTCAAGCAACAGACCATGCTTGATATCATGATGCTCCTGGACACTACGCATCTTTCCGGTACCCCTCCTTCCTTAAGAACTCCTGCACAGCACCCACCCTCGCGCAAACTCGTATTTATACATACATACATGTACTTCCAAAAATATGTATACACTCTGACTTAGATTGATACATACATTCCATCATACAGACGTATAACCATGCATCCAAACACACATATGCACACACAAACATGCACATGCATGCATAAATTCAAACAGATAGACAGACAGACAGACAGACAGACAGACAGACAGACAGAAAGAAATACAAACATGCACACATACATGCATACATTCATTCTGACTTGCACGTATATGTGACGTCATACACACAAGTGTATGCACACACACGCACGCCCGCACGCCCGCACGCCCGCGCGCACGCACGCACGCAGTCATGCACGCACGCACTCATGCACGCCCGCCCGCCCGCCCGCACACACACCTGCACGCATGCACAGGCGCACGCACAGACGCACACATGCACGCACGCATAAATGAACAAAAATATGAAAGCACCCATAAACGCACGCATAAACGCGCGCGCACGTGTACATGACGCACGCGCACACGCACACTCACGCTCCAATTCACACACACATGCAAGCGCACACACACAAACGCACCTGCACTTGCAGTTCCACCATGCAAGTCGGTACCGCCATTCGTGACAGCTGATCCGACGCTGTTTTAATGTCCACTCGCCAGTCCAGATCCAAAAGCTATCGATTCGATGCGGAAAGGGGGGGATCAAAGAGAGAGTGGGGGAGACGGAGAGGGACAATAAAGTGCGTAAGCATGTTTGGAGTCCTGACTGTCGGGTTGCCTCGGCGGGTGGTAGATTCGCACGCGGTAGTTTTGATTTCGCATCTGATTTCGTCAAAAGAAGGTTGATTCGGAATGTTTTTATAGAATGCCTACAGATATTTGAGAACGCACCCTTGGGCCTGACACCTGTGTGTCAATGAGCTCTTCCCGCCACGCTGGCAGATGGTAGCAAACAATCTGTGTGATGAGCTTTGCTAGCTGTTCGTTTGTGTCAGCAGGCAGTTGCTTCACCACGCCTGCTGCGTCGAGCCCCGCCGGATACGCACTGCAACACATAGAATGTCAGAAAGGTAGCAGCATGCGCAGCGATAGCAATGACTTGACAAACAGCATCAACAGCGTGGCTGTCAGGAACACAAACGGGAGCGCGCGCGCACTCAGGGAGGGCGACCATTTCAGAATCACTTTGCGTAGGGCGCTGAGCACGGCCTTGGCCTGCGGCTCCGAAGGGCTCCCGAGGAGTTCTGCTGCTGCCTGCATCTGCATGCTCGCTGGGCCGTCTCGTCGCGTAGCAAACGCGAGGAGGAACAGGTCGTTCACGGCAGGCTGCGCGATTGTGAAGGTCACTTTGCGAGTTGTGAATGTGCATGTTTGCAAGGGGGGAGGCAGCCAAAAAGTGAAAAGAGACAGTAGACGACGCACACCTTCGAGGCACAATTGAGCAGCAGCTCAAGCGCCTTGCAGTCTGTGTCCAAGAGGTGGACATTGGCCATGTTTTGTCATGAACCTTTCCCGCGGTAAGTCAAGTTGGCATGAAGTAGAGAGGTAGCTTACAAAGGGGGGAGAAACCATGGACGAGCTGGAAAGCGTAGCGATCCGCGAGTGCGGGATGTCGGGCAGCCATGGCATCCTGTTTCGTGACTTGATGGAGTTTGTGGGGCAGCGGTGCGGCAATGCAATCAGCGCGCCGCTGCAGACGCTGCTGTGGCGCCGCCTGCGCCTGCTCACCTGCCTGGAGTTTTCGCGCGATGCGCTGGACCGCGTGGCCCAGCTGCTGGCAGAGCCACGCATGGAGCCTGGGGCGCCAAAGGGCCAGCCGCTGCGGCCGCTGCCTCGCGGAGAGCCCATTGAGCTGCACAACCTGCCCGAGCGCCTGGAGCAGGTGCAGGAGCCGCAGCGGCTGCGGCTGACTGCCAATGCCAACACGCGCATGAAGGAGACGGGCTGGATCGCTGCCGATTCGACGCAGACGGTGCGCGTGCTCGAGTTGATTGCTCGCTCGCGGGAAAAGGGCATCCTGCAGACCACGCTGTCAAACGAATCTGGCCTCGACGCGAAAAGCGTCTTCTACTACCTGAAGCCCCTCAAGGCACGCGAGCTGATTGATGTCACGTCTGTCACAATGCCACCGCCTGCGGGCCAGGTTCTTGCTGCGCTTGGGCCCAAGCATGTGAAAACAAACATTATCTATCTGAAGCGGTTCGCGGCTGCCGGCGACGAGGCCGCGCCTGCGCATGAAGGGGTGAACACGCTGGAAGATCTGGCGCCCATTGAGGCGCGCGCCCTGCTATTTCTGCAAGAAGCTACAGGTTGCATTGCGGCAGAGACGCAGGTCAAAAGACATGCAATGGCTTTGTGGCTTGTTGCCCACACCCACGTCGAGAAGTTGTGTTTGAAGAGCAAGACCAATCACGTGTGGGAGCGTGTGCGCCGCACCCTGCAGACGCGATATTTCGTCCAGCGTGTCATGCTGCGCGCCGACGATAGGGGCGTCAAGCGAGAGGTTAAATATGATGGAGAGGACTTGCCTCAGACGCAACAGCAAGAGGTGATTTGCCTGAAACTGCTCGACAGCGCGGCAGCTGCTGCCGCTCAACAAAATGCTCTGCCGGCCCCTGTTTTGGTGGCGCAAGTGACGATGCTCGAGCAAATGCTGCGGGCCATTCAGCGTACAGGGCCGTCGGGCATCCTGCAAGCCGAACTCAACACAGCACTCGGCATTGACCAGCGTGTAGCCTATGAAATTGCTTTGCAGCTCGTCCAATTTTTCGGTGTGCAGCCTAGTCCTGAAAATGTCGGACGCCAGACCCAGTACCGCCTCACCTTCATAGGTCCCACGTCTGATGCCGATGGATGGGTTGGAAGCGCTGCAGGGGCTGCACCTCTTCCTCTTCCTTCGCACTCGGCGTCTGCTGAAACTGGCGTTGTTGGGGGAGGGATAGGCAAGGGAGTAGGAAAAGGTGCTGGAAAAGATGGAAAGGGGGCTGGAAAGGGGACTGGAAAGGTGGCTGGAAAGGGGACTGGAAAGGGGGTTGCACGGGGGTGGGAGGAAGCGTCGGGGGGTGGTGCGGGGGCCGCACGTGAGGAGGATGAGGATGGCCAGAGGGTGTTGACGAGGGAGTGGGTGGTGCGGCATGAGTCGTGGGACAAGGGTGTGCCGTGCACAGAGCAGTTTCTCCAACGATGTAATCATATTTTGGGCAGGTGCTTGTTTTTCGATGTTGCCTTCGAAACCAGTGAAATTCGAGATGCACTGGCAATGTGAATGACATTTTTGTCCATGCAATGTGTATTGGGCAGACTGGCTGTGTCGTCGGCAATGGCATTGACTGATGTTAATTCGTTCTTGAATGGGCTTGAGAAAGTCAACCGTCACAAAAATGCAAAGATTACCAGAGTTGACTATAAAACATCCGATCGTATCATGACTCAGGTCGTTCACACCACAATTCACTTTTTTCCCTGCTCCCCCTCTTTTGGTGCCCTGATGCCGGGGTCACCACCAGGCACTTTTGCTCGAATCTCAAAGTCCATAAACCAGGGGCGCGTGGCGATGGAGCCCTTGGGCGCGCAGTTGCCGCGCGCCCACTGCATCGGACCAGAGGATATTGTGTATTAAATTAAAGGATGAATACACAACATCTTTTAATACACAAAATCCTTTCACACACAACATCTTTTTATACACAACATCTTCTAATACACAACATCTTTTAATACACAACATCTTGTAACACACAAAATCTTTTAATACACAACATCTTCTAATACACAACGTCTGTTAATACACAAAAAATCCGTCTGGCAGATTTATTTATTTTTGGACACTCTTCATGCCAGCCTGGCGTGCAAAAACGGACCGGAAAAGATTTTTTCTCCCCACAACCGGACATATCTTTTTTCCTTTTTGCCCCCGACAAAACCGGACGTGATTTTTTTTGGAAAAAGGAAAAAATCATGTTCAGTATGGGGGAAGAGGAGGGGGGGGAGCTATCGTGTCAGGTTGCCCTCAAAACCAGGCCACGTAACAATATCAAAAATACACCGAAAATACATATATATGTATATATATATATATATATAACCATTATCTTCACGAAAACCCAGCAAAAATCACAAACTGGAAGCGGCTTGCCGCCGCGCGCCCACCGAGTGGCACACGGCAGTTACGGCGCCTGTGTGTGTGTATGGGACATACACACATGTGTGTACACATGTGTGTGTGTACACATATTTGTGTAACCTGTGTGTTTGTGTACGTGCGTGTATTGCAGCTGGAGGGTCTTGGACTGATCAGAAGAGGCACGTACAAAGTGTCGGGCGGAGGATATTCGCGACTCGATCCCAGCAATCTCGACATCTTCGAAGACACCAAGAACGTTGATGTCATTCACCTGCCCCACACAAGACCCGACGGCCCTGAGGTGAAATGACTCTTGTTTTGCAGATTTTTTTCTTTCTTTTTTGTGCGGGCTTTTTCCTTCGCGAACAAATCAAGAGTACTCAACCCGAAAGAAATCTGTCGTGCATAAAGTTCCAATCTATTTTGAGACTCACGAGCATTTGGGATCGTGCCTTCCAGGTTGCGGCTGCGCTCAGGAACAGAGGGCAGCACAAAATGAATGAATACTTGGAAGTTATGGAGGCCGACACAGAGACGGCCACGCAGGTATGTCTGCACATTTTCAAGTGGCTGGTTTCCAGCCAAAATGGAATATACACATTTGTATGTGTGTGAACGTATATGTACATATATGTGCATGTATTTATATATGGATGTGCGGTTCTGGTTGGTGTCGCACACAACCCGTGGCGCACGGTGGCGAGGTGCAACACGCCGAAACTGCCGCGCGTCAGTTCGTGTAGGTCCAAACCCGAATCTCGGAGTCGACAACCCGATACGGATGTATGTAAGGGGGGAAATCCGGAAGTTCTCCAGGATAGTGCATCTCCCCTTAACAAGGTAGATCTGGAGGGTCTCATGGGTGTATCTAAGATACTCTATCCCTGTATAGGGGCATACACTACACTATAGAAAACCTCCAGATTTTTGTCCTTGAAGTCTTGACTTTGTGTACCGACCACTGTGTCCCGACACACGCCCTGGCGGAGTGCGGTCAAATACATCCGTATTGGGTCACGCCCTGGCGGAGTGCGGTCAAATACATCCGTATTGGTTTGTCGACTCCCAGATTCGGGTTTGGACCTACCCGAACATGACGCGCGGCAGATTTGGCGCGTTTTGCCTTGCCGAGCCTCTCGTCGCCAAAGCCCTCCGCTGCCTTGCGCCCCGGGTGCGTGGTAGCATAGGCGCGCCTTGCCGCAGCGCGCCCAACATGCGGGAAAAGGGAGAGAGGTCGGTGTCTTGCGCGTCGAGTGGACACAGAAACGATCAGCTTCTGACTTGGCGGAGGGTTGGCAGATTTTGCAGACGCAGCACAGGGGGCGCCCGGACGAGTTGGAACAACAGAAGCTGGTGGTGCAGACTGGCACATTTCTGAACGGCTATGTGAGCTGCAAGGTCAAGCGCTGGTTAACCTTTCACAAATTTCTTGTCAAGCATTTCCTGGGCTATATTCCCAAGACGCAAAGGGCAGCTGACGGCTCCAAAGACTTGCCACCTCTGCCGCAGTCGCCTTCTGCTGCTGCAGAAGACGTGCCTGAGGGGCAGGGCATCAAGAAAAATGGCGGGGAGGTGGAGGAGGGTAGCGTGCGGGGCTTTACAATGCAGAAGGCGGTGGAGGCGATGCCTGTTGCAACGTTTTTGCATGTAGTGGGGTGTGGGCAGCAGCTGCCAGGGCTGGAGGAGCTTGTGTTGAATGACACGCTCGTAGGCGACTGCCCACCTGATGTGCGCCAACTGCTCTTCCGCCAAAATAATATGAGGTGTGGGGTCAGGCATCGTATCCGAGAAACAATGGAAGCACTTGCAACAATAGGCGTTATCTCTACCGTCTTCTATGATGACCCTGTGGGTGCGGAGGGAGGCGCAGCGGAGGGTGTCGCTGGGATGAGTGATATAGGTGGTGGTGGTCTTGAAGGGGGTAGTGGTGGGAGGGATGAAGATGCGACAATTCGTATTGCCACGTCCATTTTGGTGCAGCGGAACCTGTCGGTGGTCATCGATGACCAGGGGGGGCGGAAGACGCAAGAAAGTTTTGTATTTGAGCGTGAGGAAGACATTGACAAGTTCTGGCGCACGCTTGCTATCCGGGCACGCAACTACATGCAGATTAATCGCATCAAACCTGAACGTGATGATTATGAAAGTGACGACGCTCCAGATGGGCAGGGCTGGGATCGTCTGGCACAGGCGGGGCGCGGAGAGAAGCTGCAGGAAACGCTACTTCAAAGATTTCCCCTTTTGAAGAAACGCAAGACATGGAGTAATTTAGCCTTTGGCGATTGCACGGCGACGCAGCGCGATGCAGTGACAGCACTTTTGAAGCGTGAGCGCATGGCTGCTAACGATCAGGTGACTGGGCTTTCTCTAACAGTCGTCACCGGGCGTAAAGCCCCTCCGCCGCCGCGCGTCCGCGCGCGCGGCAGCGGAGCGCTTTAGTGCGAAGCTGCCGTGCGCCACTCGGGTTACTTCTGCGAACCTGAGATGTTTTTTTTCCTTCTAAAATCTCAAGCACAAAAACCCGGGACAAACCCCCGAGGACACTGCTGACACTGACATGCTGACATTGACACTGATACACACGCACACCCACATATACACACACACACACACACACACATACGCACATACACGAACAGGAATCACTACTAACATACTGTGGCGTGCAGGACTGTGGCAACGTAACACTCTATTCTCTCGTGTGCTCGCCAGACGGAGTGAGAGTCGTGGATCGGATAGCTCGCGAATGTCAGTTAAGCCGCGAAGTAGTAGCACGATTACTTTGTAAAGTCGACACTAGAAAAAATGCCCCCTTTGCTGGACCGTTGCTCCTGTCAGTTGGCACTCGGCTGAACCAACTGTCGGCGCGTAAACGCGTTACACGTTCCCGATCAGACAATAATGAGTGTGAGGAATCAGGTGTTGGCACGCGAGGTGGGGTTGGGGGTGGAGTCGGAGGTGCGAGGAAGGGTTGGTCTCTGGATGTGAATACTTTGAAACGTCAGCGCAAACGCCGGTCTACCTTTGATACAACGGCAGATGCTGACGAGCGTGTTGCTGGAAAAGGTCCCAAACGCAACAGGACCCATGGTCTCTTTCTGTTTTTTACTTTTTTCTTTTGTCTCGCTCATGTGTTTCCTCCCTTCTTTTATGCAGAAATTGCTGCTGATGCATCATGGAACCGCACGTCCATATGTAAATACATGCACATATATGTACATATACGTTCACACACATACAAATGTGTATATACTCATTCACTTTATTGGTATATGTGTAAATTTATATGTATATATCTGCATATATTCATGCATGTGCATGCACATACTACTATTATGTATTCAAATGTACGCGCAATACACACGCACGCAAATACTCTCTCTCACACACACACACATGTCTGCATTCATATATATGTATATGCACACACTTACAGTCTCACACACAGTACCTGCACACACACGAACGCGTTTGAATTTATTTATGTAGTGAATATACACGTGTGTGTATATATTCATGTATATTTTCTCATATACATAATACACATGCATATATATGTATATATGTGTATAAATTGAAGGATACTAATGATTATTGATTGCTTCATATATGTACACGTAAATTTGATCGTGCACGCACACATGCACATCTAGAGCTGGTGTCAATTAAAGTCAGAATGACAATGTTACGGAAACTAGTATATGTTTATCAATTCCGTTTGTCTGTTCTGCATACAAACGCGCACACACAAACTTGCAGCAGGTGCCAATCAAAGTGAGAATGATGACCTTAATGGAAATGAAGGCCAGGAGGCCAACAGTCTTAAGAGAAAGAGAGACGCGCGCAAACAGGCAGGGGAGGACTGGGAGGAGAGCGAGGCAGAGGTTAATGGTGAAGGTGACGAGGAGGTAGGGGGAGGAGCTAAATATGTGAAACCACGAAGTCAACGGAAAGTCTGGCAGCTCGACGATGATATCCATTTACTGATAGTGTATGCACAGGTACTGTGGTGTGCGTGCAGTGGTGTTTTTTCGTCCTAATAGTGTGTTTGCTGCTCGTAGGAGATTTTGTGCATTTGTGTTCTAACTATTCACAGCAATGACCAAGACTTATATGATGTCCTATCTCGAGCAGTTCTCTTTCTTTTCCACAAATCGGCCACAGGGCTCATTTGCAGAAAAAGACCTGCAAAGATTTCTTGGGTTTGCCACCCTTCAAAGCACATGGTTTAAAGCTGCATCTTGAAGTGTGCTGTTTCTCCAAGTGCATAGTGTATCCACTATTTGCATTTGTTTGCAATATTGTATGTATTTTAAGAGACAGTCGCCCGGTGGTGGAGAGCTTGGGCGCGCGTCGGCGAGGTGCAACGTGCCAGAGCTGCTGCACGTCATGTGGGTTCGTCCATCACCAGGAGAAAAATAATGCGGACCCCTACATAGGGGATGTTATCTACCTACATAGGAGAGCAGACAACTCTCCTATGTAGGTAGATAAACTCTTCTATTGAGCATAGATATTAAACTACACTATGTAGGTGCTCAATTTTTTTCCCTCCTGGGGATAGACCTGCCCAGAGACGCGCAGCAGCTTCGGCGCGTTGTGTCGCGCGGCGGCGAGGCGTGGCTGCGCGCCACCCGAAGTGAACTTCTATTCGATAGGATTATTTTTGAGCCTTGACGCAAACAAAATGCCAACTTTGATTCTTTTGAAAACAAATGGGGGACGGCTCTCCTGTTTGCATGTCATGTTTACTATGATATTCACACGCACAGATACGCGCACACAAATGTATCCCCACAGGAGATTACTCCTGCACGCAAAAGTGTGTGTGTGTGCGTGTATGTGTGTGTGTGTGTGTGTGTGTGTGTGCGTTGGTGTGTGTGTGTTGGTGTGGGTGTGTGTGTGTGTATCTGACAATCTATTCTTCTATTCGCAGGCTGTTGAAATATTGTTTGCGCCCGACGGCTCTTTGCTTGCAGGTCCAGATGGTAAAATTGAAAAGAATAGAAATCTTTTGTTGAGGTTGAGGGTGGACTGGAAAATAGTGGCTGGGGCTGTGCAGCTGAAGCAACAGCAGTGCCAGCGGCGTATCAAGGTACTGAGCACAGATTTGCCGCGGCTGCGTGTTGTGTATCGCATGACGTCGCGTGCGGCAGTTGACACCATGACGAATAAGCGTCCGTCGTTGCGGTATGTATGCGCTTTTATGCGTTGTGTGTTTATGTGTGTTGCGTTGTGAGTTTCATTTTGGAGTGCATTCGAATTGTTGCTGGAAGTACCCCGCCACATGCACATCGCATGAACAAGTCGCAGGCTGCAGACATGGGTTGTGAGGCAGAGTCCAAGTGAATTCAGCACGCGCTACTCTCTCTGTCCCTTGCGCGCGCTCTCTTTCGCTCGCTCTCTCTCGCTCGCTCTCTCTCGCTCGCTCTCTCTCGCTCGCTCTCTGTTTTATACACGTTCACCCCCTCTCGTACACACGCGCACGCACACCTGCACGAGCACACGTGCACGCGTTAGACATCACGTGTGTCTAAAGAACCCCACGACGAACCCACGCATATAAACACATGCAAACACGCGCACACGCACATATGCACACACAGATTGGACGCAGCAGGGATGACGAGTGAGGCTATAAGCAAGGCAATGCAGAAACTACTGAACAACTTGCATCTCAGGTATCTCGACTGTGACTAAGGTGGCAACGATTCAGTGGCTCCCTCAATTGCCAGATGTCTTTTGCAAAAAAGCCCTGCACAAGTGAGGTGCTGTTCTAGAAGAGCCCTGCACAAATGGGGTTCTATTCCAAAAGAGTTTTGCCAATTAAGATACACGACTACTTCCCGTCCATGCTCGTCCCTCTTCTATTGCACTGCATTAGCACTCTTAGTACAGCCTGTCCAACCTCCAGCGATATTTTCCAAAGCTGTTTGCCAAGCTCGAAGCGAAAGCTCGTAGGTCTCTTTTGCCACGTTTCAGTGAGAAGAGATGTACGAGCTCTGGCTTCGAGCTTTGCTCCAAGCTTTTCAAAATGTCACTACAGATATATATCTCATCCGTCTGCTCTTACTAGTCTAGTCGCAATTCTGATCGAACAAATTACTCTCGTGCATCTCAGTGTCAGTACGGCACCAATTGATAATCTCGACAAGAGTTGTCTCCCGCCGAATCTGCCGGCAACAGCTGAGGAAATTCGGCAGTTGTATAATGTCGAGCCGCTCTTTCCCAACCGTCCGCGAACCCACGCATGGCCCGATGCGTCGCCGGCGCAGGTATTTTATTACGTGCGAGAGGGGGGGGGGTGTATACTTGACAGTGTGTAAACGTAAATTACCTGCATACATATATATTCATGCATACACACAAAAATACACACGCGCTTTCACGCTCTCTCTCTCTATCACACACACACACACACACACACATACATGCGTACGCACACACACACGCATACACAAAACAGGCGTGTATTCTAGACTGCCTGTTCTTAGTGCTGTCGGTGCAAAAAGAACATTACAACAGCGAACTTGCTCTGCGCCTTCTTGGCCGTTTTGCTGAGACTGACGTGGAGCGTGCCCTTAAACTCCTACGTGAAAAGGTGTGTATGTCATTTGCATGTATTTACGTGTCTGTAGGTGAGTTTTGTGCGTGTGAGTTTACATACATTTCTTTACGGAGATGCTGATGTTGAACATGCCTTGATGCATATGGAATTCTCTATACGTACATGCAAACACGATTGTATGTGCATATACACATATATGCCCATATAGAAATATAGCAACATGAAACCTTATTTATGTATATAAATATACATCTGAGTACATGTTTATGTATTTATATACATGTATGACTACACCCATGGGTATACGTGTACTTGAAATACAGCAACATGAAACCTTATCTATGTGTATAGATATGCATATGAATACATGTTTATATAGGTATATACATGTATGACTAAACCCATGGGTATACGTGTACTTGCACAAACAATGGTGTGATGCATAACAACAACCGGTCCCAGCTTGTGTCCTATCTCGAAAAAGAATGTCTCCTCCTTTTATTTTGGGGTCTGGTCGAGGAATCGATTCGAGGATTCGAATTGGGATGGAAACACAAATTTACTATCAGTGTAGGTTATTGACCCTGAGATTCCAGCAGAATTAATTGTAGTCATGTCATTTGACTGCAGGGCATGATTGTCAAACGACGCGAAGGTGATCGTTCTTGCGGGCTGTCACGTGCTCTCGAAGAGCTGATGAGCCCGTCAAAGGCATATTCGCTCTTGCATCACGAGCTCAAGGTGGCTTCTAAAAAAAGGAAATGGAATCTTGATTCTCCTCTTTCTGGCGGGCAGGTGAGAGTGTGATGGGGAGGGGGTGGGTGGTTGGTTGGGAGGACGCACATCTGTGTGTGCATATGTGTGTGTGTTTGTGTGTGGGATAGTGTGACATGCTTGTGCATTTTGTCTGTGCACTCCCTCCTCCTCTGCTCGACCCCTTTCTCTTGTTTCGTACGTATGTGGCATTCTCATTTCCAACATTCTCTTGTTCTGAGGATTTTCTCCTTCCCTGTCTCATTCTCTTCAATCTTTTTTTTTCCTGCGCTGCCTCCCTCTCTCCCTCTATGCCTCACGGTGTGTCTCTCTGCTGCTCCAACGCAGGTGGCAAGAACCGCAATGCTACTATTAGACAAACGGTTGAAAGTTGAAACCGTGGTGCCCGACTCCTTGGGTCTGGTTTCCAGCTCCGCGGTGGGAGACAAAAGGTCTGGGGGAGAACGGGGGGGGGGGGTTGGAGCAC
>Ga0335398_10004338_pt1 | contig 19774 bp, 21 predicted proteins | sample BON03_FD_205742 | JGI IMG/M metagenome (GOLD analysis project Ga0335398, IMG submission 205742) | Freshwater microbial communities from Lake Bonney liftoff mats and glacier meltwater in Antarctica - BON-03 (spades assembly) (version 2) | ecosystem: Environmental > Aquatic > Freshwater > Ice >... | reverse complement strand
ACAGCTTAATTTGTTTGACAAGCGTGATCTGATGGCGCTGTTAAGAGGTGATCCGCCTGATGACGGATTGCCTGACGTCAATCAAATGAATCTGATATGAAAGTTAACGGGACAGCAGTGTATTCGCAACTATGACAACTGCAAAATATTTTTATTCGGGCAACAATCCCGCCATGGTTCAACTCAAGCAGCTCATGATGGTGTGTGCGCAAAGCGAGGCCTCGGTTTTGATTCTTGGGGAAACTGGTACGGGAAAAGAAGTATTATGCCGCGAACTGCATCAGAATTCCTCCCGCAATCAAGCGCCTATAGTACCAATAAATTGCGCGGCAATTCCTGGTTCCTTGCTCGAAAGCGAACTGTTTGGGTACACCAAAGGTTCATTTACCGGTGCTTCGTCAGACCGAATCGGACGCCTTGAACTTGCCAACGGCGGCACACTTTTTCTGGACGAGATTGGCGACATGCCACTGGAACTGCAGCCAAAAATGCTTCGAGTCATCGAAGACAGGGTTGTCGAACCGCTGGGCGGAGGAAAATCAAAAGCAGTTAATGTGCGCATTATCGCGGCAACCCATCGCGACCTGTATGCAATGGTTGCTGAAGGTACATTTCGCGAAGATCTTTACCACCGGATTAACGTGATTCCGCTGGCAATACCACCCGTTCGTGAAAGAAAAGAAGACATCCCGCACCTTTGCCATTTCTTTGCAAAGAAACATGCCAATAGGGGGCAGCGCCCCATTACGTTCACGCCAAAATCCGCAGAAATTCTACAGGAATATGAGTGGCCGGGCAATGTACGAGAGGTTTCCAATCTGGTCATGCGTTTTAGCGTGATTTACAGCGGCCAGCAGATAGATATTACCAATGTACCAATCTACGTATTATGTGAGCAGTTAAACAAAATTGTGGCTCAGCATTCAAAAAATAATCTAACCGAAGCCTGCCCGGCGGCGTACCATAAACTGGTGGTCGACGATCAATACCGAGATAATCACACAGATTTTGAGGCACAAAATGGCGATTGTATGCCAGCAAAAGAGTTCATCAAACCAGAAACGATAGAAGATGCTCTTCGCCTGTGCAGTTCAGTGGGAATATTCCCCAGAACCGGCATTGCTTCAAAACAAATCATTGCTGATATTGAAATTCAGTTGATTAAAGCCGCTCTGACTCAGTCAGATCTCAGTATATCTAAAGCGGCGAAACTCCTGCAATTGCAACGCACTACATTGATTCAGAAAATGACTCGCTACAACATTTCCACAAGCTTCTTATAATCCAGTAGGCAGTCCCAGCATAAAAAATTCGGTTCGTCAGTAAAAACTGTGGGCGAGTTTTGGTTCAGAAAGCTTGCCAAGCACGTGGCACAGAGCGAGTTCTGTCATTTGGAAGGTGCGAAAACCATATGCTTTTCTAATAGTGACTTTGGCTTTGTTGTTTAGGCCCTCGACGATGCCACTGGAGAACTCCTTTTGGGCTCGGAAGTAGTTGAGTAACAGCTCGCGATGGTTAGCAATTTGTGAATTGCAAGATTGACATTTGGCTATGAAAGGATCTTCTAGTGAATTTTTTAATAGGAAAAGTTTACAATCCGCATCATAGGGAAATCGAGCTTTATCGAATTATTGCAGGCTCACCCGTTTATGCTCAGGGACTTGATATATGGAAATAAGAAAGAGAATCCATGATGTATTTTTTGAGAAGACTCCTGGCGATAATCTTAGAAAAAATATTGATATAGCCCTCAGCATTCTAATTGTTGCCTCACTGATTGGCATAGTGCTTGAGTCGGAGAGCAGTCTCCATGAGAAATACAGAAATGCATTCACCTATCTGGAGGTGCTGACGGTGGCTATTTTTACGCTGGAGTATTTACTCCGCCTTTGGAGCGCCCCGCCTTCTCAGCCAAATATGGCACCCTTCAAATATCGATTGAGCTATGCATTCAGTTTTCATGGATTGATTGATCTGATTGCGATAGCACCATTTTATATTTCATTTATATTTCCAATAGTTGATCTACGTTTCCTGCGTCTCCTCAGGATTATGCGCATACTTAAGCTTTCACATTACAACACGGCAATAGAAGATCTATTCTCTGCAATCCACGATGAACGCAGGTCATTTACGTCAGCATTATATCTGATGTCAATAGCTATAGTGATCAGCAGTTGTGCAATGTATTATGCTGAAGGACGCGCTCAGCCAGATATTTTTTCATCTATTCCCAGCACACTTTGGTGGACAGTGATAACAATAACTACTGTCGGCTATGGAGATGCATACCCCATTACCGGCTTTGGGAAATTGATTGGTGGCGGCACCGCATTTTTAGGGATATTCACCAGCGCACTCCTGACAGGTATAGTGGCTAATTCATTTGCGAATCAAATGGCTAGGAAACGTGCAATTTTTGAGGCTGAACTCAGCAAATCACTTCGTGATGGCACTATCAATGAGGATGAAGAGCTCGCTCTAGAGAAGCTTCGACTCACATTTAATCTGACAAAAGAACACGCTCGGGCAATCAAAGATAAGGCTATGGCAGATATTAAAATAGGTAGTGAACCTTTGATTAAATAGCGACCCACACAAAGATTGACATCTCTTCAAAAAAAGCCTTAACGATGACATCGTTCTGTTCAGCCACCAGCCACCTCGCGAATAGATTGTTTATTTTTTTCGGCGCTCTGGATCAGCGACAAGTAAAAGGACCGCTTCTTGGTTAGGTTCATGTGGAAATCCTCGTAGAAAAACACGAGGCCACATTACTGCAGCTGGCGACTAATTTTTAGATGGGGTTTATCGAGCGCTTATTTTGCACAACAGTCCAGCGGTATATACAAAGCCAAGGAAATGATGGCAGGCATTGAGCAAGCGAATCAAAAGCATGGGGGTCAGTTATCCAAAAGGTCGCAAGGGTAGCGCCATGACCGATGTCCCAGCCATGACCCTGGCGCAGTATTGTTCAGACTTGCAGGCTTGGCCTGATCTCTGGATGTTCGATGGGACCGATATTGCTGCTGGACAGATCGTTGAGCTCTTCAAGCCGTTCCTGGTCAGGCTGCTTGGGGGAAATCTGTCTATCAAAACGCTGCACCGTCATCGCGATCATCTGTGACTTCTTGGCGGCGAACTCATATGCAAGCGCTCTGACGATCCCAGGTTGAAGAAATTGTCGGCCGCCAATGCAATAGCATTGTTGATCAAAGAAGACGATGGCCCCCTTGATCTGGCCACATATCACCGAGACTGAGCAAAATTCCTTCGATGCCACCTGCCACAAGCTCTACAAATACCTCAACTCAGACAAAGAACCGGTTTGACAGAGCAATATCCAACCACAGATTCCGCTGATAAGCCAAAAATTCAATCACTCCTTTTCTTGTCAAGTTTTTGACAAAGCACATGCTGTTGTCAATAAATTAACAATCTCCAAAATAATCATTTAATTTCAACGTCTTACAAATTGGCTCGGAATTTGCATTCCTGATCGGTATTGGAAAATATTTTTATCGAGCTTTGATGACATGAGTGAACAAGATCAATCAGACAAGCAACCGTTTGTGTTTCTCGACCCAGAGAGCGCAAAGATATTCGCATTGGCCTGCAGGGTTGCAGTCGCCAACATATCGGTACTAATTACTGGCCCGACCGGCTCAGGCAAAGAGATTCTGGCCAAGGTCATCCATGAGACCTCTAACAACGCGAACGGCCCCTTCGTACCTGTCAACTGCGCTGCCATACCAACATCACTGGCTGAAAATCTTTTGTTCGGGCACGAAAAAGGCGCATTCACCAACGCAGTCTCAAGCACGCCAGGATTTTTTGAACAGGCACACAATGGCACGCTTTTCCTGGACGAAATCGGGGAAATGCCCATTGAGCTGCAACCCAAGATTCTGCGGGCATTGCAGGAGAGAAAAATCACACGTATCGGCGGCACCCGGCAGATCGACGTCAACGTACGAGTGGTCGCGGCAACTAATGTGAATCTGCAGGAAGAGATTAAAAATCACCGCTTCCGGGAAGATTTGTATTACCGCCTGAGCGCATTTAAATTCAATATGCCAAGGCTGGCAAACAGGCCCCTGGATATAAAGCCGCTGGCCTGCCTGATGATACAAAAATACAGTACCAGTGCACAGTTGCCCGATCTGTCTGAGTGCGCCATCGACAAACTGCGGAGGCACAGCTGGCCAGGTAATATCCGTGAACTGGAAAACGTTATTTCACGCGCACTGATTCTAAGTGATACAACCCTCATAACCGCCGACGACCTACTCTTTGACAGTGTTGATGAGGTTGACCAGGCCTCCTGTTCGCCGGGCACCAACTTAATGACCGAGCCTGTCAATGAGCACGCCAGGGAGAGAGCTCTGTCATCAGAGTCTCCGCTGAGCGAATTGGTGCAGAATGTTGAATTTCGAAGCATTCTCTCGGCATTGCGCGCGTCCAGAACCCGGGCTGATGCTGCTAAACAGCTCGGCATCAGCCAGCGAACCTTACGCCATAAATTACAAATGTACCGTGTAGATGGACATCGCGTTCCAGATGCATACGCGAGATAAGAGAGAACAAGATGAAAATTACACATGATTCCAGTGCCGAATTCCTGCTGGCCCAAATTCAGAAATACCAGTCAACCATACAACAGGTTCGCGGTGAAATTGTCGGAAATACGACAGAAACCAGCGGCATTGGCAACGTTAACTTCGCGAGCACGATGACCGATGCACTGAAAAATTCTCTGGACGGCGTGAGCCAGATGCAATTCAATTCGCAGTCTATGATCGCACGGTTTGAGGCCGGTGAGGATGTCGAGCTGACTGACGTTGTGCTGTCCATGCAAAAATCTTCACTAGCGTTTGAAGCAACTCTGCAGGTGCGAAATAAAGTAATGAAAGCTTACGAAGACATCATGAACATGCCCGTCTGATAACCGCCAGGAATAATTATGGACATCGTACAAGATGCAAACACGGAGGGGCTGCAAACATACCAGCCCTTGACGAACAAAGATTCTGGCAGCAACTATCCAGCAGCCAAGGATTCGCAGGGGCTGCCCGGAAAATCTGAAGGGTATCCCACGATAAAAGAAATTATATCGCAGCCGCTGGTTAGGAAATCCTTGCCGGCCATCAGCGTCATGCTGATATTTATTGCTCTGCTTATAGTGTACATGTGGATCGACGGCGGAGAGTACCGCACCCTCTATCCTGACATGAGCGAAGTTGATCGCTCCGAATCCATGCAGGTGCTTCTCGGCGCCATTATCCCCGCGCGACTCGATAGCGCTACCGGTGCACTGTCAGTGCCAGTGGACAGGTACTACGACGCTCGCATGGCGCTTGCTTCGTCGGGATTGCCCAGAGATGCCAATACCAGCTCCCTGGAATTCTTCAATGAACAATCATCAATGACCACCAGTCAGTTTATGGAGGAAGCCCGATACAATGCTTCTATCGAAAACGAACTGGCAAAAAGTATAGTACGCATTTCCACCATTCAATCTGCACGGGTGCACTTGGCAACCCCAAGACAGAGTTCTTTTATCCGCAACCGAGCCCCGAGCAAAGCATCGGTAATCGTCACGCCATTCTCGGGGCGCAGGGTCAGTCAGCCCCAGGTGCAGGCTATTATAAATCTAGTCTCCTCCAGCGTGCCCTACTTAGCCTCTACCGACGTATCGGTAGTAGATCACAACGGCAATCTGCTGACCAACTCAAGCACTGGCAACTTGTCGCAGGCTAATGAAGAGCTGACTTACCAGCAGTCTGTAGAAGATATGTACAAAAGTAGGGTTGATGATCTTTTAACATCTCTGCTGGGTCTGGCGAACGTCAGCACCAATGTCGATATCACTATGGATTTTACGCAGTTGGAATCAACCTTTGAAGATTTCGATGGTAATGGCAGCGGGCCACTTTCTCGTTCTGAGATGGTACGTGTCGACATGTCTACTAACGCAGTGGCGGAAGGTGTGCCAGGTGGCACTACCAATGTAGCGCCAAACGACACTCTTCTTCTGGATGCTGCTGCTGTAGCAGCTGTAGACACAGATGTCGGCCAAGGCGGCCAAATCAGAAGCAGCCAGACCACTCGTAATTATGAATTGGACAGATCGATTCGTCACGTAAAGAATCAAGTCGGCGTGATCAGTCGAATTTCTATGGCTATTGCGATCAACGAGAGTGCCTTGAATGAAGCCAGTGTTCCGCAGGGAGTCACTGACGAAACCGAGATTGTCAACTATCAGCAAGCCCATCTAGAAAAACTCAACAGTCTAGTGCGGGCAGCCATTGGCTACAATGAAGCGCGTGGCGATATAATTAATATTATCAGCTCACGATTTCACCCTGCTGAGATTATCGAGAACCAGCTGGCGTTTTACGAAGACCCTTCCATCATCTCCCTGATAAAATATGCGCTGGTTGCTGCGCTTTTTATACTGTTCATGTTGATTGTGATCAGGCCTGTTGTGAAACTCTATCTGCCAGAAAAAATAGAACCACTTAACCTCAGCGACGAAACGCTGAACGCAGCTGACCTAAGCCCTGCAGAACTCGCCATGCTGACTTCTGGTGACACTGCCGGTCTGGATGAAATCAAAGCGAAGCTGCGTCCGAAGAAATCGTCGATCTCCGCAGATATGCTGGATACTGCAAACACCTACGACGACAAGGTGGCGCTTATACGGTTGCTGGTGGCAGAGGATTCTGCACGCGTTGCCAACGTTTTGAAAAAACTTATCAAACCAGCTTGATGTTACGAGATCACCATGGCCACCAAAACAAAAGACGATAAAATTCCAGACGAAGGCCCGCCGAAACTGCCTGATGCCGTGCTGGAAGAGCTCGAACTGATGTCAACAACAGACCGGGCAGCGGTGATCATGCTGCTGCTCGGCGAACAACAAGCGGCCGATATTATTCGCTACCTGTCGCCGCGCGAAGTACAGGCATTAGGCGCATGTATGGTGTCAGTGGCCGATCTGTCGCAGGAAAGCGTCAACATCGTGCTTGACGATTTTGTAGGAACCATCAAGAAACAAACCAGCCTGGGTCTTGGCACTGCTGAGTACGTGGAAAATGTGTTCAAGCGCGCACTCGGAGCAGACAAGGCCGCGACTGTTCTAGGCAGAATCATGCCCGGTTCATCAAGCAAAGGCCTTGAAATACTGCGCTGGATGGATGCTCGCTCAATTGCAGAAATGATCCAGGGTGAACACCCGCAAATTATCGCGATCATCATGTCTGTGCTTGAGTACGATGTTGCTGCCGATGTGCTGAATTTTCTGTTACCCGAACAACGACCCGAAGTTATTCAACGTGTCGCCATGCTCGATACGGTGCAGCCCACCGCTATGGACGAACTCGAAACCATTATGAAGCAACAGTTCTCCAGCAGCTCAAGTGCGAAGTCCTCCAACTTTGGAGGCATTAAAACTGCAGCTAAGATCATGAACTACACCAAGGTCGAGCTGGAAAGCAAGATTATGGACGGGGTGTTACAGCTTGATGAAGAGCTGGCAATGAAGATTCAGGACAATATGTTCACCTTCGATAATCTGAGCGCACTTAATAATCGCAGCATCCAGACTTTGATGCGCAATATCGACAACGAACTATTAATGACTGCGTTCAAGGGCGCTGACGAAATGGTCAAGGACAAGTTTATGGCCAATATGTCACAACGAGCTCGAGTTATGTTCCTCGACGAAATGGAATCCAAGGGTCCACTGCGAATTACCGATGTAGAAACCGCACAGAAAGCGATCATGCGTATAGCGCGTAAGCTTTCGGACAAAGGCGATATTGTGCTAGCAGGCCGGGGAGACGACTTTGTCTGATCAGCCGCTGTCAAACATCGACTGGAAACTCAATCTGCTACTATCCGCTGACCGTGAGTCTAGGCAATATGCCATTAAGCCACAGGATAGTAAGCCAGATCTGGCTGTCGAATTCGCTCCATGGGAGCCTCGCAGGCTGGCGCTGGGCGGCGCGGCTCCCGACACATTGGTGCAAGATGAACAGGTCCAAAACGGCACAACATTGGATGAGAGTGACCTGACTCATGATGAGCATACGGTAGCTGCGGAGCAGAGCGCTGAAGACTGCGAGGAAACTCTCTCGAAGACAGAACTGGCGAGCGTTCGCAAAACTGCATTTGATGCAGGTTATCAGCAGGCCCGTCAGCAATTGTTGGATCAAATACAGACCCAGGAGCGTGAACTTGAACGTTTGATTGACTCGTTTAATCACCAACATATTGATGTGCAAGGTCAGTACACAGCACTGGTTAATCTGGCCGTTTTTATTGCAGAACAAGCCTTGCGCGCTGAACTGATCCACAGCCAGGATTTTATCAATGACCTTGCAGAGCGCTGCATCAAAGTAATTCGCAGTCATGGTAATGACAGAATCAACATTCGCATAAGTCCGCATGATTTTGAGTTGACCCAGGTTCTGCAGGCATCCCACAGAGAATCCGTCGACTTCATCAATGATAAGTCCTTAAAGCCCGGTGATCTGAAACTGGCAATGGGTTATACGGAAATTGATGAAACCATGCGGCATAAACTACAGATTCTAACCAATGCCTTGCTAAGTGAACAAAAACTGCCATCGCCTGAAGTGGTCGTATCCGCCGAGGTTACGCCGCTGTGATTCGTGCCCGGACACAAGACCTGCCGAGATTGTCGACATTGATGGACGAGTACTTCCAGGCAACCAAGAAACACTTCCAGCTACCTGAAATTGAGGCCTACGGCAGGATTACCAAGGTTGCAGGGACGACCATTGAGGTCGAGGGCGTGATTGCGCCTGTGGGCGCCCAATGTCTTCTTGAAACAGAGAATGGCAGTGGCGCTCTGGAGGCAGAGGTTATTGGTTTCTCTAACCGAACACTGATTCTGATGTCTTATGCTGGCATTGATGGCATGGGACCGGAGACGCGGGTATCAGTCAAGTCACTACAATCATTGGGGCGGCTTGGCGACGAACTGATCGGCCGGGTAATTGATGGTTTCGGCAACCCCCTGGATCTGGGGCAATCTATTGCTTATGAGTCAAGTGCTGGCCTCGATGGAGTGCCTCTTAATCCTATGGAACGCGGCCCGATAAACAGTATCCTCGATACTGGCATCAAAGCCATCAATACTGCGCTGACCATCGGTCGCGGCCAACGTATTGGTCTGATTGCCGGATCGGGTATCGGAAAAAGCGTGCTCCTGGGTATGCTGACTAAAAATACAGCCGCCGATCTAGTGGTAATCGCGTTAGTAGGCGAGCGCGGGAGAGAGGTGCAGGACTTTATCAACAAAATTCTGGGCCGCGAGGGCATGGAGCGCTCGGTAGTGGTTGCTGCGCCTGCCAATTCCTCACCTGTGGCTCGCATCAAGGCTGCAAAATTGAGTCACTTGATCAGCGAATATTTTCGGGATCAAGGCAAACATGTACTGCTGCTCTTTGACAGCTTGACCCGGGTAGCTCATGCACAGCGCGAAATTGGACTGGCAATGGGCGAGCCACCCACATCCAAGGGATACCCCCCCTCCGTATTCAGCATGCTTCCAAATCTTATTGAACGGCCTGGAGTCGGCAAAAACGGGGTGGGCTCGATTACCAGTTTCTATACGGTGCTAGCAGAAGGCGACGACAGCAATGATCCCATTGTGGATATCTCCCGCGCCTCGCTGGATGGGCAAATCATGCTCAGCCGCTCACTGGCGGATGCTGCCCATTATCCGGCTATTGACCTGACGGGATCTATTTCGCGGGTTGCTGACATGCTGCTTGACGAAAAAAAGGTCCGCCTGGCGCAAAAACTGCGCCGGTTATGGACCCTGTACGCTGAAAAAGAAGATTTCATCCAGATTGGTGCCTATGACGCCAAAAGCAACCCAGAACTGGATGAGGCAATTGCGCACCACCACAAAATAGTTAAATTTCTGCAGCAGAGTGATACCGAAAGCTATTCAATGCGCGAATCATGGCAGCTGTTAAGTAATATCCTAGACACTAAACCATGAAAGAAAATATCTGGCAAGCCTTGATAAATAAAGAAGAGTTGCTCTCCATTGCGGCAAAAATCCGCCTCAAGAATGTCCTTGGTCAGTACGAGCGTGTTGCTGGGAAAAAACATTATCTTGATGGTATTATCGCTGAGTACTCTCGGAAACTGGACGTAGACAGCACTGTCACCGGCAAGGAGGGCAGTTTGAGCATACCCGCGTATATGATGCAGCTATTCAAGATCAAAGAAAACCTTCAAACGGAAGAAGAAGAGTTATCCGTGATTATTACAGAAAACCGTCAGGTGCTGGCCAGACACAACCAGGAAATTTATAAATACAGCAAGCTTAAATCCGTGGCGGTCAAAAGCCGACTGGCAGCGGAGATCAAACTTGAGTCCCGCCAGCAAGATGAATCAAATGTCGTCAGATACAATATTAACAAGCATTTCAGCCGCTAGCGGAGCGAGCTGGCATATTTATTGCTAGTTGACCTAACAAGATCCGATCAACCAGCAGAAACAGGAATGTTCACAGCGACATGAAGATGCATCCAGAATTTAATTTGGGCTCCATTATCAGCAAGATATCGATAAGCGATATCAAGCACAGCGGGCTTGTCATCCATGCTGGGCAGCCGCAGCCCAATTTTTTAACTTTACTGGACAAAGCACAGGCGCATCAGGCTGATTCGCCTGTTGCCACAGCGATTGCCACTTTGAATAAAAGCGGCATGGATCTGCCGAATTCAGATGATTACATTGCGTACGCTAATCCCCTGAATGGTGATCCGAGAATGATGTTTGAGACCGTAAAGTTGTTAAACGGGCGTTCGGTGCTGACCACCCGTATTTCTGTACAACCTTTCGCCGCGAGTCTGACCCCGCCCACTTCCGGGGGTAACAGCTTGACATCAGACATCTCAATCGATGCCACGGCAACAGCCGCGCAGGTTCTGAGTGCCGAGCACTGGTCACTGGCCCGCTCAGGCAATACCAGTAGCGAAGATGACCCGCTAAATCAAGCTACAGCAGAAAGCGAGTCTGCATCACTTAAGCTGACAATTACGCGTGCTGTTTCCGATCAAGTCACACCCCTGACAGCTTCTCTGGTCTTTTCCTCTGCGCCCGCAGCACCGCTAACCACAACGTCCCCGGTCAGCAACTCAGCGCCGATTTCACCAGTAACAGCCGTGACGTCCGCAGCGAACGCCAAACCGGTGATGCCTGATATAACCCCCGTAACTAACTTAACGCCAGCAGCGCCAATAGCAACCTCGAGCCTGGTGACACCTGAAAAAATCGCAACATCCACAGAACCAGTATTAGCCGCGACATCCGCAGCGAACGCCAAACCGGTGATGCCTGATATAACCCCCGCATCTGCAGAACCCGTAACTAACCCAACATCAGCAGAGTCTGTAAGTAGCTCAGCGCCGGGACTATCCGCAGCACCTGCAGAACCCGTAACTAACTTAACGCCAGCAGCGCCAATAGCAACCTCGAGTCTGGTGACACCTGAAAAAATCGCAACATCCACAGAACCAGTACTAGCCGCGACATCCGCAGCGAACGCTACCTCAGTAACGCCGGTTATAACCGCAATAACTGCACCGCCAACGGCACCCGCAGTGAACTTAGTGCCCACAGCGCCCATAACAAGTTCGGCTATGGCGATTCCAGTCATGCCGGAGTTGCAAAGTGCGCCAGGCAATGAACTGATCCGCGCTGCACTGGCTAGCGCACTTGATGACAACAATGTGGCTAACACTGCGCGCAGAGCTGCAGAGTCCATGAGTGCGCTGCAAAGTGGCGTGAGCCGAAGCATAAACCGGGTTGCAGAAAACAACACCAAGCCGGCAGACATTGACAGTGAAACGGGCAGCGATGAGGTTCAGTGGCCGGCCATGAACGCCAAACCTCAGCCGGAAAATACAACGCTGGCAACCGAGCGCAACAGTCAGACTTCCCCACCTGCTGATACCCAGATTCTGCGTACTGCCGCGATGCCACCTCTTGCAGATACCCGATTACTAGGCGACGCTGTCGCACAACCTGCGAACGCATCACCTGATCAGCCCCTGGTGTCGCTCATCCATTCAAGCAGTGCTGTACTAGTGCCTGAAACAGAATCGACACCGGCGCGATTTACTGAACGCTGGATGGCCTATGACGACCTGAGTAGGAATTTAAATTCCGTGATTCACCGCGCAGTCATGGACCGCGACTCTGACGGTATGGTCAGGATGCGTATTTTTCTAACTCCGGAGAATATGGGCACTATTGAAGCTGAAGTCGTGGAAGGCAATAACCGCATGACTGTTAATCTGCTTGTACAAAGTGAGGAAGTTGCGAAGCTCCTTCATGACAGCAGTTCGGCCTTACGTGAACTGCTGTCCGGATCTGGTATGAATCAGGTTGCCGTGACGATAGCAAATGCCTCCGAAGCAAGGCATGCGCGGGATGGGCAGTCAACCGACTCAAGCGGCGATGCCGCACAAAACACAATTGATGAACCAAAATCAGCCCCGCCTATCGCGACAAGAGCAGCAGATGGATTTATCGATACTTACGTTTAAAGCACGTTTTAAAGAGGAATAATGATGGCAGACGATAAGAATGTTGAAGCTTCGGAGGGCAAGAAAAAATTACCGATTTTGCCAATTCTGATTGTGGTATTACTTGTTATCGTGATCGCGGCAGGTGCTGCGTTCGCCGCACTCCTGATGACCGGCTCGTTCTCAGACAGCGAACTGCAGGCCGAACTGAACAACATTGAACAGCAACAGGACGCTGGCCCTGATGCTGCGCCCGTTGAGCCCGCAACTTTAATGGTCACACCTAATCCTGCACGACTGCAGACTCTGTACTACGAAATGTCTCGCCCGCTGACTGCCAATCTTGCCGGCTCACAGAAAGTCATGCAGGTGACCCTGGCCGTGATGACGCATTACGACCAGATGGTGGTGACTAATATTCAAAAACATGAACTGTCTATCCGATCAGCGCTGTTGACCGTGCTGGGGAATACCCGTGACGAAGACCTGTTGGACCCCGGGTACAAAGATGTCTTGTCCGAACAGCTGCGCCTGACTATAAACTCAGTACTTGAGCGTCATGAAAATTTCGGCGGCGTTGAGTCAGTTTATTTTTCAGAGTTTCTGGTCCAATAAATACAACACGTTTCGTCAGATCCCGTAACAGGTATTGAGAATCCATTATGCAGAATTCCGATAGCAAATTGACTCGCGAGGAGCTGCAAGCCCTGCAGCACGAATCTCTCATCTCATCCAGCATGAGTGAGGATGGTCGCGGCAGAGCCTATCAGGTCGTCAAACATGATCTGGCCAGTGAGGAAACCTCGCTGGGCTTTAATGAATCCGCAATTGACATGATCAATGAGCGCTTTATCCGCCAATTGCGTGTTGGTCTGGTAGATGTATTGCGCACCACTCCTCGGATTCATATTGAGCGCGTAAAAATTGAGAAATACAGCTCCTATCTATCAGGTCTGCAGGCACCGCTATCAGTCAATACGGTGAAATTCGAGCCGCTCCGAGGTTATTCTCTGATAGTCATCGACCCTATTGTGATTTTTTCCTCACTGGACAAGTTCTTCGGCGGTATTGGCAAAGGCCACTCTACCTTGTCACCCGGACGTATGTTTACGCCCACGGAGACATCCATTGTCCGTATTATGTTGAACATTATCTTTGGTTCTCTCAAAGAGGCCTGGGCCCCCATTATCAGTTTGGAGTTTGTTCCGACCGCCTCAGAGATCAATCCACAATTTGCTCAGATTGCAGATGAAAATGACCTGGTGATTGTGAGCCGGTTTGTACTCTCGATGGACGCACAAACTGAGGGCACTATCAGCATCGCGACCCCATTCATTTCTCTTAAACCAATTCGCGATCTTCTGCGCAGCCGTATTCAGACCGGCGAAGATAATGACGCCAAAGGTAATCAGTGGCGCGAGGATCTAAGCGATGCGTGCACACATGCTAAGCTGGACCTGAACGTTAATTTGGCGGAAATCTCTTCAACCATTAGTGAGCTACAGAAACTTAATGTCGACGATATTCTGTACTTTAACAAACCAGAGTTTGCCTGGGCAGAAATTGATGGAGCCAGAGTTTTCACGGTAGAAATAGGCGCCCTTGGTAATAACACAGCAGTGAAGATAAACAAATTTGTGCATCAACAGGGAAAAAACAAGGATTAATAAAATGACTGATTCGAAAGGAAACGTCTTGCTGCCTAGCGGCGCTGAACATACCATTAAAGATGATAGCTCGATAATAAATCCAGTATCTATTAATACCGATGTATTGAATAATATTCCTATTACAATTTCAGTTGAAGTCGGCAGAGCCTCATTGAAAATACGCGATCTGATGCGGCTCACACAAGGTTCAGTTGTAGAGTTGGACCGCATTGCTGGTGAACCGCTGGATTTGCTGGTCAATAACACCCTGGTCGCTCAGGGCGAAGTAGTGCTGGTCAATGATCGTTACGGTATACGACTAACACAAGTGATCCCAGCGGCTGAACGTATAAAACATATCTGATCCAGACACAGCTGAAGGCCAGCGGGCAAACAATCATGAGTTATATAAATATAGACACAGTACTCTCATTAATTGCTGTCGTGGCACTCATGCTGGTCTTTTTCTATGTGCTTAATAAATACAAAAGCAGATTCCTTTTTCAACATGGCACTGATCTATCCATAGAATCTCAGTTGAGCCTTGGCTATCGCCAGCGCCTGATGCTGGTGAACGTGAAAGGAAAAACCCTGCTGCTTGCAGTCTCTCATGATTCAACTACGGTTCTCACAACCTGGCCCAACAGCCAGAAATCCAGTTAATCCCTTTGCAATGGCTGTTATGACAAAAACCCTACTGAAACTCATTGCCGCACTCGCACTGCTGCTGCTATCCGCCAGTACGCTGGCACAAACAGGATTGCCAGTAGTCAGCATGACTGAGAATCCTGATGGTGGCACCGAATACAGCCTGACGCTGCAGGTGCTGCTGCTGATGTCCGCGCTCAGTCTGTTACCGTCGCTGCTGATAATGATGACATCGTTTGTGCGCGTGATTATCGTGCTGTCCCTGCTGCGCCAGGCCATTGGTACCGCACAGACTCCGCCCAACCAGGTGCTGGTCGGCATTGCCCTGTTTCTGACCTTGTTTATCATGGCGCCTGTATTTCAAGAGGTCTATGACAATTCGGTGTTCCCTTATATAAATGAAGAGGTCTCTGCAGAAGATGCCTTAAGTGCAGCTGAAGCGCCTGTACGTGCGTTTATGATGGGGCAGACACGCGAAGAAGATCTGAATGTATTCATGGAGATCGCCCAAGTAGAAACCGGACAGGGCTATGACGAGGTGCCCATTACGGTGCTGATTCCCGCATTCATGACCTCAGAGTTAAAAACTGCATTTACTATCGGGTTCATGATTTATATTCCTTTCGTCATTATCGATCTGGTAGTGGCCAGCGTGCTGATGTCAATGGGTATGATGATGTTGTCGCCGATGATGATCTCTATGCCTTTTAAGTTGATGCTGTTCGTGCTGGCTGATGGATGGATTCTGATCATGCAATCCCTTAGTGCCAGTTTTATGAGCTACTGACATGACAATTAGCGACGTTATCATGATTGGGCGCGAGGCATTGTGGATTGCAGTGATGCTGGCCGGTCCCATCCTCGGAGGAATTCTGCTGATGGGTGTGCTGATTGGTATTATTCAAGCCGCCACCTCGATTCAGGAAATGACCTTAAGTTTTGTCCCCAAACTGGTTTTTATTGTGGTCATACTGGTGTTGATCGGAAGCTGGCAGATTACCGTGTTCACCGACTATTTTGAGCGCATATTCCTGCTGATACCAGTTATGTTGCAATGATGAATTTTGGCAGCACTGATGACATAGTCAATGAACTGACCTTGATATTGTGGCCCATGATAAGAATTACCGCTTTTCTGCTGGCCGCACCACTGTTCTCGCTGAGTGCCGTCAACTTACGCATTCGCATCATGATTGGCTTGATGCTGACAGTGTTTACCTACAATGCCATTGAGGTTCCCTTCATAGACCCAATGACCGCTGATGGTCTGTGGCAGATTCTGGTCCAGATTTTTATAGGCGTGATCATGGGGTTCATTTTGCAGATAGTCGGCGCAGCTGTGGTCGTGGGCGGCGAGGCCATCTCCAACTCTATTGGCCTTGGTTTTGCCACCATGGTCGATCCCAATATGGGTAATGTCCCGCTGATCTCGCAATTGCTGGTTATTCTATCGACCTTCATTTTTCTGACCTTGGGCGGACATCTTTTTGTTATTCAACTGCTGTTTGAAAGTTTCACGACAATTCCCATCGGGGAGATTCCGCCTCTGGAACAATGGCTGTCCATTCTGTTTGCCTGGCTACCCTATATATTTGCCGGGGCACTTAACCTGGGCCTGTCCATGATGACTGCGATGCTGATTCTGAATATCGGTTTAGGCGTGGTGACTCGCTCTGCGCCTGCCTTAAATATCATAGCTGTCGGTTTTCCAGCCATTTTGCTGGTTGGTCTGTTGGCGTTGAACCTGAATATAACTGGCATCGTTTACGCCATCCAGCGCTTGTGGAGCCTTGCCATTCAGGTCTTGCAGAGTCTAACCGGAGCATAAGCGATGGAATCGTCCGAAGACAGCCAGAGTAAAACCGAAAAGCCCACCCAGAAACGCCTGGACAAGGCGAAAGAGGATGGACAAATTCTGCGTTCGCAGGATTTTTCAGTAGCCGTCATTCTTTTTGGCAGCGCCGTGCTGATAATGATGATCGGCAGCCTGATAGCAAACACGATGCAAGCCCTGCTGCAGTATAATTTTACCATAGACAGCGCCGTAGTACGTGATGCGAATCAGATGCTTGGCAAAATCTTTGGTTCGATGGGGATTGTCCTGCCGGTGCTTGCCATTGTGCTGGTGGTAGCGGTGCTCAATGCAATAATAAGCGCGGGTTTGTTTGGCGGCGTGGGCTTCAATATTAAAGCGGTGGCCCCAAAATTCAGCAAACTAAATCCGCTGACCGGCCTTAAACGCATGTTCGGCACCCATGCTCTGTTTGAGCTTGCTAAAAACCTGTTGAAAACCACCTTGATAGCGGCAGCTATTTTTCTGGTGATTCGCTACTACAGCAACAGCCTGTCCATGCTCAGCATTATTCCCTACCGCGACGCACTGAGAATTGCTGGTAGCATTCTGCTTGCCAGCATGGTGCTTATTACGTTGGCGTTGTTTATCATTGCTTTCATTGATATTCCCTACCAACTGGCTCAGCACACCAAGAAGCTGCGGATGAGTAAGCAGGAAATTAAAAATGAAATGAAAGAAAGTGATGGACGCCCGGAAGTAAAAGCAAGACTGCGCCAACGACAGCGCGAAATTGCTTATAATAAAATGATGACAGCGATTGAATCCGCTGATGTCATCATCACCAACCCTTCACATTTTGCAGTGGCATTGTCTTATAAGCCAGGCACCAGTGAAGCACCGCGTGTTGTGGCTAAAGGGATTGACCATATGGCCGAGCAGATCCGCAAAAAAGCAAGAGAACATCAGGTGCCCCTTTTTGAGGCCCCTGAGCTCGCGCGGGCACTCTATTTCTCCATTCGAATAGACGACTATATTCCAGAAACGCTTTATCACACGGTCGCGGAGGTGATCGCGTATATCTTTAACGTAGACTATGCAATACGGCAGGGCCGAAAAATACGCCGACCTGCAGCGGTGGTGCCGCCGACAATGCGTTATAACGAAAAAGGTGAACGGATTGAGGATGTGAACTGACACTATGAAAAAAAACGTACACAATGACAAAAAAATGGCCAGGACTACTAAGAAAAAGGTTGCACTTGCACCAAAAAATCAGCTGGCGAAGGCTCTGACCACAGAGGATGTCAGTGCGAATACAGTGATCGAAGTCACCCGCGAAGACGCCCCCCCCGCCACTGACGTGCATCCCCTTTTTCTCTCAGCACAGCACACTCAGGTCTGCAAGCAACTGATGGAGGATCTCTCCAGCACCACCAGCGCTGTGTACTGGCTAAACTTCGCCAATACTCTGTTAAAGGACCATTACCTCGAGCTGATTAAAACGCAAGTTCGGCACCGGCACGCAAATGTGGTGGAATTGCACGAGGACCAGGATCTGCTGGAGCTGATTAACCAGCTGGTAAAAGGGATTTCCCTGGAGCTGGCGATGAAGAACCCGGTACCCGGGCAAGCGAAGAAATTACTGCTGATTCCGTGCCCGGAGCAACTGGGGCAGGAAAATTGGGATCTCCTGTTTACGTTAGCGCGTGACTTTCCAGCACTCAATATTACCTATCTTCTGTGGTGGAGTGACCAACACCAGCAGGATAGTCAAATGCTCAAGAGCCTCCGTGCTGGGGCCGCTAGGTATGAATTCGCCTCATATTTCGCAGAACACACGCCAGCTGATTCTGCATCTTGAGACTGAAGTTGGCATGAGCGTCGCGAGACGTGAGGAGCCCAACCGCCTGCTTGACAGCATTGTAAAAAGCCCTGAGGCGCAATAAAGATCCCTGATTTAACGATCCTGATATCTCAGCGCATGTCTCAGAGCATTTCATCAAACAGAATGCCTTTCATGGCCTCAAGATTATGCGCCACCCGAAGCAGTGCCTCGGCGGGCACCTGACGAACAACCTCCCCTGTGACCTCGTCTGTCACCACTACCATGATCCTATTGGATACCGAATCGACCGAAAACTGCAGCTTATTCGGATTGAGATCAATAGACTCGTTCATGGTATTTATAACATCTTGCAGGCGAGCCTGCATTTTGTCCATTTCTTCTACTGAACGGGTTTTTTGCTGAGCCATTTCCGTATGTACCTGCTCAGATTTAGCAGATACTGCACGAATGTCTTTAAACGCCTGATCCACTTTGGGAGCCGGTTTTGGAGCGAACACTTGCGTACCCGAAGTGGTGCTGGCGGGAGTTACTGCGCCTAAATCAATGACAGACATAATTACTCCATATTACAAATAGGACTCTGGGGATCGGAGCAAAATCGGCATTATACTCCATGCCGATTTTGCTGCATCACCGAGTAGTTTACTTAAGCAGGGACAGCACAGTCTGCTTAACCTGATTGGCCTGCGCCAGCATTGCTGTTCCGGCCTGCGCAATGATCTGCGTCCGCGCCAGCTCTGTGGTCTCTTTTGCGTAATCCGCATCCTGAATTCGACTACGCGACGCCGATGCGTTACTCACCATACTAGAGAGATTATTGATCGTATAGTCTAGGCGGTTCTCGATCGCGCCCAGTTTACCTTGAGCTGCGCTGACGGTACTAAGAGCCGCATCAATCGTACTAATGGCTGAAATTGATCCAGCCTCGGTTGCTATTGAAACATTCGCAATTTGCCCACCAGATTCTCCTGCGCCGTAAGAGCCTGCACTGAAGCCCAAAGCGTTAAGGGAGGCCTTTGCATTAGTGGCGCGATCAACAGTAAAGCCGCTATCCGAGCTCAGTGTGATAGAGCCATAGGTGGTGCTGGCTAATATCGCAGTTGTCGCGGTCGTGGCAAGGTTTGTAGTGGTCACACCCATACCCGCTGCGACTCCCCCCGTAGCTCCCAAAGAAATATTGCGCCCATCAGCCGCAGTATAGGTCAAGCCCGTGCCATTGTCCGAGGCAACCACACCGGTTTGTCCGCTGAATGCGTTG
>Ga0335398_10004336_pt1 | contig 19776 bp, 17 predicted proteins | sample BON03_FD_205742 | JGI IMG/M metagenome (GOLD analysis project Ga0335398, IMG submission 205742) | Freshwater microbial communities from Lake Bonney liftoff mats and glacier meltwater in Antarctica - BON-03 (spades assembly) (version 2) | ecosystem: Environmental > Aquatic > Freshwater > Ice >... | reverse complement strand
CCCCCCTCACGCCATCAGCGCCTTGACCGGCTTGACCATTTCGACGCCGGTGAGTCTACCGTCGAGGCCCTGGTGTTTGTAGGTGAGACGTTCATGATTAAACCCTAACAACTGCATCACGGTGGCGTGGAATTCGCTGATGTGGAGCGGATCGCGCACGATGTTGTAGCTGAAGTCATCGGTCTCGCCGTAGATCGCGCCGGGCTTTGCGCCGCCGCCGGCCATCCACATGCTGAAGCAGCGCGGGTGGTGGTCGCGGCCGTAGTTTTCCTTCGTCAGGTTGCCCTGGCTGTAGATGGTGCGGCCGAATTCACCGCCCCAGATGATGAGGGTGTCCTCGAACATGCCGCGCTGCTTGAGATCCTGAATAAGGCCGGCACAGGGCTGATCGACGTCGCGGCACTGGTCGGGCATGCGCCCGCCGACGTTGGAGTGGTGGTCCCAATTGTTGTGATAGATCTGGACGAAGCGCACGCCACGCTCGGCGAGACGACGGGCCATGAGGACGGAGTTGGCGAAGGAGCCGGGGGTCTTCGCGGCTTCGCCGTAGAGCTTGTAGGTATGCTCGGGCTCGGACTTGATGTCGGTGAGCTCGGGCACGCTGGCCTGCATGCGGAAGGCCATCTCGTATTGCTGGATCCGCACCCGGGTCTCGGGGTCGGCGAAGGTCTCGTAGTTGAGCTGGTTCATCCCGTTGATGCCGTCGATGGTCTGGCGACGCACCGAGTCGGGCACGCCGGGAGGATTGTTGATGAAGAGGATGGGATCGCCCTTGCTGCGGAAGGAGACCCCGGCGTGCTCGCCGGGGAGGTAGCCGCTCGACCAGAGGCGGGCGGAGATGGCCTGCTCTTGCTCACGGTTCGTCGGGGTTGCAACGAGGACAACGAAGGTGGGCAGGTTCTCATTCATCGAACCGAGTCCGTAGGAGGCCCAGGCCCCGAGGCAGGGACGGCCAGTGACCTGATTGCCGGTCTGCATCGCGGCGATGGCGGGCTCGTGATTGATCGCCTCGGTGTGGAGCGAGCGCATCCAGCAGATGTCATCGGCGCGTTCGCCGAGGTAGGGGAGGAGATCGCGGTTCATCCACATGCCGCACTCGCCGCGCTGAGTGAACTCATACTTCGACGGGGCGATGGGGAAGCGGGCCTGGCCGCTCGTCATCGTGGTGAGACGCTGGCCCTGGCGGATGCTCTCGGGCAGGTCTTTGTCGTACATTTTCACCATCTCCGGCTTGTAATCGAAGAGATCCATCTGCGAGGGGCCGCCGACCATGTGCAGGTAGATGACACGCTTCGCCTTCGGCGGAAAGTGGGTGACCGGCACATGTGGTTCGCCACCCGATGCCGAAAACACCTGACGCGGACCCATCAGTGACGCGAGAGCGGCGGACCCGAGAAGGTTACGGCCCTTCGCGAAGAAGTGGCGGCGGGTTTGATTAAGCTGGAAGTCGGGGGGGAGCATGGGAGCGAAGAGGGTTTCAAGTTTGAGGTTTCAAGTTTCAAGTTGGTTCCGGGGAGCTGTTTTTTTTGAATTTTGAGCCTTTGATTTCGGTATCGCGCAGGTAGTTTGAAAAACTGTTGAGGAGACGAGAGATCTCGAGGCAGGAGTCGTGGAGCGTTTTCCACTCGTCCTCGTTCAGATATCCTGCATCCAAGGCGATATAGAGCTGGGAGCGGACTTCTCCGCAGGATCCTTTCGCGTGGGAAAGGAACTGGATGAATTCTCTTGACCCGTCGCGTTCAAAACCTTCGGCGATGTTCGAAGTGACCGAGATGACGGCTCTCCTGATCTGATCTTTTAATGCGAAGTCCTTCGAGAATTCACTCTTCCTCGTAGCCGCGTAAATGCCGCGGGCAAGCTCGCGTGCCTTCTGCCAGGAGAGAATATCTTCGAACTGTTGGATCGTTGCCATTTCCTAAAATCTTGAAACGCGAAACCTCAAACTTGAAACCTTTCTCGCGGTCATTTATTCAGCGCCTCATCCAGATTCATGAGCTGGTTGCAGACCATCGTCCACGCCGCGAGGACGGGCGGGGCGATCGCCTTTTCGGCGGGGGTGTCACCGACGGCGAGGAGGGCGGTGGCGTCTTCGGGTGTGTTCTGGTAATGAGAGAGGAGCGAGAGGTGGCTCGATTGCATTAGGTTGCTCTCGACTTCATTGAGCGGCCGGGCGAGGAGACGGCGGGCGATGATGTCGAGGGTGCGATCGCCGTCCCCTTTGCTCTCCTGTAGCGCGAGAGTGGCGAGGCGGCGGGCGGCTTCGATGAACTGCGGATCGTTCAGGGTCACGAGCGCCTGGAGGGGGGTGTTGGTGCGGTCGCGCTTGAGACAACTCACTTCGCGGTTCGGCGCGTTGAAAAGCTCCATGCTCGCGGGTGGGGCCATGCGCTTCCAGTAGTTGTAGACGGTGCGGCGGTAGAGGCCTTCGCCTTTGTCCTGCGCGTATCTGGCAGTGCCCATACCGACGGTCTCCCAGACGTTCTCGGGCTGGTAGGGTTTGGTGCCGGGACCGCCCATGGTGATCGAGAGCGTTCCGCTCGCGGCGAGGGCGCTGTCGCGGATCATTTCGCCGTCCATGCGGTAGCGGGGGCCGCGACTGAGGAGGCGGTTGTCGCGGTCGCTCTCGATCTTCTCAGGCGTGGCTACGGCGACCTGACGGTAGGCGGACGACATGAGAATCGTTTTGAAAAGTGCCTTCGTGTCCCAGCCTGATTCGATGAATGTCAGGGCGAGCCAGTCGAGCAGTTGGGGATGGCTCGGGGCCGCACCCATGATCCCGAAATCGTCGGGGGTGGCGACGATGCCGGTGCCAAAGATCTCCTGCCAGAAGCGGTTCACGGTGACCCGGGCGGTGAGGGGATTGGCCGGGTCAACGAGCCAATTGGCGAGCCCGAGGCGGTTCGCGGGGGCACCTTCGGGCAGGGGATGGAGCACGGCGGGGGGAGCGGCCGCGACCTGCTCACCGACATTGTCGTAAGCGCCGCGCATGAGGATGTTGGCCATGGCGGGGGTGTCCGAGCGCTCTTCCTGGATGTGGGTCACGGGACTGCGACCTTTGATCACGTCGCGTTCTCCCTCGAGTCTCACGACAGCGAGATTGAGATCCTGCCAGGGTTTGTCACGGGTGGCGAGGTAGTGTTGGAAGAGGCTCTCGGACTGCTCGGGCTTACGCTTTTCCCCGGCGGCGAGGGCGGCATTGAGAGCGGGGAGCTGGTGGAGACTCGTGGCTTCGAGGGCGCTGAGTTGCTTTTTGAAGATTCGGAGGTCCTGCACCTGACCGTCGGTGAAGTGCATGCTGGAACTGCGCTGGCCGAGGCGGAGCGGGGTGTTGCTGCGTGTCTCGGCGTCGGGTTTGAGTTTGTCGCTGGTGGCGCGCAAAGGAGCGTCGGCACCGTTGAGGTAGAGTTTCACTCCTCCCGCTTTCCCGCTGCCGTCATAGGTCACGGTGACATGCTGCCACTGGCCGGGCGCGAGGACGGCTTTGGTGGTGGTGACCTTCAGCGCGTTGTCGGGCCAGGTGTCAATGAGGTGAAAGGCAAGGTTGCGGCTTTCCTGGAGGAGGTCCCAGCCGCGATGGGCGGCCTTGTCGTCCATGCGGGCAACGATGGAACCGCTAAACCCATCTTTCGGCGAACGGACCCAGACGGAAAGGCTGAAGGGCTCGTTGCGGGCAAAATTGGCGTGGTCGCCGAGCTCGACGGGCGTCTCTTTCTTCAGAACGGGGGCTTGGCCGAATCGGCCTCCTGCGGCCCAGGTGAGGTCACCGGTTGCTTTGAAGGTTGCGGCGGCGGGGAGGCGGGCGGCGAGATCCGAGCCTTTGCCTTCGTTCAGCGGGAGATGCAGGACGAGTTGCTCGCGGGGCATCCCTTCGTCGAAGATCGTCGGTGTCGCGGAGGTGAGCCAGGTGTCGAATTCGGGTTTGGCCGCGTTGCGGCGCTCTTGCCGTTTCGTCGAGGCGGTTGCGATCTCGCCGGGCAGGGCGCTCCAGCGGGGGCGGTCGACCTCGGCCGGCACGACGAGGATGGGGCCGCTGTCTTTCACGTTTCCGTCTTTGGCTGGCTGAGTCGTGTTGCGGAAAAAGGCGGCCATGGAGTAGTAGTCCTTCGCCGAGACGGGATCGAACTTGTGATCGTGGCACTGGGCGCAGTTGAGGGTCAGACCGAGATAGACCCAGCCGAGAGTCTGGACCCTGTCAGAGGCATAAAGGGCGACGTTTTCCTCATCGATCGTGCCGCCCTCGTTGGTCGTCATGTTGCAGCGCTGGAAGCCGGTCGCGATGAGCTGCGCTTCGGTGGGGGTGGGAAGGAGGTCGCCGGCGATCTGTTCGATGGTGAATTGATCAAAGGAGAGATTGCGATTGAACGCCCCGATGACCCAGTCGCGATACAGCCACATCTCCCGGTAGTTGTCGAAATGGAGACCGTGGGTGTCGGCGTAGCGGGCCGCGTCGAGCCAGTAGCGTCCGCGGTGCTCGCCCCAGTGAGGTGAGGCGAGATAGCGGTCGATGAGCTTTTCGTAGGCCGATGGATCCTGATCCGCGACGAAGGCCTCCACCTCGGCCGGAGTCGGGGGCAGACCGGTGAGGTCGAGGGCGACGCGGCGGGCGAGGGCGCGTCGATCCGCTGCGGGGGCTGCGGTGAGCCCGGCCTTGTCGAGGCCCGCCAGGATAAATTGATCGATGGGGTTGGTGGCCCAGTCCTTTTTCGAGACCTCGGGGAGAACGGGCTGCTCGGGTTTTACAAAACTCCAATGGGGCTGCCATTTTGCTCCCTCGGTGATCCAGCGACGGACGATCTCGATCTGCTCGGGCTTGAGCTCCTTGTGGGAATCCGGCGGCGGCATGATGTCGTCCGGATTCTCGGTGATGAGGCGGTCGTAGAGGGGGCTTTCCTCAGGTTTACCGGGGATCACGACGGGATCGGCACCTTCTCCACCAAAGAAGCTTTTTTCGGTGTCAAGCCGGAGGTCCGCCTTGCGGGTGCCGGAATCGGGCCCGTGGCAATGGAAGCAGGCGTCGGCGAGGATGGGGCGCACGTCGCGATTAAACGAGAGCGCCGCATCGGCGGCACCGAGGGAGGAGGTGAAGCCGCAGGCAGCCGGGAGCAGGAGGAGAGTTTTCCGGATCATGGGGAGGTTTCGAGATCGAGTCTGGACGGGGAGAAAGGGGCTTGCGCTGTTGGAACGGAATCGCCCATAGATAAACGTCGCAGAATGACTCCAAACTTACGCGGAAAAAGGGGCGGAAGTCGGCGCGATCATGGCGGGGACAGGCCTTCCCGACTCTCAGAGCACGCCAGATGAGGCCCTCACCCGCACTTCCCCGACCCGCATCCGCTGCTGCCGCATCCGCCCGACTTCTTCTTCCTCTTCCGCCTGGCGCGGATAACGAAGGCGAGGATCGTCAGGACGACGATGCCGAGGGCGGTCCAGCTTTGCCAGTCGTTCATGGGGTCAGGCGAGGTTGAGGAGGCGGGCGATCTGATAGACGAGCAGCGAGGCTCCCGCCGCAAAAGCCGTCATGAAGATAAACTGCCCCACCGCCCATTTCCACGATCCGGCTTCGCGCGCGACGACGGCCGAGGTGGGCAGACACTGGAGGGCGTAGATGTAGAAAATGAGCAGGGAAATCACCGCCGCCGGTCCGAACATGGGACGGCCATCGGGCCATTTCTCCGCCGAGAGGCGATCGCGGATGTGGTCGCGGGTTTCCTGCTCGTCGTCGCTCACTTCTACCTGGAAAAGCTGCGCCATCGAGCCGACGAAGACCTCGCGCGCGGCGAAAGAGGTGAGGATCGCGGTGCCGGTGCGGCCGTCGAAGCCGAGCGGTTTTACGATGGGCTCGATGAAATGACTTATCCGCCCCACGACGGTGTGGGCGAGGACTTCGGCGGGGTCGTCGCTCTCGAGTTTGGGATAGGTCGTGGCCGCCCATAGCAGGATCATGATCCCGAGGATGAGGGTGCCCGCATTTTTCAAAAAAGCCCAGCCACGGTCGAGAACGTGGCGAAAGATGTAACTCCACTGCGGCCAGCGGTAGGGCGGAAGCTCGAGGAGGAAGTGGCTTTTCACCTCGTCGGGTCCGAGGCGACCGCGCAGGATGCGGGCGACGGCAAAGGCGGTCAGCGTCCCGAGCACGTAGATGGAGAGGAAGACGAGGGCCTGTTTTGACCCGCCCTCACTGCCGCCGAGGAGCATCGGGACGAGGAGCAGGTAGACGGGGAGACGCGCCGAGCAGCTCATCCACGGGGCGACGAAGATGGTCACGAGTCGTTCCTTGGCCGAGTCGATCGTGCGGGTCGCCATCACGCCCGGGATGGCGCAGGCGTAAGAGCTGAGGAGCGGGAGGAAGGCTTTGCCGCTGAGCCCGACCTTCGCCATGAAACCATCCATGAGAAAGGCTGCGCGTGACATGTAGCCCGAGCTCTCGAGCAGTCCGATGAAAAAGAAGAGCAACAGGATCTGCGGCAGGAAGATGACGACCGCGCCGACGCCGCCAATGACGCCCTGGGTGAGGAGATCGCGCAGGTCGCCCCGCGCCAAGGCATTTTCCACCTTACCGATGAGGAAATCCTGGAGGGACTCGATCCAGCCCATCGGGATCCCGGCGAAGGAAAAGATCGACCAGAAAAGGGCGAACATGATCCCGATGAAGCAGGCCCAGCCGAGGATGGGATGGAGGAGCACGGCATCGAGTTTGTCAGAGAAATTGCTGCTGTGCAGGGTCGGGCGTCGGGCCGCGAGAGTTGCCGCGTCGAAGCCGAACTGTCGCCGTGCTTCGGTGTTGCCCGTTTCCCAGCGCGGCTCGGGAGCATTCGGGAAAGGGTGGCGCGTCGCCTGTTTCAGCTCGACGAGTCCCTTGCCTTTGTTCGCCTGGATCGGGACGACAGGGACGCCGAGTTCCTCGGAGAGCTTCACCGGATCGAGCCGCAGTCCCGATTTCTCCGCCATGTCGACCATGTTCAGGGCGATAATGACGGGAATCTTTAACTCGATGATCTCGAGCGCCAGTTGGAGATGGCGCTCCAGATTCGAAGCGTCGAGGACGCAGACGATGAGGTCGGGAAGAGGGTGTTTCGCATTCGTCCCAAGCAGCACACCGCCCGCGATCTGCTGATCGGGGGTTCCACCGGAGAGGGAGTAACAGCCCGGCAGATCGATGAGCGCGAGCTTGCGACCGTTGGGCGTGTAGAACTCGCCGCGTTTGACGCTGACGGTGACGCCGGAGTAATTGCCGACCTTTTCCACGGTGCCGCAGAGGGCGTTGAAAAGAGTCGTCTTCCCTGCGTTCGGATTTCCGGCCAGGGCGACCGTTTCGAGAGGCGTCTCCATGGTGGCAAGGTGGCTCACGAGCCAGTCACCGGGGAAACTTTGACCTGCTCGGCGAGGGCACTGCTCACCGCAAGCCGAGTTCCACAGACCGAGCAAATGAGATTCCGCCCGCCTGCCAGCTTGCGAACCTGAAGCGTTTCGCAAAAGCCGAGATTCCGGAGCTGTTCGCAACCCGGTCCCTCGAGATAGCGGATCTGGAAATCACAACCGACCTGCGCCTGAGCAAGGCTCTGGAGGCCGTCGATTTCGAGATCCTGGACTGTCATGCTGGCCATCTACATTAAGCCTCACGCAATTGAGACACAGTTGCAACAATAAAAGTGCCGGATGTCGGCAACGGTACAAAAGTAGAATTCTCGCCTGTACAAAAGTAGAAAGGATGATTTTCGCTGACGAGCTTAGTGATCTTGATGATTCGCACCATTCCCGGCCTGGATTCGCTGAGGCCGCTGCCCTCCAGCGAGAAGCGCGTGCAGTGGATGTCGGCCTCCGCCATTTCCTCCAGATGCTGCTGCGTCAGGTTCTCGTTCGGGGTGACGAGGAGGATGTTGTCGATGGGATGGCCCGCCTCGCGGGCGTATTGACGGAATTGAAGATCAGAAATCACAGGGACACAGAAATCACAGGTTCATAATCTGAAGTTCGCTCTTGCCGGAAAGTGTTCGCGGAAACGGAGTCGAGAATTCAGTCTTCGAAAAGACCGCTGCCCAAACTCTCAAAAAGCGCATTTCCAATTTTTCCCCGTGCATTATCCTTCTCTCACGTGATTATCCGCCCGTCCATCCTCCTTCGCCTTGCGCCGATGCTCCTTGCCGCAGGCCTCGCTCCGTCGGCTTTCGCGAACCATTTCGTCGAGTCGGGCAATGAACGCGTCCCCGCCAAAGAATACGAAGCCGGCACCCTCGTCTCGCACAAGCGCTTTCTCTGGAGCGGGTCACGCGTCCAGCAGGAGCGCAGTGCCAGCGGGGCCGAGGTTCTGGTGACCTACACCGGTTCGGGCGGGGCGGATTTTGGGGCCGGGAGCGGGGGCGTGCCGGTGAAACGCCATTATCTGAGCGATCATCTCGGCAGCGTGCGGAATGTGGTGGATGTGGATGGAGTGGAGATCGTGAGCTACGACTACGATCCGTATGGGGTGCGCGAGAAGATCTTTGCTTCAACCGGGGCGGGCGGCTACGAGGCGAGTCCCGGTTACACCGGGCATTTCCACCATGCGGCGTCGGGGGTGGTTCTGACGCTTAATCGGGGCTACGAGCCCGAGACAGGCCGGTGGCTGAGCGCGGATCCGCTGGGAGAAGCGGGGGGATTGAATTTGTATGGGTATGTCGGGGGTGATCCGGTCAACTTTTGGGATCCTGATGGGCAACACCCGGCTTTGAAGAGCATGGCCGCGTCAACCGCGATGCTCTCTGCCGCTCTGGCGGCGAATTCACCGGGGGTTGCCGGAGCGGCGGCGGGTGCGGCAATGGGTTTGGCGGAGGAGGCGATTGCACAAGCGGCCGATGCAATCGGGGTGGCAGTAGCGACACGGGGTTGTCCCAACATGAGAGACCTTGTTCCCGGACGTGATCCTGACTTTACCGGCGCGGCCGCATGAGGTGCGGTCGCGGGAGGTGCGGTCGCGGGTGGCGTCGGTGGATACATCGGGTCTAAGATCGGAACGGTGGTTCGGGCGGTGGGGAAGCTGCTTGGGAAGGGAAGGAAGAATACAATGCCGTCGCGAATTTATCGCGGGGCAACACAAGGCAACGCTAACCACGTTCCGCTGAGAGAAGGTGAACAGGCGGTATCATTCCGTGATTCGATGAGCAATGCACTACCGCCGCCGGGCGAACCACTTCAGCCAGTACCAGACAAATTGCCTGTCCCTTGCCTGTCCTCGTCCTATAATTTACCTGTCGCTTTTGGTGAATGTCCCCTGGTGGTGATTGGGGCGGGCCTTATTGCTGCGCCGTTTTTGTTTGGGGTCCGGGCTATTTGGCAGGGTGGGGTGTGGCACGCAACCCTGTTGCATCGACTGCCTCCTCTGCTGTGGGGGAAAGCATTTCACGGAAGTCGTCCCAGTCGGGCATTTGTTCGTTGGGCGGCCAGAAGATCGAGGCGCGGATCGCGGCAATGACGCCCTGGGCACAGATTCGGGCGGATGTGATAGTGGCCTCGTCGAGCGTGCTCCAGAGGTCGATTCGGACCTCGGCTTCGGTTTTGCCGAGGGTCACGTATCCGGCGGAAATAGTCTCGCCGGGGAAACGTTCGGCCATGGCAAGGCAGTAAAGGGGGATCTGGAGATCGACCCAGTGGACGGGTTTGCCCCTCTCATCCTGACAAAGTGACCAATCGGGAAAAGAGGCGGGATCCTCGGTGCGCTTCACATTGACGCGGTGGTAGCGATCAACGGTCTTGAGGCGGCCGTCCTCTACCGGCGAGATCGTTTTGAAATCAAAGACGCGCAGTCCGTGTTGCGGGTGGCTCTCGATGCGGTCGATGCGACCGGTCACGGGCATGCCGTCGATGCTGAATGGCGGCCCCCCGCCCGGAGATTCCTCTTTCCCGAAGGGGGTCTCGACCTCGAGGATCTCCCAGCCGAGGGCACGTTCCGTCGCTTCGATCCCGGCCCAGTAAGCGAGGCGCTGCCGGGCGGCTTCGCGCTGGATGACGATCGGAGTAGTGAGGCGCGAACCGAAGCGGTTTCCGAGCCAGCGGTCGATCGCGTCGTAAAAGAAGCCAGTGATCGCAGTCGCGTCGCTGGAGTGACGCATGGTCTCGTCGCGCCCGAGGGCCTCGAGCGTGTCGTGGACGAGGTTGCCGAAGTCGCGGGAGTCGAGTTCGTTCTTGTCTGCCTCGATTTTCTCCATGCCGAGTCCGAATCTGAGGTAGTAGCGGAACGGGCAGGTGAGGTATTGCTTGAAGCCGGTGACGCTGATGCGCTGGTAGATTTTGTTGTCGGCGGGCAGGGGGGCGGGCTTGAGCTTCCAGGCGATGGAGCGGGGGAGGGGAGGATGCTCGAGCTCGTTCTCGCTGAAAAGATGGAGAGTGCGTTCGGCGAGGGCGGAGTCCTGACATTGAAACAACAGGCGCGAGGGGCGGAGCGGATCGCCGCTGGTTCCCTGGCGTCCGAAGAGGAGGTCGAGTCTGCCGCCGGAGCATCGTCGCGTCTCGATGAGGGTGGTGAAAAGATAGGCGTCGCGGGCAAAGCGTTCGTCGTTGTTCTGGATCCCGAGGGTGCGCCGGGCCGAGTCGGGGAGAAAGGCGTGTCCGATGATGGCCTCGGGCACGGCATGGTCGTTCATCCCCGTGACGATGAGGTGGGGAGCATCTTCCCAGAGTAGTTCGAGCCAGCCCTGGAGGTCGATGTCATTCGCACCGCGATCCGGATAGACTCGGCGATCCGCGAGCGCGCTGAGGAGGAGTTCGAAGTGATCAGCGACGGTGGCGGGTCGGGAGAAAGCGGCGGCGGCGGAAGCGATGTCGGCGGCGAGTGAGTGAATCGCGGCGGCGACTTCGCTGAAGACGGCTTCGACGGGATCGTGCGGGGCGAAGCGCTTCTCTTCGAAGATGGCGGAGAGGTAGTCGCTGAGGACGGCGGTGTATTCCTCTTTACGGAAGCGGGTGGACCAGGACTGTGTCCAGGCAATCACTTCGGCGAGGGCGGGAACTTTGTGGGCGCGTTTCCGGGCGCTCGCGAGGGCATTGCCGAGGCGGTCGGGCAGAGTCTCGGCGGCGAGTTCGTCGAAGTGTTTGAGGAGGCGGCCGACGGAGGGTGCGGATTCGGTCGGGACCGATTTGAGAGCGGCGGCGAGGTAGCCGGGACAACGGAGGAGCAGGGCGAATGCGTCGTAGCGATCCGTCGTGAGGAGCTGGTGGGTGAGCTTGAGCAGGTAGTAGAGGCCCTCTTTGGAAATGGGTTTTCCGGCCGGATCGTAGCTGCTGCACCCCGCGTCGTTGAGGCGCTGCTCGAGGGTGGGGGCGACTTCGGGATCGGGGATGCCGATGGCAACGAGGGCGGCGGGATTGGGGACGGGCGCGATGACCTCGCGACAGAGATCGGCCTGGGCCGCAGGATTGGCGCACTGGTGAATGGACTGATCGGGTTTTGGAATGGGGATCTCCCTGGTCAGCCACGCGTCGGGGAGGGGGCGTCCGAAGGCGTCAAAAAGGGAGTGTTCCGACTCGGGGGCGTGTACGAGGATGGTCGTAGGGACTGCCGCGGCATGTCGGGTGAGGGCGCGGAGGGCGAGCGGTTTCAGATCGGGCACGGCGGCGACGACGAGATGGCGGATGCCTGGCGGGAGTGCCCCGACGGTCGCGGCGTTGCGGGAGCTGAGACCGGGATCGAGGAGGCCGCATTTTTCCGTGAGGGTGATGGCGCGGGCTTCGATCCCGGCGAGTTCGGCCCAGCGACCGGGCTCGATGTCATGGCTGGCGAGGATCTCCGCCGCTTCGCTGAAGTCGAGGTCGGACTCGATGAGGAGACTGCGCACCCGCAGTAGCTCGGAGGCATTGTCATTCGCCCACTTGAGCTGTCGCTCGACCGGATCGACGGGAAAGACACGACGATAGGACGCGAGGGGCAGGTCGAGGAGGAGCCCGGTCCAGATGAGTTGGGTCGTCCAGGGCGAGGCGACGGGTGTCCCGGTCCCATCGAGGCGAGCGGCCGCGTAGAGGAAATCCGGGGTGACGACGAGGGGCGGGAGCACGGCCGAGTCGAAGCGGGCCGCGTCTACGGCGAGGGCCTCGCGGAGCCGGCGTCCGGCATGGCGAGTCGGGACGAGGACGAGGTGGTCGGAGAGATCGAGCGATCCGCGCCCATCCCAGTCACGGGAGAGAAAGGCAACCGTCGTCGTCAGGACAGGCGCGTCCCAACCGGTGAAGTGACGGGTGAGAGAGGTGGGGTAGGAATGGAGTGGGTCGGCGATGAGAGACTTATACAACAATCTCTTAATTCTCCAACGACAGATCCGGGAGAAGAGGAACGCCTCCAAACGAAATTTTTTGCGCCCCTATTCCCATGTCAGAGATTTCTCCTATGACATGCCTTCCTTCTGTGAGCTTACGGTAGGGGAACTCGGCCCGAGCGACCGGATGGGCTTCTTTCGACGACCGGCGGGAACGGACAAAAAAGTGGCTTCGGCTTCCGCCGAAGAGCCGGCGGGAAAGGGCGCGACTCGCCGGTTGAAGCAACGGGGACACCGATTCCCAACTTTGAATGCGACCGCCCGCTTGGGTTTCGCGGGGTGCCGGTGAGGAGATGCGGATGAAGGCGTTTGCGCGTCGCACAGGAAGATGTGGTTATGCAGGAGTCACAAGTTGTTGCCGCCCTGGCTGCGCAGTTCGGAGACAGGTTTACCGGTTCTCAGGAGTTCCACGGCCTGCATCTTGAACTCTTCGGTGTATCGTTTACGGGGCTTGCTGAACATAATCTTAATTTTCGTCGTTGATGGTCCAAAAAGCTAGCGCACCTCAGGATTGTTTGCCGAACCACTTCCTCCGGAGTCGCGATGACATCGCAACTTCGAATCTTGCATTCAACGAACCGCTCCTCTTTGTGGTAAAAAACGGTTGGTCGGTAGCTTTCTAGATCAATCATGGCATCAAGATGTTCGTCAACCGTGCTAACCGGAGAATCGTTCCCGGGAACCCGGGATGCGTTTGCGTGGGGTGTTCCTTGCCGAGATACAGGCCCTGATTGCGTCGGTTAAGGTCTTTACGTGATAGGGAAGTCTCTGTCCAGCTCGCCATGTCGTCGGCAAATCCGTGAAATTGACAATCAAGCGCAACATTTCACTCCTGCGCTCCGCGACAGGAACAATCCGCTTGCCCTTCTCGCCTATTCTATGCGATTAACCCCGCATCATGGATGAAGTCTTACCGGGCGAGCAGGTTCAGTCTGTCAACGAAATCATGGCGCGGGCCCGTGCCGAGGTCGCGAAGGTCATCATCGGGCAGGACAGGGTCGTGGACTTCTGTCTCATCGCCATCTTCACCGGCAGCCACATCCTCATCGAAGGCGTCCCCGGCGTCGCGAAAACTCTCCTCGTGCGCACCCTCGCGAAGGTTCTCGGGACCGATTTTTCCCGCATCCAGTTCACCCCCGACCTGATGCCCTCGGATATCACCGGGACGAGCGTCTTTAATCTGCAGGAAGGCTCCTTTCACCTCGTCAAAGGTCCCGTCTTCACCTCTTTCCTCCTCGCCGACGAGATCAACCGGGCACCCGCCAAGACGCAGTCCGCCCTGCTCCAGGCGATGCAGGAGCGACTCGTCACGATCGATGGGGTGACTCACCGCCTTCCCGACAGTTTTACCGTCTTCGCAACGCAGAATCCCATCGAGTACGAGGGCACCTATCCGCTTCCCGAAGCGCAAAAAGATCGCTTTCTCCTCCGCGTCGAGATGGGCTATCCCGACGCCGCCTCCGAGCTGCAGCTCGCGATGCAGTCCCTCGGAACAGATACGCCCGAGCACATCCTCGCCGGTGAAAGCATCGAGAGCGTCCTGACTGACGCGCAGATCCATCAGGTGAAAGAGGCCCTGCACGCCATCACGATGAAGGACGAACTTGTCAGCTACGTCGTCGAGATCGTGCGGCGCTCGCGCGACCTCGACAGCATCCAGGTCGGGGCGGGACCCCGTGCGACCCAGGCGCTCCTCCTCTCGAGCCGCGCCCTCGCCGCGATCGAAGGACGCGACTACGTCACCCCCGACGACGTCCGCGCGATGGCCTACCCCGTCCTTTCCCACCGCCTCGTCCTGCGGCCCGAGTATGAAATCGAGGGCGTCACCGTCGCCGAGGCGGTCAACAAACTCCTCGAGTCCGTCGCGGTGCCGCGCTGACCCATCTCTCCCGCCGCGATGCGACCGGTGCCGAACATTCCCCTGCTCTGGATCGCCCTCCTCGTTGTGGTGCCCGCCTCGAGCTGGGTCGTCTACGCGGCAGGTGATCCCGGTCTTAGCGTCCTCCCCGCCGCCGCCGCCCTCGCCCTCTTTTTCCTCGCTGCGGTGCTCGATATCGTGCGCTCCTCGTCGCGTCTCGCCGGACTCTCCGTGACCGTGCCCGAGCTACTCCGCTGCACCAAAGGCCGCGAGCTGCCCGTGCCGGTGACCTTTGCGAACACTGGCACGACTCTCGCCTCGCTCCGCTACGGTATCGCTACGCCCCTCGACTTCCGCGCCGCCGGGGAGCTCATTGGGCGGATCACCGCTCTCGAGCAGGGAAAAATGCGGGCTGTCGAGTATCCCTTCCTCCCCCTGCGTCGCGGGCGTTTTTTCCTCGAGACCCTCCACGTCGAGACCCCGTCGCGGTGGGGGCTCTGGCTTTTGCGCAAACGCTTCGCTCTCGCCACCGAGGTGCGTGTCTATCCCGACCTCCGCGCCGAGCGCAAGCGTCTCGCGAGCCTCTTCCTGATGCGGGGGAACGACGGCAACCGGGCCGTGCGGCAGGTCGGGAAAGGGCGCGATTTCGAGCAACTCCGCGACTACCAGCCCGGCGACGACTACATCGACATCGACTGGAAAGCGACCGCCCGACGCCAGCGTCCCGTCACCCGCACCTACCAGATCGAGCGCACCCAGGAGATCTACGTCATCGTCGATCACTCTCGCCTCAGCGCCCGCGAGATCCGAGTCGGAGTCGAAAAAGCGACCGAGGGTGACTGGCTCTACCGCGAGGACTCCGCCGGCGGCGAGCATCTCGTCACGACCCAGCTCGAGAAATTTCTCCACTGTTCCCTCATCCTCGCCTCCGTCGCCGAACGGCAGGGTGATCTCTTCGGCTTCATCAGCTTCGCTGACAAAGAGGACCGCTTCATCCGCGCCCGCAATGGCAAAGACCACTACAACCTAGTCCGCGACGCCCTCTACACCCTCGAGCCCAAGCCCGTCGCCCCCGACTTCGAGCAGCTCATGATCGCCCTGCGCCGGCGACTCACGCGGCGGGCGCTCCTCGTCATGCTCATCGATCTCAGCGACCCGCTCACCGCCGAGCAGTTTTACCAGGCTCTCCCTCTCATCAACCGGCAGCATCTCGTCCTCGTCAACATGGTCCGCCCTGAAAAAGCCGCGCCGCTCTTTTCGCCGAAAAACCTCCCCGCGACCGTCTCGCAAGTCTACGATCAACTCGGAGGCCACTTCCAGTGGCAGGAGCTCCGCGAGACAGCCAACCGGCTCCGCCATCTCGGCGTCGAACTGGGCACCCCCGAGCACGAAGAACTCTGCGCTGAAACTGTCTCGCAATATTTGAGGGTGAAACGGCGGCAATTGATATAAGTTCGCGGTGGCGACGTGGATCTCACCACTACGGTGGAAGAGGAACTCCGTCACGAAAGGGAAAGGAGGAACAAAATGAGAGAAACAAAGATCAAATCATTATATATTCGAACCACTTTCCTGAAGATGAAAACACGCGCCGGTCTCCTTTACGCCCTTTTCTTTGTCATACTGTGCTCGGTCGGCTCGATCGAGGCGCAGACGCTCACCAAGAAGCAGACCAAAAAATACAAGGGCGAGTATCTTGGCATCGTCTCCGGGATTGCGGGGAGCACCTCCGCCGGCACCGTGCCTGTGAGGTTTGAGAGCCGAGTTACTTTTACCGGAGAGTCGCGCGAGTTCCTCAGTCCGCAGATCTCCAACCTGTATTCCTCGCCGGTGCACCGTATCGTCTACCGCAAACCCATCGGCAACGACCGTCGCATCAAGATCACCGGATATTACGTCGGCACCGCCATCAATCCCTCCACAGGCCTGCCGGAACCCGTCTCCGGTATCCGCAAGATGGTCATCACTGATCGGGGCAAGGATAAGAACGTGCGCTTCATCATGCGTTTCACCGATACGCTCAGGGAAGGCGGATTCGCCGCTCAGGATCTCAAAGGGACTCTCGGCAAGGAGAAGTGAACAAGAGCCGCCCACGGGCGCGCTTGATTCTCAGACCATTATCGAGTAAGAGAAAGAGGTAGAGCCGGTGTGGCGGAATGGTAGACGCTGCGGACTTAAAATCCGCTGATTATTGCAATCGTACGGGTTCGAGTCCCGTTGCCGGTATCTCTTACAATCAACGACTTGTGAATCTTTTAAATTGATTTACAAGGGGTTACGTTGGTATCAGGCCCTCATTTTTTCACTTGAGGTTTTCTCCCAGTTGCCTCACTTTACCCTCTGATGCCCGAGGTTTCTGGTATCAGAAATGGTATCACGATGAGCGAGCACTACAATACTGGGGGAGTTCTGAAGTTTCGAGGCAAGAGTTACATCCTATTTCAGAGGGGGGATAAGCCCGGTACCCCATATTCTGTGAGGGTTCAAAGCGAGGGAAAGCGGAAACTGGTATCAACGGGGACCAGTGATCTCACCCTCGCGAAAGCAGCCGCAAAAACGATTATCGGTGAGATCCTCGACGGAAGACCGATCGTGCCGCGAAAGGTTAACAAAAAGGTTTCGACCGTGGGCGAAGTGATCGACGCGTTCAGAGCTGGTGACCGTCATGTGCGTGCGCGCACGGCGAAGGACTACGAGAAATGCCTTCTCCGCATGATTCAGGAAGTGAAGGGGCTCGATAGTGATGGCGCCTGGGCGCAGCGCCTCGACATTCTGACCGAGGATTTTGCCCGAGCTTACCAGGCGAAAAGGCAGGGCTTTGATAACGTGGATTACGTGACGCCCCGGAAGGTGAACACCTCGATCAATACGGCCGTTCGGCAGTCGAAGGGGATTTTCTCCCGCAAAGCGCTCTCGAATTACGCGCGCGCCGGCCTCGTGATCCCGGAATCCCTACAGGGCTTCATGAGGGTTGGATCGTTGCGGGAGTTGAGCCACAAATATTCAGAGAAGCCAATACCGAAAGAGCAGATTGATAAACTCAACGCAGACCTTCCCGCGCTTAAGGAAAAGGATCTACGGCTCTGGGCGATCCATCTTATGATCCGTCTGATGGGACTTCGGGATTCCGAGATTGATCGCGCGAGAAGGCACTGGTTGATCAGTCGGGGGGAAAGTACTTTTCTTGTCATTAACCGAAGGGAGGGTGAGGCGGCTCCGAAAAGGAGCGATGGTGAAGTTCACGTCCCTCAAGTTCTGCTCGATTACTTCAACTCCCACGAGGACGAACACCTCATCCCTGCCAAGAACCCCACTGAGCGGACAAACTTGATTTACAAGGTCCACTCGAAATGGGTGAAAGAGCGCGTCCCGGGACGAACGAAGACGAATCACGAATTGCGGAAATGGGCGGGCTCGATGGTTGCCACGAAAACGAATTCATGGGAACGCGCCGCTGAATTCCTTCGGATCGATCTTGAGACTGCAAAAAGACATTATCTATCTTTCGTCACTCCCTCTGAGCCACTATCGCTTGATGATCTGGTAGGGTGATCGCTTTTAGTAAGCCATCCTGATCTGATCCGCCCGGATCATCGGCTTGATGCCTGAGCCGTCGTTTGAACCGAAGCCGTAGAGATCGGCGGGGGTCGTCGTCGTTCCACCTCGAAGCGGGTCCGGCGGGAGCGGGGTTGGACTGTAGCCGCGGAGCTTGGTGACCTCTTGCTCGGCTGCGACGAGGCGCTGCTGGAGGTTCTGGGCGAGGGCCTGGTAGGCGGTCGCGGATTGTGCTTTGGCGATCGCCTCGACGACTTCCTCGGCGGCGAAGCCACGGCCTTCGGCGGCGCGACGGTTCAGGCCGGAGAGGACTGCTTTGCCGCTCTCCGTCGTGAAGAAGGGATCGGTGCTTTGGGTGAGACTGGTGAGCACGCGCCCGGTCGCGGCCTGGAGTTCCTTCGCGGCGCTCTCTTCGAGCTTGGCGGCGAACTTCGAGGCGAAGGCGCTGTTGTAGTCATCCCACTCCCGGAGCGCGGCGATGGGATCGGCCGTCTCCAGGACGGTCTTCGCCTGGATGCTGAGTCCGAGGAACAGCCGGCCTTTCTCCTTGTAGAGATCGGCGGCCACATCATCGTCGACGTTCTGCTTGATCCACTTCGCCTGCTTGAACTCGGTGTCGAGGCGGAGGAATTCCTCCACGTCCTTCTGCTCAAGACCGATCTCGCTCGCGGTCGCTTCGATCTCCCGGAGGATCGCGGCGCGGGGCTGGTCGAACTCGTGGCGGAAGGCGGGGTTCTGCGCGAGCGCGTTGCGGGCCTCGATCTCCTGCCACTTTTGGGCGGCGGGCTTGAGTGTCTCCAGTTCGGCGGTGAGCTTCTGGACCGCTTCGGTCTCGGGCATCGGCGTGCCGTCGCTCGGCCGAGGTGCGGCCGGCCCTGCCTGTCTGAGCTGACTCAGCTCGATCTGGGCGGCGGCGAGGTCACGGGTCGCGCCCTCGAAGAGACCTCGCAGCTCCTTGAACTGAGAGATCTTCCGGCCGTCACTTTGAAAGACAGTCTCGGGATCCGCGATGTGTCGGGAGACAAATTCCTCGATCGAGAATCCCCCTGCGGGAGGCAGGACCGGGGGCTCTGTGCCGGGCGTGGGTGAGGGGCTCGCGGTTTGCGTGGGCGCTTGCGGCGCCGGGCCGATGTCGATGCCGAAGGTTCCCTCGAACGAATCGATTCCGGGCGTTGGCGCCGGCGCCGGATTCGATGAAGGGCTCGGAGATCCAGGGAAGAGACTGGACATGAGATCGGCTGGAGCGGTCCCGGGAGTCGGGAGCGGTCCCGCCGCTACGGTGGGAGTGGGTGGTGGGTTCTGATTCATAAATGGTTCACGGCTTCGGCGCTCTCACCGGGCGGACTTCGGACCTGGGCCCGGATGCCTTTGAGGAAACGCGCGGCCTCTCGCGCAGTTTTGTGGTGAGCGTTTGAGTGATCAGCTCGAAGGCATACTCGAAGCCCTGGCACTTCCCGAGCAAGTGCTCGGCCCTCTCCGGGATGGCGTCGGGCATCACCGGCGCGCGGAGGGACTGGCGGGCCGGGTTGAGGCCAAGAAGGACGGAAACGAAGTTCTGCCCCTGGGGTGAACTCAGAAAAGCATTGAGCGCGTCCACGTTTTCAGGGTCGTGGCAAAACTCATCGGGGGTGATGTAGGGAGCGATTCTCATGCGGGTTCAGTGGGGAATTGTTTGAGATCGGTGATGCGCCCCTCGCGTCTCGCTTCGTCGGACTGCTGTCGAAGGCGAAACTGCGACTCGCGCTCCATGATGGAGATCTTCGCTTCGGTCTCGCGGATGAGGCTCTGGCGTTTGATCTCCTCGGTGATGGCGACCTCTTGATCCTTGACCGACGGGCGGGGATTGCGGAGTTCCTCGAGCTGCTCCTCCTGCATCCGTTGCCGTTTCGCTTCGAGTTGCTGAGAGAGCTGGCGGAGGGTGTTGGTGACATCCGCCCAGCGGCGCTGAAGATCCTTGGTCTCGGCCTGGCTGAGGGGATCGCTCGCGACCATTTCGAGGTGTGGACCGATATGAGCCCTGACGCGCGACACGGTCCGGAAGGCATCTTCCTCACTGATGACTCCCTCGCGGAGCTGCCCGAG
>Ga0335398_10004332_pt1 | contig 19785 bp, 12 predicted proteins | sample BON03_FD_205742 | JGI IMG/M metagenome (GOLD analysis project Ga0335398, IMG submission 205742) | Freshwater microbial communities from Lake Bonney liftoff mats and glacier meltwater in Antarctica - BON-03 (spades assembly) (version 2) | ecosystem: Environmental > Aquatic > Freshwater > Ice >... | reverse complement strand
AGTCAAGGAGCATGCGGAAGGCCTGCTGGTGGTGAAGCCGCTGCGAGGTGGTCCTGCAGCTGAGGCTGGTCTGCAGACAGGCGACGTAATTGTCAGCATCAACAATCGTGAGCTGGCGGGGATGAAGATGGGATCCAGTGTGGATCTGATGAAGGGTTCATCGGGCAGTCAGATGACGGTGCGAATTTATCGCGAAGGAAAAGGTGAGCGTGACTTCACGCTGACTCGCCGCAAAATCCGAGTCTGGACAGTGAACGATACGAAGCTGCTGGATGGCACGACAGCTCTGTTTTATTCTCCCACCGGTCGAAAAATGGCGGGTGAAGGTGTGACGCCGGATGTGCTGATCAACGATCGGGACGGAGTGGCGAATGGTGATGAAGTTCTGTTCGAAGCCGTGCGACTGGCTCGCAGCCAGACTCTGAAGGACATGGCGAAAGCGTCCGGCACCTGCAAGCCGAACAGTCCTTCCGCTGGTCGCAGTTCATCTCTGAGCAACATCATGGATCCGGCTCATCACGGTTCAGCTGTTCGCTGAATTTCGATGCCGCGACTGTTCCATGAATCGACCTGAAGCCTGAGCCATGATGGTTCAGCGGTCGAATGTTTCGATCTTCACCGCTCAGAAGGAATCCTGATCGTGCTGCCTGACAAACGTCTGAAAATCTAAAACCGGTTGACTGAAAGAATTATTCGGTCATCCGGTTTTTTGTTTTTTGCGATTGTGGTTAGCAGACCAACTGCTCCGCCGGTTTGTGTTCTGATCGGGACGTTGCCTATGACGCAGAACACTGGATTTGAAATCTCAAATCGAAAATCAAAAATCAAAAATCTCAAACCCCCTGCCGCTTTTGATGCAATTGCGCGAGATCATTGCGGTATGTGGCTTCAATGATTTCCAATTCGCCCAACAGCCGCGAGCGCTCCTGATCGTCTGGCAGTTCGCTGGCCTGTTTGCGAAGCAGGGCCGCAACGTTTTGCAATTGAACTCGAAAACCTTGGCTGGGAAGAGGATTGCTGCGGTTCCAGAATGAAAACTTCATTGAAAGCTCGCTTCTTGCAGGACGTGTGTCAGACCACAGCCACACCCGGAAAATGCTGACTGGCAACTTCAGGAAATGGTGTCAGCAGGAAACCACTGGGCCGGGCTCCTGCAAGCCGCGGGTGATCGTTGGCAGTTCTAACTGGCTGGTCATCCACAAAACAAGAAGTAGTTTTTCCGATTGCATGGCCCGCAAACAGGCACCACGATTCACGGCTGTTCTTGAGCCTCGTGATGACATTTCTAAGAAGGTGCAAATCGGCAACATCCGGATGACAATCGCCCTGGCAACATCGGCGTTTCAGGAAAAAGCCCGGCTGAGGGCTCTCGATTGCCCGCGTGGAGAGTTTCTAAATGTTGCTGCAGCAGCATCTGTAGACTTCGACTGGCTCGACGGATTCGTTAGTCTGCGTGACCTTCCTGCGGCTTCATCTCTCCAACATAGCCGACCGCGAACTCTTTGCTTTCCGCGGTCGTGATTTCTGCAAAGGACATGTCCAGATGCACGCGACACAATTGGCGATCCTGGTTCTGATGCTCACCGCCCGCCTGATGCCTGGGGTGATGGCAGACGAAAAGGTTTTTCCAGCAGGGGCTGTGCCTGAAGAGCTTTGGAACGAAGGCGAATTTACGGAAGGCGTCGCCGTTCGTTCGGACGGGCTTGTCTTCTTCAGCGACATCCACATGGCGCCCGAAAGGCCGGGCCAGATTCTTGTGTTTGATCCGGCCACCAAAGTGACTCGCGTTCACTGTGATAAAAGCAGCAAAAGTAATGGCCTGGCGTTTGATTCGGGAGATCGCCTGTTCGCATGCTGCGGCGCCAACGGCGGAAACCGATCCCTCAGTGAAATCCTTGATAATGGCGACATTCGTCCACTGGTCACTACGTTCGACGGCAAGCCGTTGAATGCCCCGAATGATCTCTTGATCCATCCGAACGGAAGCATTTACTTTTCTGATCCGCGGTACATCGGTCCTGAGCCAGTGATGCTGTCGGGGATGTATCTGTTTCGCCTGGATACAAAATCAAACACAGTCAGCGTTGCGACAAAGGTAGCCAAAAAGCCAAATGGCGTTGAGACGTCGCCAGATGGAAAGACGCTGTATGTGGCCGAAACGGATAATGGTGCCAGTGGTGTTCCGGGTGAAGAACCAGGACCGCGTGGTCTGATGCAGCTGCTGGCTTTTGATATTGGGGCTGACGGGACACTTTCGAATCCGAAGGTGCTTGTTAATTTCGGGTCTGAAAACGGCATCGACGGCATGGCAGTGGATCCGAACGGACGCATTTTCGCCGCCGTTCGTTCTGAACCCAACTTTGGCATCGGCGTTTACGACAACACCGGTCGACAGCTCGACTTTCTGAAAACTCCCACGCTGCCCACGAACTGCAGCTTCGGTGCGGGCAATGACGCAAGCACTCTTTACATCACAGCAGGCGGCGGCTTGTACAAAGTTGCTGTGAACAAATGAGGCTCCATTAAGCACCCATGCACAAATAATTGATCATAATTCGTTGAACGGTATTGCGAATAAACGCTAAAACTTAAAACTTTTTTTAATGCACCGCTGATTGGTCTTGTCAGTTTACTTTTGCAATTCCTCGTGTAGATCTCTCAGACAGAGAAACTTTCGCCATGGTAAAACAGCAGCCGACTTCCGTTCGCCACCTGTCGTTTCTGAAACACTACTTGCGAAGTGCACGCTGTGGCTCGACGCATGCTTCGAATCGCGAAATGCTTAGTCTCGTTCGATCAATAATTGTCGCCTTTCGCTCCGCGAAAGTAGCGTTTTTTCGCGGAGCGAAAGGCAACGATCAGACACGTAGTGATCGAGCGATCCTTACGAGTATTTTCCTGTGGCTGCTACTTTGTGTGCCGACTGTCGCTCAGCAGGCTGACGGACGGACTTATTCCAACCGTCTGGTGAAGCTGGAAAATCCGGAACCGCTGCTCAACGATTACCCGGAATTCGTGCAGCCTGTCATCGAGGAGACTCGTTACGAAGCACCGATCCTGGTGGATGATTCGGAGGCGGACCTGTCCGTTCGCGCATGGCGTTTTTCGTATAACGCTCGTGGCATCATTGAGATCCCCAATCAACTGCGAGCCAAAGAGACGGCTGTTGTGATGGTTCATCCGTGGGGCATTGATGACGGGCAGGGCTGGGACACGCCAGAACCTGCTGGAGTCGCCGACTTCTGCACGCCGAACAAGAACCATCTGGCAGCGCGGCACACGCGGGAAATTATCAATCCGTTTATCAAATCGTTACGGTCTCAGGTGGGGTGCGTCATGTTCAGTCTTCCGGGCAAAGAGGATGCGATTCGGAAGAAAATCTATCGGTCTGTGAATTCCACGCCCACTGCGGCGGAGCGCGCTGCCGGGGCGAAGGAACTTGACGCCAGACTTCGCAACTTTGAATATCGGGGCCAGCCACTTCCAGCAGAGTTCACTGTTTCAGAGTCGACGCCGGTGATTGACTATTTCCGGCAGTTTCCGGGGCTTGATGCCGGAGCGAAGTTCAATAATGCCGGCTTCTGGGAACAACCAATCCCGGTCACGCGGGATGTCGATGTGGACCCCAAGGACATTGTGATCTACGACGCCGATGGGTATGGACCGATGCGCGACTTTCTGAAGGCGCAGGGGATTCGCCACATCCTGCTGACCGGCTACGCCACCGATATGTGCTTCTGCCGAACGACCGCGGGTTACGAAAATCTGTCCAAAGATTTTAATGTCTTCCTGGTGGGCGATGCGTCCCTTGCCACATTCCCAGCGAACAACACGCCGCGTTATGCAACAAATGCTCACATCTCGTTTGCAGCGTTGAACCAGCTTGTCACACAGGTCTCGTGGGTCAAGCCGAGGCTTACAGCAGTCGTTGAAAAATAGGCCAACAGCCTGGCTCAAATTGGGAGGACGTCTTCATCCAGTTCTGCCTGGTGAGCCCGACTCTTCGCAATTGTGTGGCAGGAAACAGTCAACTCATTTGAATCTTTTGTCTTCGGGAAGATCGTGCATGTCTGTTTCTACCAGTGATGTCGGGCGTCGTGGTTTTCTCATGGGATCAGCAGCCGCCGCAGCGTCCATGCTGTTTGCATCGGCAAAGGCGGAGTCGTCTCAGAAGACAGCACAAATCGCGATCACTCTGGATCTGGAGATGTCGGCCAATTTCCCGAAATGGGACGACACACACTGGAATTTTGAAAAGGGAAATTTGAACGACGCCACGAAAGCCTACGCACTGGAAGCCGGGCAGCGAGTTCGTCGGGCTGGTGGTTACATCCATTACTTTTGCGTCGGTCGAGTGCTCGAACAGCCGGACGTTTCCTGGCTGACTCAACTGGCGGTCGACGGACATCCGATTGGCAATCATACTTATGACCATGTCAACGTGTTAGCCACGCGGCTGGAGGACCTTCAGTTTCGTTTTCAGCGATCTCCGTGGCTGGTGGCAGGCATGTCTCCGGAGCAGGTCATTCGCGAAAATGTGCGGCTCACGACCATGGCTCTTAAACAGCGAGCCGGTGTGGAGAACCGCGGCTTCCGGACGCCCGGCGGGTTTTCGGATGGACTGACAGGGCGTGAGGACATTCAGCGGCTGTTGATGGATGCCGGGTTTCGGTGGGTGAGCAGCAAGTATCCGGGACACGCGAACAGCGACCCGATGAAGGAACCGACTTCCGAGGTTTATGCGGACATTGTCGCCAAGCAGCAGGCCGCTCAACCCTTTATCTATCCCACGGGACTGATCGAAATCCCGATGAATCCGATCAGCGATATCGGCGCTTTTCGCGCGGGCCGCTGGAAGCTGGAATGGTTTCTGGAATCCATCCGTCAGTCCGTCACCTGGGCCATTGAGAATAACGCAGTCTTCGACTTTCTGGCCCATCCGAGCTGTCTGGTGACGACCGATCCGGAGTTCCGCTCAATTGACCTGATCTGTTCGATGGTCAAAGAGTCGGCCGGCAAAGCGAAGCTTGTGACTCTGGATGAGATTGCAGATTCCGTTTCGGCATTGCCCGCAGTCAATTAAGCATCGAGCCTCTAAGACTTCAGGTCAAATTTAAATTCATCGGCACCCTCAGCGACTGTCGCTTTCAGATCAGTCGCTGCTGGATCCATATACTTCGCAGGAATGACGAATTTGATCACCGGAGGCGTTACACCCGGTGCCGGAGGAGTCATGTTCATTGGCGCACTAATCGTAACACGGTAGGTCCCTGGCAGAACTCCACTGGCGAACAGGAATCTACCTTCGGTCCCCAGTGAAGCATTGGCTGCATCGCCTGTGGACGCTGAAGTAAAGTTGATTGTTCCTTCGGTCAGTGGCTTACCGTTGAGAGTGACGGAGCCCGCGACTTCAATTGTCTTCGGAATCGTAGATGTCTCAGAACAGCCCTGAAAGCAGCCCAGACCAACAGCAAGTACCAGCACCAGATGACGACAGGAAATCATAAACGCTCTTCCTCTCCGTTTGGGTCAGTTTAAGATTCGAACAACAGAAAAGCTGCAACGGGCGGCAGGTGATGAAAGGAACATGCACCCGAAAAGCAGCAATGAGAAATAACTACGGTGACAAAACACAAATGACCGCACGCAGGCCAGAGCCACGTTGCGGTCATTTGGTCAAATGATCAGCCGATCCGGCTCACTCAGAATTCGCCAAGCGGAATGCCATCTTCGCGTGAGCAAAGATTGCGAAGGATGCCCATGTCGACGTTGTCCGAAACAAAGCGGACCGAACCATCACCCAGCAGTCCGTGAATACCACCGACGTGGAAGGAGTTAATTACGGTGTTCGCATCCCAGGGACTATCCGAACCCGCAGCCATGGTCGGAGAATTAATGCGGTACTGAACGCCGGTAAGTCCGGTACTCCAGGAATCGGCACCGTTCGGATTCGTTCCAGAAACAGGATTAGGAAAATTGGTCCCTGTGTAGCCACCATAATATCCGGAACGCATGTCCCGCGTACCAACGCGACCTGACTGCTCAGCAACCATCATGACGTTGGAAGTGCCGTCAACCGCGTCGCGAATTCGAGTCTGCTGATTGTGAAGTAGCATTCCGTTATTGGTATAGAAACCACCGTAATTACTGGCAGAACCAACAGTTCGCGCCGCAACGTCCGGAGTTGCTCCCGAGATACCCACATACATTGGGATCTGAGTTCGCTGATTGTTGTTGTAGGTCGTTCCTACTGAGCTGTCTGCATTCGGGTCCAAAGGGCTGGATGGGCAGATGTAAGACGCTATCTTGTTGTTCGCAAGCGCTGCCTGGTTAACATTGGCCACGATGCCCGAAAAGGAAAGATTGAAGTCCATTCTCGCGTAGAGATTCGCCTGCTCCAAGTAAGGGAAAATATGCAGACGCCAGTTTGGAACCCGGTCCCACGCCACCGAAAAGTTCGAGCCTGGCGGAAAGCAGCTTGATGTGCTCTCGTAGTTGTGCAGAGCCAGTCCGATCTGCTTCATGTTGTTCTTGCACTGTGTGCGGCGAGCGGCTTCTCGCGCCTGCTGAACCGCTGGCAACAGCAGTGCAATCAGAATCGCAATGATCGCGATCACCACCAATAGCTCAATCAATGTAAAACCGAGACGACGCTTTTCTCTTCGCATAAGACTTCTCCTGAAGATGACGGGAACTAAAAAGGACTCAAAAATTTCTGGAAAAAGGATTCAATTGCTCTGAAGGAACACGAACAAATGGACACTATCGGCTTATGAACTTCCAGACAACTGGAATCACGCATCAAAATTTCTTTTTTTTGCCTGGCCCCTGTCTCGGAAATCTCCGAAGTCAGCCCTGATAAAATTTACCGTGCCTGTTTCTTGATGGTTTTTGAATAGACCATGAAAACTGAGCAGGTCTGACATGCAACTTAAGTGCCGAAAACAGGAATTGATTTGTAATGTGGCATCGACGATCCCGATCGTCTCCACACGCGACGGCTGAGATAACTCGCAATTCCAAACCGGCCAAGAGTTTTCGAGCCTATCGCTCAAGGAACGTCGGTGTTCGAAAGTCTCGGCTGCAACGTCTCTGAATTTGCTCTGTCACACACACGACAATTCGAAACACAGTCTTTCATCACTACCGAAAATGCCTGATTGCTCAAATCGAAGGCATTCTTGCCCAATGCCACAATCGCTGATTCCAACGGCGGTTTTGTTAGCGCGAACGCTTAGGTGTATTTGCTCTGGCGGAGCTACGGAAAAGTTTTTTCTGGAATTGAAATGAGCGTTAGCGATCGGCACTCTTCAACGCACTGCGTCCCTCGACGGCCGTCCAGAAGGCCGACGTGGGAACTCTCTCGAAGACGTCGCTTCGCCCCGAGGGCCAGCGCACGGTGATATCGACAGCGTCGGCCGCCCCAACTCCAAACACCAACTGGCGTTCATTGCTTGCCTGATAACCGTCGCCGGCCACAAGTTGTCTCGACAGTGTTCTGGCGCCCAAACGAACTTCAACGGTGGCACCGATCGCTTCGCGAGCCGACGTCGTTCCAATCAGCTGAATGGCCAGAAACTTTCCCTCGCCGACCGTGTGATTGGTAAGCAACGCTGCGGGGCTGTCGAGATTTCCTACGAGAAAATCCTCACGGCCATCTCGGTTCCAGTCGATTCGGGCCACGGCCCGCCCCAAATACTTCCCGGCAAACCATGGGCCCAGTTGCGTGGCCGTTATCTCGTCGAAGTGCCCTGTGCCTGTGTTGTGGAAAAACTGCGTCGGCATGTGCAGTGGAATGCCTCGAGCCGACTCGTCGTCGACATGACCGTTCGTGACGATCAGGTCTGACCAGCCATCCAGATCGGCATCCAGAAACTGCGTCCCAAATCCCAACTGCCGAATGCTGGGTTCTTTCAGACGTGCTTCCATCGTCGCATCAAAGAACATCAGGCCGGGCTGCCGCTGGTACAGCGTATTCGATTCGTTGTAATAGTTGGTGACAAACAGATCGAGCTGCTGATCGCCGTCCGCGTCTCCCGCGGCAATGCCCATGCAGGCCTGAGTTCTTCCTTCGCGGTCAAATGCGAGTCCTGTCACGACGGCCGACTCCGTGAACTGGGGCACGGCCCCCGCTGACGCGGTCTCATTCTGAAAAAAGAAATTGGCGGTTGTGTCATTGCCGACAAACAAACTCAGTCGCCCGCTGCCGTCAAAGTCCGCAGCAATTACGCCTAGTCCTTTGCCGCCCGGAGCCACGAGACCGGATTCCGCAGTCACATCGCGGAATTGACCATTGCCCAGATTCAGCAACAGCTGATCTTCGGCCGGTTCAAATTCATGCGGAGTGCAGGCTCGCGGGGTCCCGTCTGCCTGCCGACAGATCCTGTCCAGCAGATCAGAGCCCATGAGATAGTTCACAACGAATAAATCGGGCAGAGTATCTCCGTTGAAGTCGGCGCAGACAACGCTTGTCGACCAACTGCTGCCGGTGATCCCCGCGGATTCCGTGATGTCGCTGAATGTTCCGTCACCATTGTTTTGAAACAGTCGATTTTCTTCGACATTTGCGACAAACAGATCCGTCCATCCGTCACCGTCAATGTCGCCCGCCGTCACTCCCTGACTGTAACTTGTCTCCACGATCCCGGCTGCAGCGGTTGCGTCGCGGAAGATCTGTCCTCTGACGTTTCGAAACAACTCATCCGAAGGCTTGTTTTCTTCAGCCACCGGCCAGCGGCCGCCCTGCGAAAAGTAAACGTCGGGCCAGCCATCTCTGTCGTAATCGAGCACGCCCGTTCCGCCTCCGGAAAACTGAAACATGCGCATCCCGGGTCCGGCAAGATCATCACCGTGGATGAATTCGAATCTCAGACCAGCACGCTCAGCATCGTCTGTAAATCGAATAAAATTTGACTGACCGTTTGCCTCTGTGATCGTCGGCTCCATTTCCGTTCCAGACGGCACCGGCGACTCCATCCACTGGGGCAAGGGATATTCGCTGAGGTCGGTGACAAGCGCCGGCTGAGCAACATCGAGAACTCTTCCGGTGCTTAATGTCGGTCGGCCAATGTCAATGACTTCTGAAGCCAGTTGTGGAAAACGTTTGCGGATCACTTCGGCCCATCCCCACGCTTCCCAGGGCTGACCGCAGCGTTTCGCGGCCATCGCAGTTCGGAGTGTTTTTTCGGGCGTCGGTTCCAGATTGCACTGTTTGGCCGTCAACAGCAATTCCTGCAGGCATTCGTTGCGCCGCTGAAAGTTCTCTGCAAGAGTTGCCTGGCCCAGGGAGGCCAAAGTTTGTCCGATCTGATGGTGCGCACTGCGATGCGTGGCATCCCTCCGCGCCGCTTCCCAGTAGCATCGAACAGCACCTTGAGGATCACCCTGACGAAGCGACCATTCACCTCGGACCGCCCAGATATCCGCATGATCGCTGCCCGCAGGACTCAGCCCTGCGTGCCACTTCAGAAAATCGTCGGTTCTGGACAGTTCCATTAAGCTGCGTCCCAGCCGGGTTTGAGCATCAAACAAATCAGGACGCGTCTGCAGGCCGTTTTGGTACAGCGATACGGCCGTGGTGAGATCATGCTGTTGCCAGGCATGATGTGCACTTGCGAGTTTTGTGAGCGGATCATTCGGACTATGACTCAGATAATCCCGAAGCGAGTCTGCATTTTCCGCCGCCGTGTCGCCGAGAGCAAGAAGGACCAGATCGACTTCCGTAAACTGGCCGGCTCGAAGGCGTTCCAGACGCAGCTGCGTCGTCAGGCTTGTGAGTCCACATAAACCATACAGCCCGGCAAGATGAGCCGCCGCGGCCGGATGATCAGGCTGAATTGCAACGGCTTCACGCAGCATTGTTTCTGCATCACTCAGTCGGTACAGCCGCAGCAGCAGAATGTCGCCCGCTCTGAAACACGCCTCGGCGCGGCGAGCATGGTTCTGCGGTACACGCGCATAAAATTCTGTCGCGGACTCGAAATTCTTCAGCCGAGCGGCCGCATCCCCGGCCAGAAAACAGGCATCTCCGTTGGCATCGGGACGTTGTAGGATTGGGTCGAGGACTGCGAGCGTTTCCGCCGACTTGCCTTGCAGATGGAGCTTCTTCGCAAGCAGCACGACAGCCTGTGAATCATCCTGCTGCCACATCCAAAACGAAAGGCCACCCGCCATGGCGGCCAACAGGGCAACAAGGCCCCAGATCTTCGTACGGCCCCCGTGCATTTTGTCTGCTCGCGATGGTTTTAACGGCCGACTGTCTGCCCGATTCAACATGTTTTTCTTTTCACAAGTGCAGGCGGACAATCGTCCGAGTGGGTGAACTGCAGAGTCGTCGTTGCCGTCCGGATCAGGGATTGGCGGAAAGCCTGTTCGTCGCACGGTTCCGCTTTCGAGACTACCACAACGGCATTCTCTGTTCCAGCACTGCAGACAAAGAACGACCGCACTGCCTGCGTACGCTTTTTCATCGCGTCGACGCCCTTTGGCCGGTTCACCGCTGCGGCATCCGTTCTGGCTGCGTCCCGCTTGGCATGCCAATCAAAAACAACGAACTCCCGATAAACGACGCAGTAGCCGTTTGCCTCAGAACGTTCATTGTATTGAAAAACGGTGATAATCGTTCCCTGACGCAAACGAGTATTCAGACTGGTGCGAGCTCTGTCTTTGACAAATTCGCATGCGCCACTTGCCCCAGTATAAACTGCATTTCCCGGGGTTTCATGTTTGACCTATCCGTCCTCAAAAACGTGCGTCTGAGCTACATCAATGTGTAAGAGACGCCTTTGCGAATCACCTTAACTTCTGCGATGTGAACTTTGCGTGGTTCAGAATTTCTCAAAGGGGATTTGGAGCAGCCCGCCAGCAGAGGCTCAGGAAATTCCTGACAATGTCTGGCTACCAACCCGCATCATGATTCCCCGCAATTCGCACAGAAACCCAATCCTGTATGTTCCAGGGTGAGTTCCGGACCTGTTCAAGTCCGGCCTTCAACTTTCGAACTCGGATCCCTTTTCTTCTGCGGAAATCCAGACCTTCCCCAAACCCATTGGCCAATAAACTGTGGGAAGATCCATGGTGCTACCTCGGAGCGAAAGCAGACATTACGAAATCAACAGGCCGCGCGAGCGAGGCTGGAGGGACTCGAGGTGGCATTAATTGTCAGGCAGAAGCTGCGTTGGGTTCAATTTCCAATTTAGAAATGCCATACTCTTAGTGGGGAGGGGTGGGTCTGTCCACAATGGCGAATCCGTACTGGAACGGGAGAATCCGAAGTGCAGAATTCCGACCAAAAACCGGCCAACTTAGATTCGCAGTCGCCCACTTGTATTGGAGCAGACGAGGCGGTGCAGGACTTGCTTGAGGAAGGAATTGAGCCGAACATCCACCGGGGCGATCGGAACGGGGTCGGAGACATTGGGTGGGGGACGAGCAAAACGATTGGTGAATTCACCCTCATTCGGGAGATTGGCCGCGGAGGAATGGGAGTTGTCTATGAAGCCATTCAGGCATCGCTCGATCGTCGAGTGGCTTTGAAGACGCTGCCCATTTCCGGCCGCATGGATCAGCGGCAAATCCAGCGATTTCAGAATGAAGCCCGTGCGGCTGCTCAGTTGCAGCATCCAAACATTGTTCCGGTGTTTTCGATCGGAACTGAAGCTGGCGTTCATTACTACGCAATGCAGCTAATTCATGGACATGACGTAGCTCATTTCATTCGTCATGCGAAAACCATCCTGGAATCGCCACGGCCGCCCCGGTCGGGTGATACACCGCGACTTGCCGTTGGCACGACGGCTCAAGTATTTCAGCCGACTCCTGGCGTGCATAAATCCGGCACGAACGCTGTCATGGCGGAAGGTTCGACACTTTCGGCGCCCTTGTCAGACTTTATTGACATGATGGCTGATCTCAAGTCTTCCGTCGCAGATCGAACAATGTTCGAATCGGTTCTGCAGATCGGGATCCAGGCTGCGGAGGCTCTGCACTATGCCCATCAAATCGGAATCGTTCACCGAGACATCAAACCCTCCAATCTGATGCTGGACCACGAAGGTAAGCTCTGGGTTACCGACTTTGGGCTGGCCCAGATCCAGGGAGCCGGTGCGCTGACAATGACTGGCGAATTGATTGGAACATTGCGATACATGAGTCCCGAGCAGCCATTGGGACAACGAGTGCTTGTCGATCAGCGAACCGATATTTATTCGCTGGGAGTCACGCTGTATGAATTGCTGACATTCAAAAAGGCATTCGGCGGAGACACACCAAAGGAAATTATCCGACAAGTGTGCTTTGATGAGCCAGTCAGTATCCGACGGCTGAACCCTCGAGTGCCGGAAGATCTGGAAACGATCGTCTTGAAGGCCATGTCCAAGAACCCGGCGGACCGATATCAGTCTGCTCAGGAGTTCGCTGATGATCTTGAGAAATTTCGAACCGATAAGCCGATCAATGCGCGTCGCCCCACTCTGGTGCAACAAGGTCGGCGCTGGATTCGCCGCCACATGGCACTCGCCACTGCGGCTGCAGCTGGCATCGTAATCCTGCTGTTGACTTCGCTCACAGCAACAGGAATGATCTGGAATTCGCTGAACGCCGAAACACAACAGCGTCAGCGAGCAGAATCACTGCTCGACAAGTCCGAAGGACTACGGCTGATCGCAAATTCCGCACTGATGAAAGACGAAAACCCCGGTCTGGCGCTTTTGCTGGCGGTCAAAGGGGCGGAACTCAGTCCCGGTGTCGATGCCAATATCGCGTTGCTGAATGCTATGGGCAGTAATCATGAACTGCGAGCCTTTTCGCCGCGCAAGGAAAGTACCGAAACCATCTGTGTCAGCCCGGATGGCACACGAGCGGTTACCACAGTCTCTCGATCGTTTTTTGGCCGAGGGACCTTTCCTGCCGTAGAATCAGACTTGAAGACAGGGGAAACCCTGCATTCATTCGACGATGGAAGTGCGATCACTTCAGCAGCGTACAGTCCAAACGGAAAGCTTCTCCTGCTGACATCCGCTCCGTTGCGTAAGTCGGGGCGAGCAGCAATGAATGATAAAGCTGAAAATCAAACTCCGGAGCGAGAAGGGGTCGCAACACTTTGGGACGCACAGACCAATGCGAAAAAAAAATCCTTCAATGAAACATCGCTGGATGTTGTACTTGAAACGCAGTTCTCCCCGGATTCCAGCCGAATTGTTCTGCCCGGCAATGACCATTCAGTGAAGGTGTATTCAACGGTCAACGGACAATTGGAAATTTCTCTCAAGGGGCATACAGCAAGAATTCTTTCCACCGCGTTCAGCGTTGATGGTAAGCGGCTGATCTCAGTCTCTGAGGACAGCACGATCCGTATCTGGGATGCCGCTTCAGGGGCTGAGCAACAAAGTCTGACTATTCAAACAGACTTCAAACAAATCCCAAAAGCCGCTTTTACCGCAGAGAATCAACTCGTGATTTCGACAGCGGAAGGTACGGAACTCAGGTCTTTGGAGTCCGGAAAACGAATGAATCCGCAACACTGGCCCGATTCAGTTGCAAAGGTGAGTCGTGACGGGGGACAGATTGCTTTGTATTCAAAGTTTGGCAAGCATGTTTCAATCTGGGACTGTCGTTCACTACGCCGGACCATAGACATCGCTGAAGAAGATGGCATCGTGACGACTGCCTGGAGTGCAGACGGAAAATCACTGATGGTGGCCACCATGTCCCGAGTCATGGTTCATCTGGTTGAAGATGGAGGAGTGTTCGCAACTTTGTTGGGTCATTCCAATCTCATTGTCAACGCTGTTTTCACCCCGGATAGCGAACGAGTGGTAACGACTTCACATGACATGACTGTGCGCGTCTGGAGTGTGGACAGCGGCACGGAATCACTGACTTTACTAGAGCAGCCTGCCGCAACCATTCCGTCGTCCTGGGCTGTAAGTGCAGATTCCAAATACCTGGCGGCTGCGGAAAAGCCTGTCTGGAACTGTGAAATCCTGAACGCCGACGGTTTGACGCAGTCATCACAGTTTTCCGGGCGGGCGTCACGGGATTCCTTTGACTCGGATCGCCTTGTGACGCTCACGGATCATGAAGTGCAACTTTGGGATAGTGCCTCATCCCGAAAGGTCGCGTCATTCCAAATGATCACAGACACCATTGGCTATACCAAGACTGTTCCTGGCACTGACGTTGTGGTGATTCTTCTGGATTCCGGAAAAGCGATGCTTTGGAACACCGTCACGCAGGAACGTCGTAAGTTCAGTGACACGGACGAGTTCATCAGTAATTTCGATGTGCATCCCGACAACGGCAATGTCGTGCTGGGGATGAAAAGCGGGCGAATGATTGTCGCGTCCGCGAACAACGGGGCTATCGTTCAGACGTTCAACCATGATAACGCCGTCCTGGCTGTTAAATACAGTCCCTCTGGTTCACAGATTCTGACCGTTGATTCCAGAGAGACGACACGAATTTGGGGCAACGACCAGGCTTCTCCCACCCGCATGCTGGTTCCGGCGAACGGCGGAAAATGTAATCGGGCTGCTTTCTCTGCAGACGAAAAGACAGTCGTTGCCTGGAACGAACATGAGAAAGATCTTGTTCGTTGCTGGAGTCTGGAAACAGGTGAAATTATCAAAGAAACCACACCTATTCTGTTTCCAGCGGTGGCAATTCACCCGTCCCAGCCCATGGTGGCGATTGCGTCTCGGACCGACGGGTTGATTCTCTGGAACTGGCTCACGGGAGAACAACGTCAGATAACTGAGTCGCCCTCACAATCGCCAAATTTTCATGGAGACCGGCTGATCGCCATCGAGTCTGCTCCGGCGTTTCTTAAGAGCACTGCCACATTGATGGGATATGAGAGCCTGGCCGAATTTGCTCGCTCAGCGATCGCAATTCGGGATATAAAAACCGGGGAAATTCTCTTCCAGCGAAGTCTCAAATCGGAGCCGTGGAGCCTGAAGGTGAGCCAGACTTCCGGAAAGATGTTGTTGTCAACGAGAACCTATAACGTCGCCACAATCCGCATGGAAGATCATCAGCGGATTTCAACCGTTGGCAACCATTCGGGGCCCATTGTGTTTGTGTCATTTGTAGGCACCTCGGAGAAAATTATCTGCGCTTCGATGGATGGCGTATGTACGTTGTGGGATTTGTCAGGTCGTTTTCTGCATCGGCTCGAAGGGCACCTGCATGCAGTGATTCACGCGGAAGTCAGTCCCGACGGCTTGAGGCTTGCGACATTTGACGCTGGTGGGCTCGGACGCCTCTGGAATATCGAAGACGGAACTCAGATCATGGAACTTCCCGGTCACACGGGCTCTGTTCATAGCGTCCAATTTTCGACTTCCGGTAAGCTTCTGGTCACGGCCAGCTCTCCATCGGGAATTCGCATTTGGGATCTGATCACGCGCATAGTGAAAACCATTGCGATCGAAGGTGACGTATTGCAGGCGGAATTGTCGCCAGACGAAGTTCAGCTCATGGTGGTTGCCGGCAAGGCATCAATCGAGAGCGGAAACAAGAACACTCAGTTTCCTGGCGGTCAGGCAGTGCTCATCAGCCGGCAGACCGGCGAGAAAACGCCACTGCTTATCGAAGGAACAACAAAGTCAGGCCGTTTTAGTCCAGACGGGAAACGGGTCGCCGTCCTCTCAAAAGAAGGTGCCGTAAAACTTTTCGATACCACGCATGGACAGACCATCGAGGCCTTCAATCCGAATCGACGAACGATTTACAACATGGCCTACAGTCCGGATGGAAAGTCGCTTCTTGTCTACCACGATCGGGAACTATCGCTGTGGGATCTGCAGGATTGCACTGAACTCCTGCGAACTCCCACTATGAGCCAGGAGGAATACAGGATTTCATTCTTAACATTGCACGACTGGAAACCATTCTCTCCCGATGGTAATTGGATTATCTCCGCGACGCATACCCTACAAAAATGGCCGCGAAATCCGCTGACCGAAACGATCAAACGAATCCCGCGGCCAATGACAGAGGACGAAACAAATCGTTTCTCTGTCAATCTTCTCTCAACGTCTGAATTGCCATGAGACGAGACGATCAGCGTTTCTTCCGTGGAGCACAGCGCTGATAGCAAACAGGTCTCTTAACGACACTACTGCAACAGCGGCAGGCACCGCCAAATATCGGCGAGTTGATCTTTTCGCAAACCTTTGCGCGAGCTTTGGACAATGCCTCGCAATAAGTCCTTCCTGAGGATGTCTTGGAATAAGATCCGCCTTTTCGGCCAGTGCATTCAAATTTCACCAACCACTCCTCTGCACTGGCATAATTGCACTCTGGCGAAGATGGATTCACAGGTCCGCGGCCGTTCGACAGGGATGAACCCGATGTCCTATAGGCGTGCCCAATAGCGACGCTGGGAGGACCATCACAATTGGCAGCAAAGTGATTCTCCGCTTCCGATACGGCTGCTTCTTCCGCGCCGTCTTTGAACTCATGGTACGCCGTGCCGGTAGTCGTTGTTGTGTTGCCATCCATGCCCTTGCAAGTAACGCTCCAATCACATGCCCACGGAAGCATCAATGTGGGTGGCACCGTTTTCTCAATGGCAATAGATTCCTGAGCCATTGAAATTGCAGAGGTGGGCTGGAGCACACTTAATGATGCAGCCAGCAAAAAACGAAGGACAGAACGGCGATTCAATAGATCCATGAGCGTTCCCTTTAGTTTTGAAGCATGCGTCCGCTGGCCAGATCAAAAACTCTCCATTCCATTCGCAGGATGCAAGATCCCCGGATGAAACGAGTAACCCTCGAGAAGCCAGAATCATGCCTAAATGACTCCGCCCTGTAAGAATGGGTAACTATACCCATGCAGGCGACATGGGGATGCTAGCGTGAGGTTAAGGGCTCGGCTACTGAAAAAAACAAATTCAACACACAAATTCCGGCGAGTCAAACGGCTACTGCGGTGGCCGAGACTTGGAAGATCCTATTCCTCAGGCGGTCGGAAATGATGCTTTTCCGTCATCCAAGACGACGCTGTTCCTGTCATCCTGACCGTAGTGGAGCCTAGTGAAGGAGCTCATTTCCACCCTTGGCTGATTCCATAGAGTGAGGCCAAATGCCACCACGCGTGACACGTGAAGTACAATCGACGGGCCAGGAATTCTGCCAGCACTGCAGCGTAGTCGACCTTTCAGGGCGTGAAGGAAATCCTTCTTTACGAACGCTTTTGGCATTTCGAGGGCCAATGACTAATCTCTTGACCCGCTCCGAGTTGTAATTCGAACACACCACGGAGACGAAAACACCGCCCGCGAAAAACTCCAGACAAACGGGCACAAACGATTTGTCGATGAGCCCAAATCACTCAAGGTTTATCTCAAGGTTCGTATTTCCTGCCTCGGGAATATCAATGCTTACCCCGGAGGTCTCCGTAGAAGTAAATTTCGCAGGGACCTTTACCGCAGCCGCCGGCGGAGGCGCGAATGTTTCTTTTCCGGGTTCATCATTGGAAGGCGGCCCCACGTACTCGACAGTGATCACATGCTTGCCAACTACGGCACCATCACCTTCGGCATTTGTGCCCAGGGTAAATCGTCCTTCAGCATCGGTCACTGCTGCTGCTGGTCGTTTCCCGTCAGGAATAAACGAGACGCGATGAAAGTCCAATGGTTTCCCCTGGTACTTGATCACGCCTGCGGCAGGAACAGTCGCCTCGGAGGGTGCAACATACTCGGATGAGCTACAGCCAGAGACAAGCATGCCTGCAAGGACGACAAGCTGGGCCCCGACGAATGAAGAACGGCGCGACACGGTGGATCTTTCTCACGCATTAAGAAGGGGAAAACTGGAGGCCGGGAGCTTGCGAGTAAACGACCGCCCTTCAATGTCCTGACCAGACATCGGCAGAAACACTAAGCCTTACTTAGAATTCGCCCAGTACTTCTCCACCACCCTTGGTACCGACGGACCGCCATAGTCCAAGATCGATGTTTTCACTCACGAACCGAACCGATCCATCCGCAAGACCGACCTGAGCACCTCCAACGTGGTAGCTTCTTGCAGCAAGGTGTCCCTGTGACGTATTCCCACAATCTCGCAGTTTTGAGTTCGGAACCAATGTGTGTGAATAGAAAGTAGCTACCGTAAGGCCCCGATAGTATTGCAAACCGCGATACAGCCAGGCTGTTGTTGCTCGGTTTTCACAAATGGCTGGTGGCACAATCAAATCGTTCCCTGCGAGTGTCCCCACACTTGTCGCAACGCGAAAATCGTTCGGGGAACCTGCGGCCACGGGAGCAGTGGAGGCTCCTGTGCCGATATAAGGCCCTTTTTTGATTTCCCCAAACAATGCGGTGTTGCTGGTGCCATCCGTGATGTCCCGCATGCGGCAACTGGAATTGCGGAAGAAGATTCCTGTCGTGTTGGTATACGCCGCTTCAGACCCCATACACTGCATGTAATTGCTATGTCCAGCCCAGGAGAATCCCGGAGCACCAGGGTCACTCGGACATTGATAGGGAGGCATTGATTGCCTAATGGCCGCACTGTTTAAAGCACTCCCGTTGAGGCTAACGTTGAAGTTGAACTGCGTGTACTTGTTTCCCTGCTCAAGGAACGGCAGAAACTGTGTCTGCGGCGTTGCGTCAGTGACGTTCATGCTGCCTGGTGGAAACAGCGTATAGGTCGACTCATAGTTGTGCAGTGCGAGGGCAATCTGCTTGAGATTGTTTTTGCATTGAGTTCTGCGAGCGGCCTCGCGTGCCTGCTGCACCGCAGGCAACAGAAGTGCGATCAAGATGGCAATGATGGCAATGACCACCAGCAATTCAATTAGCGTGAAACCCCGATTCAGACAACGCATAGCAGGCTCTCTGGCAAAGGTGATGACTCGGTTCTCGGAAAATGACGCGACTCAAAGAAACGATCGTTGAAAGGTATTTGTCTAACAGCAATTCAATGGATTGCCAAGAGCGTTGACACTTGAAAATGCCATTTAACACCAGACCAAAGCAGACTGGTATACAGTCGTGCCCGAGAGACACACCCCACGAACTTCCGTATGTAGCTGTGGATTTCCCTGTGGAAACCCCGTGCAATCGCCTGTTCAGGCGGCTTTTGGGATTGGGAGGAGGGTGTTGAGACGGGATTCGGTTGGAGGATCCCGGCCACAGGTTTGAACAGCCGGTGGAAAAGGCTTTCGCCGCGATTCCACCAGATTTGCACTTCGGCCTGAAGACTGGAGAGTGTGAAGGTCGGAAGATGCAGCTTCGAAAATTCGAGCACGCTCACCAGAACTGTTCGTCATTGAGCACCGCGAAGAGTTTTGCCGCCGCGACCGGTTCGACGATCCTGAGCCGCGCTGCGAAGTGATTGTTCGTCCAATCGGCTTCCGGATGCAGCACGGACGTAACGTTAACAGTCGCACACCAGACGCACGATTTCCTGGACAAGATTATTGAACTCGAGTTCGGATTCATCGTCAGACTTCAGGAGGATGTCATCAGATTTGCATCGGGAAACGCGCGCGAGCATGCAGGCTGGTGATGAGCTTGGCGACTGGAGACGAACTGGGCAAGTCTGACGTGTTTTTAGATGGACAGCGCCATGTCTACAAAAATGCCGTGTTTTTGAATCATCAGCCAGAACTCGCTATCGTCCGGTCGTTTAATGTTGCCCCTGCATAAAGTAGCTGTCCATTTCCACGTTGAAACTGGGGTTTTGTAGTTTTGCGGTGTGTGATAGACACCGTGTATGAATGGGAAAGGTCAACAACCGAGCTACGCTGAGCTGACGTCACTGGTGGTGCAGTTAC
>Ga0335398_10004331_pt1 | contig 19789 bp, 15 predicted proteins | sample BON03_FD_205742 | JGI IMG/M metagenome (GOLD analysis project Ga0335398, IMG submission 205742) | Freshwater microbial communities from Lake Bonney liftoff mats and glacier meltwater in Antarctica - BON-03 (spades assembly) (version 2) | ecosystem: Environmental > Aquatic > Freshwater > Ice >... | reverse complement strand
TATCAGCTGTTGCTTGTGCATTGTTTGCTGCTAATAATGCTGAATCAGCAGTAGATTGTGCCGCGCCTACAGATGATTTTAATGCATCCATTTCAGCAGTGTTTGCACATGCAGTTAATAAAGCTAAAGGTAGAACGATAGCGGCTAATTTTGTCAATGATTTCATACGAATCTCCATAAGGAAAATATAAGTTTTAATATAAGTTTTTTGGTTCAACTATATTGCTAAGAACAATATATACCAATAGGCTAGCAGGTATTATTTAGGCTGTCTAATGTCCTTTAACTTAAAGCTGCAAAATACCGTGATTTATTGTTATAATGGGTCGTTTTAATAATCTCGTGATGATATTTTTGTCACAAAAACGGTGGATAAAACCGTTTCACTCGCTCTGGAAAAAACTAGTCTATGCATCCTATGCTGAATATTGCCATTCGGGCAGCCCGTAGCGCGGGCAGTATCATCGTTCGTTCTCTACAACATGTTGAACATCTTGAAGTGACGACTAAAGGTCGCAATGATTTTGTTACTGATGTTGATCGCTTAGCTGAGCAAGAGATCATTAACGCTATTAAGAAAGCCTATCCTGAGCATGCCATTTTGGCTGAAGAGTCTGGTAAACAAGGTGATAATGAAATTATGTGGGTGATTGACCCACTGGACGGTACGACTAACTTTTTACATGGCTTTCCGCATTATTGCGTGTCAATTGCAGTGATGGTGCGTGGTAAAACGGAACATGCGGTTATTTACGATCCATTACGAGATGAATTATTTTCTGCCAGCCGAGGCGGTGGCGCAAAACTTAATGACCGCCGCTTACGAGTGACTAAGAAAAAAGAATTGGCAGGCACTTTAATAGCAACGGGTTTTCCTTTCAAATATCCACAGCACTTAACGCCCTACTTAGCGACGTTTAATGCTATTTTTCCGCAAGTTGCTGATGTGCGACGTGCGGGGTCGGCAGCCTTAGACTTAGCCTATGTTGCAGCAGGACGGTTAGACGGCTATTGGGAAATTGGCCTGAAAAAATGGGATTTAGCTGCTGGCGTCTTACTTATTGAAGAAGCTGGTGGTGTTGTGACTGACTTTGCCGGGGGTGACAATTATTTCAATCAAGGTAATTTGGTTGTAGGCAACCTAGTGATTCAGCAACAAATTTTAGATAGTATTACGCCACACTTAACTGAAGAGTTAAAAAAATAACGCTTAGAGTATTTAAATATTCTTACATTTACATGCTAATAGCATTCCTTTTAATATGCAGAACTAAATATGACAATTAATCTTAGAGAAATCAGCAAGTTACGAAATATTGCTATCATCGCTCACGTCGATCACGGTAAAACAACCTTGGTTGATCAATTATTACGCCAATCGGGTACATTCAGTGACCACGAAGAACTACAAGAACGTGTGATGGATTCAAACGATCTTGAAAAAGAGCGTGGCATTACAATCTTGTCTAAAAACACAGCAATTCGTTGGAATGGCTACCACATCAATATTGTTGATACACCCGGCCATGCTGATTTTGGTGGTGAAGTAGAACGCGTATTATCGATGGTTGATTCTGTGTTGCTATTGGTTGATTCATCCGAAGGTCCAATGCCACAAACTCGTTTCGTAACTCAAAAAGCCTTAGCTTTAGGTTTGAAACCGATTGTGGTTATCAATAAAATCGACAAGCCAAGCGCTCGTCCATCATGGGTTTTAGATCAAACATTTGATTTATTTGCCAATCTTGACGCAACCGATGAGCAGTTAGATTTTGAAGTTATATACGCTTCAGGCTTGAATGGTTTTGCGGGCTTAGAAGAAACAGTGCGTGACGGCGATATGGAACCCTTGTTTCAATTAGTTGTTGATAAAGTTAAAGCACCAGATGTTGACGTCAACGGCCCTTTCCGCATGCAGGTTTCATCTATAGATTACAACAGCTATGTTGGTGTGATCGGTGTCGGCCGTATCGAACGTGGTACTGTTAAAACAAATACCCCCGTTACCGTTATTGACGTTGAAGGCAAAACACGAAATGGTCGCGTATTAACCGTAATGGGCTTTTTAGGCTTGCAACGTGAAGAAGTTCCGTTTGCTCAAGCAGGTGATATTATTGCCTTCACAGGTTTAGATCCACTTAATATATCTGATACATTGTGTGATCCATCTGCAGTCGAAGCTTTGCCACCTCTATCGGTTGATGAACCAACGGTTACGATGACATTCCAAGTTAATAATTCACCGATGGCGGGTAAAGAAGGTAAATTCGTAACAACTCGTCAAATTAAAGAACGCCTTGACCGTGAATTGATTCATAACGTAGCGTTACGAGTTGAACAACTCCCAACAGATCCTGATAAATTTCGCGTCTCAGGTCGTGGTGAATTGCATTTATCAGTGTTAATAGAAAACATGCGTCGTGAAGGTTTCGAAATGGGCGTATCACGTCCAGAAGTTATCATCCGTGAAATCGATGGCAAAAGACAAGAACCATTTGAAGCAGTAACGGCCGATGTAGAAGCTGAACATCAAGGTTCGATCATGGAAAAATTGGGTGAACGTGGTGCTCAATTAACAGACATGGTGCCAGATGGTAAAGGTCGTGTACGTTTAGACTTTATGATTCCTTCACGTGGTTTGATCGGCTTCCGTACTGAATTCTTAACGGCAACTCAAGGCACAGGCTTAATTTTCAGTGTATTTGATCATTATGCACCCGTTAAAGTGGGTGACTTTGGTAAGCGTCAAAATGGCGTACTGATTGCTAATGGTATGGGTAAAGCAGTCGGTTTCTCAATCTTTAACTTACAAGAACGTGGTCGTATGTTTATCGGTCACAATGATGACGTATATGAAGGTATGGTTATCGGTATTCACTCTCGTGACAATGACTTAGTTGTTAACCCATTAAGAGGCAAACAACTAACTAACGTACGTGCTTCAGGTACCGATGAAGCAATCAACTTAGTACCACCCATTAGAATGAGTTTGGAGCAAGCTTTAGAGTTCATCGGTGAAGATGAGTTGTTAGAAGTAACGCCAAAATCAATTCGTGTTCGTAAAAAATTATTACTTGAACATGAACGTAAAAGTGCGTCACGTGGAAAATAAGTTCTATTGAATTAAAATAATATTTAATTTAGTTAAATGTAAATAAAAAAGGGCATCCTAACATCCTAGATACAGGGTGCCCCATTTTTATGTTTGTAACTAAACTTCAAAGCAATGATTGATAAGATCTCATGATTGAAAATAAAATCGTGATTTAGTGAAGATCTAGAGAGCAGCCGCGAAGATGCGACGCCTGTACGATTAAAGGCAAGACTACTAATTAAGAAAAGGGTATTCTACTGTAGAGTACCCTTTTTTATATGTAACGAGGTTTAAAATGCGAATTCTGGTTTTAATTGCCATTGGTCTTTTACTTTATGTGATTATTGGTAATTTATTGAGAAGGAGTCGCCCATCTTCTCCACATGCAATAACTGAAAAAATGGTGAAATGTAAGCAATGTGGCTTGCATATTCTTGAGCAAGAGGCCATTCGACATGGTGATCGCTATTATTGTTCACATGAACATCTTGAGGCAGACAACTAGCCAAGATGAAGTGGGTTGGTTTCTGGGTGACATCATCTTCATCTTCCTTAGTGGTTTCATGGCGTGAGTTAACACTATTTTCTGCTTACCGAATGTTTTTGGCTACTACGTTGTTTACGGCGTTTTATTTAAAGTTACCACCGAGTTTTCTAGGTGAAGCTAATCCTATTTTGTATCTTACGATTAGCCCGTTTTATTTAATAATAGCGTTAGCGTGGTTAGTCTTAAGCTTTAATAAATGGGGGGATTTCACCTCTCAAACGCAAATTCAGCTGATCTCAGATATCATATTTATTACTTTGCTGGTTCATACCAGTGGTGGCTTACAGACCGGTTTAGGTACCCTATTAGTTGTCGTTGTGGTAGCTGGAGGTGCCTTGATCCCAGGTCGGATGTCATTTTTTATTGCAGCGATGGCGACCCTGTCAGTGTTGTTAGAAGTGAGTTACACCCAGATTACGGGCGATGGTGTAACTAAGTACAGTCACGCAGGTATGTTAGGCGCGACATTTTTTGTAACGGCGTTGTTGGCTCAGACTTTGTCACAAAAAATGAAGCTTTCTCAAGTGTTGGTTGAGCAACACGCCCAAAACGAAGCTAAATCAGCCGCCTTAAATGAACATATTATCAGTAGTATGCAAACGGGTGTGTTGGTGGTTGATGAATATGGTGTGGTGAGGCTTAGTAATCAATCTGCAAGGTCATTATTAGGCCTTAATCATGACTCAACAGGAACTTCTTTATCAGATACTGTCCCCGTATTATCTAAACAGTTAACAATGTGGAGAAATCATAACGAGGCAGGTTTTGAAACAGTTCAGATTCGATCAGACCTACCAGAGATACATGCTCGAGCAACAGTGTTAAATAATGGTGAAACGCTGATTTATCTTGATAATACTTCTGCATTAGCTCAACAAGCACAACAGCTGAAACTAGCGTCGTTGGGTCGATTGACGGCAAGTATTGCACATGAGATTCGTAATCCACTTGGCGCAATTAGTCATGCCAGTGAATTATTAGCAGAAGTGCACAATAATAATGATATAAGTACTAAATTGACTGATATTATCCAACGCCATAGTGCGAGGGTAAATGGCATTATTGAGACTATATTAGAGATGAGTCGCCGAAAAACAGTTAAGCCAACACATGTTGCTCTAGCGCCATGGCTGGTGAGATTTATAACTGAATTTTGTGAGGTCAAACATATTCAGCAACAAGATATTAAGCTGGTGATTTCTTCTTCATCGACCAGTGTAAATATGGATACTGAGCAGTTACATCAGGTCATGTGGAATCTAGTGGAAAATGCATGGCACTATTCTGATCAAGCCTCGTTGATTGGGCCGCGAGTGCAAATTGATTTGTATAATCAATTTAATGAAGTGATGCTAGATGTTAGTGACAATGGACAAGGTGTTTCAGAAAAAATGCAGCAACATTTATTTGAGCCATTTCATTCAGACCGAATAGGCGGCACAGGGTTAGGACTTTATCTAGCGCGGGAGCTATGTCAAGTAAATGGTGTTCGTTTAAATTATTTATCAGGTCAAGCAGAAAGGTGTTTTCGTATTAGCTTTCCATTTGTAAACCAAAGGACTTTACAATGAACCCACAAGCACTCATCGTTGATGATGAACCAGATATTCTTGAATTATTGACGATGACACTGTTAAGCATGTCGATTGATTGTGTGCCAGCAGAGAACTTAGCTCAAGCTGAGCAGGCATTAAAACAACAATCTTTTGATTTATGCCTAACAGATATGCGATTACCGGATGGCAATGGTTTAGATTTTGTCCAAGCCTTACAGCGACAATATCCCGATCTCCCCGTCGCGGTCATTACTGCTCACGGTAATATGGATTTAGCCGTTCAAGCCCTAAAATCAGGCGCGTTTGATTTTGTATCAAAACCACTTAAATTGAGAGTATTACGAGATTTAGTTGCGACGGCGCTTAAGTTATCACCTATGCAATCTGTCCGAAATGAGCGACGTTCACGCTACAAGCTTTTGGGTGAAACTGACATTATAAAAACCTTGCGAGGCAAAATTACAAAATTAGCCCGTAGCCAAGCTCCCGTCTATATCAGTGGTGAATCGGGTACTGGGAAGGAATTAGTTGCAAAATTGATTCATGAGCTAGGTGCACGATCAAAGCATGCATTTGTGCCGATCAACTGTGGCGCTATTCCTTCAGAATTAGTGGAAAGTGAATTGTTTGGCCATAAAAAAGGAGCATTTACTGGTGCTATTGCCGATAAACAAGGCTTGTTTCAAATAGCAAATGGCGGCACTTTATTTTTAGATGAGGTGGCAGATTTACCGCTAATGATGCAGGTAAAGCTACTAAGAGCCATTCAAGAAAAAGCAATACGACCAGTTGGTAGCCATGAAGAAATTAATGTGGATGTCCGAATTTTATCCGCAACCCACAAAAATCTAGCGGAAGGCGTCAAACAAGGCACGTTCCGAGAAGATTTATTTTATCGATTGCACGTTATCGAATTAGTGGTACCGCCATTGCGAGAGCGGCAAGCCGATATTTTATTGCTCGCGAAGCATATTTTGCATCATGTGGCGAAGAAGAACTCTATAATTGCACCTAAATTGAGTGAACAGGCAGTTATGGCATTAAATGCGTATGGCTTCCCCGGTAATGTGCGTGAATTAGAAAATATACTTGAGCGAGCATTAACGTGGGCCGAGGGCACTATCATTACTCAACAAGATTTAATGTTACCCGTGCAATTAAACCCTACCTTAGTGGTGAATAACGCGCTAGCCCAGATATCATTAAGTGTAGAAAATGACTTGGAAAGTAAACTTGAAGAGCAAGAGCGTAAATTGATTACCCAAGCATTAGAATTGACAAGATGGAATAAAACGGCAGCGGCGAAGAGATTGGGTATTACCTTTCGTGCTTTACGTTATAAGCTTAAAAAATTGAATTTAGAATAATAGATAGGGTCAGCCGAGCATCATATATTCGATTTAATGACCCAGGAAACGTCGATTGAAGACATCTTGGCTCAAGATATATTGTCTGATGAGTCAATATAGAATTGTCTTAGAGTAAATAGCAGGTCCAATTAATACCAACATAGATTTTAGTTTTATCAATAAAGCCTTTCGTTACAACTTGTTTCATTGCCGAATGAGTGCAATCACTGCTTGGGTTTTAGGCTGAACACCACGCCATAATCGAAATGATTCTGCGGCTTGTTCGACTAGCATACCTAAACCATCGATAGCTTTAGCTGCACGGTGTTGTTTTGCCCATGTGATGAATGCGGTATCGCTATCGCTGTACATCATGTCGTAGCAAATGCCATTTGGGTTGAGGATATTATCAGGCAATGGCGGTACTTGCCCATTAAGACTAGCAGCGGTGGCATTGATGATGATATCAAATGAACCAGATATGGCATCATAACTGCCAGCATCTACATCACCAAAATCGGCAAATAGCGTGCATAAATCCGTGGCTTTGATCGCTGTTCTGTTGGCAATAAAAAGTGAGGAGGGTTGATATTTAAGTAAAGGTTCAATAACGCCACGCGCCGCGCCTCCAGCACCCAGCAATAACAAGTGTTTACCTGTAAGCTCAATCTGATGGTTGTCGATGAGATCTCGACATAAACCAATACCATCAGTGTTGTCACCAGTCAGGCTACCATCGTTATTAAACATTATTGTGTTGATAGCACCTGCACGTTGGGCATGGGCACTTTTATCCGATACTAGTTGCCAAGCCTGTTCTTTAAATGGCACCGTGATATTAATACCTTTAAAACCTTCGGCTTGTAATTGTTTCAGCCCACCGACTAAATCATCAAGCGCAACTTTTCTGCTAATATAATCAAGATCTTGTCCTGTTTGTTTGGCAAATTCAGTGTGTATTAAAGGCGATTTACTGTGTTTTATTGGATTACCGATAACGGCATAATGATCGGTCATTCCTTGGTCAGCCATTGTGCTACATCTTTAGCAAAATAAGTAAGAATGCCATCGGCACCCGCGCGTTTAAAGGCCATCATGCTTTCCATTACCGTCGCTTGTTCATCGAGCCAGCCATTTTGTGCAGCGGCTTTTAACATCGCATATTCACCACTGACTTGATACGCAAAGGTGGGCTTTTGAAAGGTGTCTTTAACGCGACGTAAGATATCAAGATAAGGCATTCCAGGTTTTATCATCACCATATCTGCACCTTCATTAATATCTAGGGCGACTTCATGTAACGCTTCATCACTATTGGCGGGATCCATTTGATAGCTGTATTTATTGCCACCAGCCAAGTTACCGGCAGAGCCAACAGCATCGCGAAATGGCCCGTAAAAATGAGAGGCATATTTAGCTGAATAGGCCAATATACGAGTATGAATATGACCGTGTATTTCTAATGCTTGGCGAATCGCGCCAATGCGACCGTCCATCATGTCTGACGGTGCAACGATGTCGACGCCAGCTTCGGCATGAGATAAGGCTTGTTTGATTAACGCTGTTACTGTTTCATCATTAACTATATAGCCCGAATCATCAGTTAGGCCATCCTGCCCATGGGTAGTGAATGGATCAAGGGCGACATCAGTAATGATCCCGAGTTCAGGAAATTCCGCTTTCAGTGCGCGGACAGTGCGCTGTGCTAAACCATCTGGATTGTAAGCTTCACGCGCATCATTGGTTTTAACACTGGCAGGTGTAACAGGAAAAAGAGCCATAGCGGGAATGCCAAGTCGGTGAATAATTTCAGCCTCTTTCAACAATAGGTCAATACTTAAACGTTCTACACCAGGCATTGATGATACGGCTTCACGTTGTTGATTGCCCTCCAATACAAAACAAGGATAAATAAGATCATTGACGCTAAGATGATTCTCACGGACGAGATTACGTGAAAAAGTATCTTTTCTAAGACGTCTTGGTCGTTGAGCAGGATATCCTGATGCTGATAAATAGGGATTCACAATGGCTGCCTTTGTAATAAATTTAATATGTGCTGATTGACCAGACCATCATTTTTACAATGTCCTGACCCAAAATGTTTACTGTGCATAGCACGTAATAAGATGTGATATTACCGACTGCAAACCAAACTGTCATGGTTTTTTACATAGACTAGTGGGGTGCTTTTACGATAAAATTGGTGAGATTTATTTGGGGAGAGCATCACGTTGGCCCTATTTTTTTATCTGGTGGAGGTTCCTTTTGGTAACAAGCGCATTACTCGCTCTTGAAGACGGTACGGTTTATCACGGTGAATCGATTGGTGCTATTGGGCAATCAATCGGTGAAGTTGTATTTAATACCGCAATGACCGGCTATCAAGAGATCCTGACTGATCCTTCATACTGCCGCCAAATCGTCACACTTACTTATCCTCATATTGGTAATGTGGGCGTTAATGCCGAAGATGAAGAATCTGCAAATATCTACGCTAGTGGTTTAATTATTCGTGAGTTATCACCTGTTGTGAGTAGTTGGCGCAGTGAAGAATCATTAGATACTTATCTTGTTCGCCATAATGTTGTTGGTTTGGCTGGCATTGATACACGCTCATTAACACGTCTTCTCCGTGAAAAAGGTGCGATGAAAGGCTGTATCGTTGCAGGTGATAATATTGATGTTGATGCAGCCATTGCAGCAGCTCAGGCCTTTGAAGGCTTAAAAGACATGGATTTAGCTAAGGTTGTCAGCACTAAACAAGTGTATCAATGGGATGAACCTTGCTGGCATTTGTCAGGTGAATCACAAGCTGTTGCAGAACGTTTTCACGTAGTCGCTTACGATTTTGGTGCTAAGAGAAATATCCTAAGAATGTTAGTTGAACGCGGTTGTCGTTTAACCGTTGTGCCTGCTCAGACTTCAGCAGAAGAGGTATTAGCATTAAATCCCGATGGCGTTTTCTTGTCTAATGGTCCAGGTGATCCTGAGCCTTGTACTTACGCCATTGAAGCGATAAAAACTTTATTAGAAAAGAATTTGCCTATTTTTGGTATTTGCCTAGGTCATCAATTATTAGCCTTAGCCTGCGGTGCGAAAACAGTCAAAATGAAATTTGGTCATCATGGTGCGAATCATCCAGTGCAAGAAATGACTGCAGGATTGGTGATGATTACCAGTCAAAACCATGGTTTTGCTGTTGATGAAGCATCGCTTCCTGATACTTTAACATCAACACATATTTCATTGTTTGATGGTTCTTTACAAGGTATTCACCACAACTCTAAACCAGCATTTAGTTTTCAAGGGCACCCAGAAGCAAGTCCTGGCCCGCAAGATGCAGCTCCTTTATTTGATCATTTTATCGATCTACTTGAAACAGCGACAGGTAAGTGACTCGTATGTTTCACAAAGGCGAACCCATAATCTTGCAGTTACAAGTAATAATAAAATTTGTTCTATTCGGTTTTATGAAAAAGTTAGCGTCACCGTTTGTATTATCCTCCTCAAATCATAGCAATAAGTATGATTCTTCGGACGATAATACAAGCTGTTTAGCTATCTTTCCCCTAAAATCCGAATCCTTCATGAAATATACGAGTTAACAATGGCAAAACGTACTGATATCAAAAGCATCCTAATTTTAGGCGCAGGTCCGATTGTAATTGGACAAGCCTGCGAATTCGATTATTCTGGCGCTCAAGCGTGTAAAGCATTACGTGAGGAAGGTTATCGGGTCATTTTGGTGAACTCTAATCCAGCGACCATAATGACTGACCCTAATATGGCCGATGCGACTTACATTGAGCCAGTAACATGGCAAGCTGTGAGCAAGGTTATTGAGGCTGAACGTCCTGATGCTATTTTACCAACGATGGGCGGACAAACGGCGTTGAACTGTGCGTTGGATCTTGAGCGACATGGTGTTTTAGAAAAATTCGGCGTTGAAATGATCGGTGCTGATAGTGAAGCTATTAACAAAGCAGAAGATCGTGATTTATTCCGTGCTGCGATGAAGAAAATTGGTTTAGATATGCCAAAATCAGCTATTGCTCATGATATGGAAGAATCAATAGAAGCTCAAAAGCAATTTGGTTACCCCGTTATTATTCGCCCATCATTTACGATGGGTGGTAGTGGTGGTGGTATCGCTTATAACCAAGAAGACTTTATTGATATTTGTCAGCGTGGTTTATATCTCAGCCCAACATCTGAACTATTGATTGAAGAATCAATTATCGGCTGGAAAGAATATGAAATGGAAGTGGTTCGAGATCGTAAAGATAATTGCATTATTATTTGTTCAATTGAAAACTTTGATCCTATGGGCGTTCATACCGGTGACTCAATTACCGTTGCACCCGCTCAAACACTGACCGATAAGGAGTATCAAATTATGCGTAATGCTTCTTTGGAAGTTTTACGTGAAATCGGTGTCGATACCGGCGGATCTAACGTGCAATTTGCGGTTCAGCCCGAAACAGGACGTTTGATTATTATTGAGATGAATCCTCGCGTGTCACGTTCATCAGCATTAGCATCAAAAGCAACAGGCTTTCCAATTGCTAGAGTAGCGGCAAAATTGGCAGTAGGTTATACCCTTGATGAATTGCAAAATGACATTACGGGCGGTGCTACACCTGCTTCATTCGAACCGACGATTGACTATGTTGTTACTAAAATTCCTCGTTTCACCTTTGAGAAATTTCCTCAAGCAGAGAATCGTTTAAGTACACAAATGAAATCTGTAGGTGAAGTGATGGCTATCGGTCGTAGCTTCCAAGAATCATTACAGAAAGCATTACGTGGTTTAGAAATTGATCGTGATGGTTTAACTGAAATTACGGATTTAGAAGCCCCAGATGTCGCTGACACATTACGAAGAGAATTACGTCTGCCAGGTTCAGATCGTCTCTGGTATGTTGCTGATGCTTTCCGTTACGGTTTTAGCTATGACGAAATTCAGCAACTAACAAAAATTGATCCGTGGTTTCTAGTGCAAGTTCAAGAGCTGGTGGATATCGAAAATGGCTTGAAAGAGCAATCATTGGCTTCCATTGATGAATTGAATATGCGTGCATTGAAACGTAAAGGTTTCTCTGATTCTCGTATGGCAAAATTGTTACAAAAAACTGAAAAACAAGTGCGCAAACATCGTCACGATCTAAATGTACGCCCAGTGTATAAACGTGTTGATACCTGTGCTGCAGAGTTTGCTAGTGATACTGCGTATATGTATTCAACCTATGAGCAAGAATGTGAAGCCAATCCGACTAATCGTGACAAAATCATGATTTTGGGTGGTGGACCCAACCGTATTGGTCAAGGTATTGAGTTTGATTACTGTTGTGTTCACGCCGCATTAGCCTTGCGTGAAGATGGTTATGAAACCATTATGGTCAATTGTAATCCTGAAACAGTATCGACTGATTATGATACATCTGATCGTCTGTATTTTGAATCAGTAACCTTAGAAGATGTGCTTGAAATTGTTGATTTAGAAAAGCCAAAAGGCGTCATTGTACAATATGGTGGACAAACACCGCTTAAATTAGCGCGTGCGCTTGAAGCTTCTGGTGTGCCTATTATCGGCACTTCGCCTGATGCGATTGATCATGCCGAAGATCGAGAACGCTTCCAACAAATGGTTGAAAAACTAAACTTATTACAACCGCCAAATCGCTTAGCTTTTTCAGTTGATACGGCTGTAGCTTTAGCCTCTGAGATTGGTTATCCACTGGTGGTTCGTCCATCCTATGTATTGGGCGGCCGTGGCATGGAGATTGTTTATAACGAAGAAGAACTGAGTCGTTATATGAAAACAGCCATTCTGGTGTCAAATGATTCACCTGTGTTACTTGATCGTTTCCTTGATGATGCGATTGAAGTCGATGTTGATGCAATTTGTGATGGTAAAGATGTATTGATCGGCGGCATCATGGAACATATCGAGCAAGCTGGTGTTCATTCCGGTGACTCAGCATGTGCATTACCGACCTATAGCTTGAGTGAAGACGTTAAAGACCGTATGCGTGAACAAGTGCGTCAAATGGCCTTAGAATTAGGTGTGGTTGGTCTAATGAATACCCAATTTGCTGTGCAAGGTGACAAGATATTCATCCTTGAAGTAAATCCACGCGCTTCTCGTACAGTACCTTATGTATCGAAAGCGATTGGTGTGCCTTTAGCAAAAGTGGCGGCGCGTTGTATGGCTGGACGCAGTTTGGCAGAGCAGGGCGTGACTAAAGAAGTTATTCCTAAGTATTTCTCAGTGAAAGAAGCTGTCTTTCCGTTCATCAAATTCCAAGGTGTTGATCCCATCTTAGGCCCTGAAATGAAGTCAACGGGTGAAGTGATGGGTGTAGGTCGCACATTTGGCGAAGCCTTTGCAAAATCTCAGTTAGCGGCCAGTGTTTCATTGCCAACAGGCGGTAAGGCATTCATTAGTGTTCGTGATGTAGATAAAGCAACTATTGTTGAGATAGCTAAAGATTTAAGCACCTTAGGATTCTCAATATTGGCTACTCGTGGCACTCAAGCTGCGTTGAATGCTGGTGGTGTTGATTGTGAGCGAGTTAATAAAGTGGCTGAAGGTCAGCCGCATATCGTTGATATGATTAAAAATGATGAAATTAACTTGATTGTAAACACAACTGAAGGTCGACAATCTGTTGCAGATTCTCGTGAAATTCGACGTGCTGCATTACAACATCAAGTTAATTACACAACAACAATGGCTGCGGCGCGAGCCACTTGCCAAGCATTAAATAGTAAAGATAATGATTCGGTAAATTGCCTACAATCATTACATGGAGAATTAATCTAATGGCAGTACCTATTACATTACTCGGCTCAGATGAGTTAAAAGATGAGTTGCAACATTTAAAATATACCGCCAGACCCGAAGTTGTGGCGGCTATTTCTGAAGCGCGTGCTCATGGTGATTTGAAAGAAAATGCTGAATATCATGCGGCGAAAGAACAACAAAGTTTTATCGAAGGTCGTATCCAAGAATTGGAAGGCGTGTTGTCTAACGCACACATCATTGACACAGCAGGATTACCACGTGATGGACGTGTTGTGTTTGGCGTTACTGTTGCATTATTGAACATCGAGAACGATGATAAAGTGACTTATCAAATTGTCGGGGACTATGAATCTGATATTAAGAAAAATCGCATTTCTATTTCATCTCCGATTGCGCGTGCGTTAATAGGCAAAGAAGTAGATGATATTGCCATTGTAAAAGCGCCTAGTGGTGCGATTGAATATGAGATCGTTGCCATACATTATGAGGCACAAATAACCAGATGATATCTAACTTATTGGGTGAACGCTTATTACTGACATTGTGGGTGGGAAGTCTCCTAGCTATAGGCTACATCGCAGTTCCCATAGCGTTTGCTAACTTAGGTAATGTGATCTTAGCGGGCAATTATGCAGGCCACTTATTTTCTGCTGTGAACATGTTGGGTTTAGGGTGTGGCACAATATTACTAATCTCAAAAATCGCTGTTTACGGTAAGCAGATCTTAGGTTTTTGGCGCTTCTGGGTTGTATTGATTATGCTGCTATTAACACTCGTTTTTAATTTTTATTTACAGCCAGAAATAGAGTTAGTCAAACAAATCATTCATCTAGGTGATAATTCTGTTGTAGGCCGCTTTGATTTACTGCATTCACTAAGTAAAGATCTATATATCGTTCTAAGTTTATTAGGCTTGGCATTAGTTGTAAGTACTGATAAACCATCTAGTGAAATAGGGACTTAGGTCATATGGCTAGAAGCAAATCCAGCAATGATTGGATGAAGGAGCATTTTGAGGACCACTATGTCAAAATGGCTCAAAAAGCTGGTTACAGATCACGGGCAACATTTAAACTAGAAGAAATCGATAAAAAAGATAAGTTAATTCATCCAAAAATGGCTGTGGTAGATTTAGGATCTGCTCCCGGTGGTTGGTCCGATTATGCGCTTCGCAAGATGAATGAAAAGGGAACTGTGGTCGCTTTGGATATATTACCAATGACGCCATTAACAGGTGTTCACTTCATTCAAGGTGATTTTCGCGAAGATTCTGTGCTCGAGGAACTGACTGTCGTATTAAATGGTCAACAAATAGACCTTGTATTATCAGATATGGCCCCCAATATAACGGGTGTAGATTCTATTGATCAGCCTAGCAGTATACATTTAGTTGAACTGGCATTAGATTTTGCCTTGACCAATTTAAGTAAACAAGGCACTTTCCTAGTAAAAGTATTTCAAGGTGAAGGCTTTGATGACTATCTAAAAGCGATGCGAGATGGTTTCAAGAAAGTAGTAACAAGAAAACCAGATGCATCACGACCACGAAGCCGAGAAGTTTATTTACTTGGCCGTGGCCTAAAATAATTAAAGTTACAGAGGTAACAAACATTGAATGACATGATGAAAAATATCGTTTTATGGGTCGTCATCGCGATGGTGCTGATGTCGGTGTTCAATAATTTTGGATCCCAAAAAGCCAAACAAGGCGAAATCGATTATTCCACTTTCATATCTGAGGTGAAAAATGGTGCAGTATCGGCTGTTGATATTCAAGGTAAAACTATTACAGGAAAATTGACAGATGGCAGTGAATTTACTACTTATAGCCCAGATTATGACGCAGGTTTAATGGGTGACTTACTGAATAATGGTGTGAGTATTCAAGCTAAACCGGCCGAACAAACCAGCTTATTAATGCAGATTTTTATTTCATGGTTTCCAATGTTGTTGCTGATTGGTGTATGGATTTTCTTCATGCGTCAAATGCAAGGTGGTGGTGGTGGTAAAAACCCAATGTCTTTTGGTAAAAGTAAAGCCAAATTGTTGAGCGAAGACCAAGTTAAAGTGACGTTTAAAGATGTCGCTGGCGTAGAAGAAGCTAAAGAAGAAGTGAGTGAGTTAGTTGAGTTCTTACGTGAACCAGCCAAATTTCAAAAACTAGGTGGTAAAATCCCACGTGGTATTTTAATGATTGGCTCACCGGGTACAGGTAAAACATTACTGGCAAAAGCGATTGCTGGTGAAGCTAAAGTACCCTTCTTTACTATTTCTGGTTCGGACTTTGTTGAAATGTTTGTGGGTGTTGGTGCTTCACGTGTACGTGATATGTTTGAACAAGCTAAAAAACATGCACCTTGTATTATCTTTATCGACGAAATTGATGCAGTAGGTCGCCATCGTGGGGCTGGTGTCGGAGGTGGTAATGATGAACGTGAACAAACTTTGAACCAATTATTGGTTGAAATGGATGGTTTTGAAGGTAATGAAGGTGTAATTGTGATCGCCGCGACGAATCGTCCAGATGTATTAGATCCCGCTTTATTACGTCCAGGTCGTTTTGATCGCCAAGTTGTTGTGCCATTACCAGATATTCGTGGTCGTGAACAAATTCTCAAAGTGCACTTAGGTAAGGTGCCTGCTGCTGAAGATGTTAAAGCAGCATTGATTGCGCGTGGTACACCAGGTTTTTCAGGTGCTGATTTAGCTAACTTGGTTAATGAAGCAGCTTTATTTGCGGCTAGAACGAATAAACGTTTAGTCGAAATGGAAGATATGGAAAAAGCCAAAGACAAAATCATGATGGGTGCTGAACGTCGTTCTATGGTCATGAATGAAAAAGAAAAAGAAATGACGGCTTATCATGAAGCGGGTCACGCCATTGTTGGTCGCTTAGTACCCGATCATGATCCTGTTTATAAGGTTAGTATTATTCCTCGTGGACGAGCATTAGGCGTGACAATGTTCTTACCGACAGAAGATAAATATAGCAATAGTAAGCAGCAATTAGAAAGTCAAATTTCGACGTTGTATGGTGGCCGTATTGCAGAAGAATTAATCTATGGTGCTGATTCAGTCACTACAGGTGCATCAAACGATATTCAACGTGCAACAAAACTAGCACATGACATGGTTACTAAATGGGGCTTGTCTGACAATATGGGACCGATGTCTTATGGTGAAGATGAAGGCGAAGTATTCTTAGGCCGTTCAATCACACAGCATAAAACCGTATCTGATTTAACGGCTAAGAAAATTGACGAAGATATCCGGACACTAATTAATCGTAATTATCAACGTGCTCAAAAAATGTTAACGGATAACCTCGATAAATTACATGCTATGACGGCTTTATTAGTTAAGTATGAAACGATTGATAGTCATCAGATTGATGCCATTATGGAAGGGCGTGAGCCAGGTGTTCCGAAAGATTGGACGGATAGTTCTTCTTCAACACCACCTGAAAATTCTTCTTCTGATTCTGAAACTTCTAGTAAACCTGCGGATCAATTACATTAGGATCTAGTAATGATTCTAAATTGTGCTGGTAAGCCACTTGATTTAGCACATCCCCAGGTGATGGGGATTTTAAATGTTACACCAGATTCTTTTTCAGACGGTAGCGAATTCATCGTTGCAGATACAGCTTTGCTACAGGCTAAAAGAATGGTCGAAGAGGGAGCTGCCATCATTGATGTTGGCGGTGAGTCGACACGGCCAGGAGCTCTAGTTGTATCGGTAGAAGAAGAAATTTCACGTGTGGTACCAATAATTCAAGCGATCCATAGTGAACTAGATATTCCGATCTCAATTGATACTAGCAAGCCTGAAGTTATGCGTGCGGCCATCAAAGCAGGCGCTGGGCTGATTAATGATGTATGTGCCTTGCAAGTTGCAGGTGCGATGCAAGCGGCTGTTGATTGCAATGTTCCCGTCTGTTTAATGCATAGTCAAGGTAGTCCTCAAACGATGCAAAATGATCCTCAATATGAGGATGTAGTAACCGATGTCATTGCTTTCTTAATGGAACGGACGATAGCGTGTGAACAAGCTGGCATTGCACGAGATATGTTAATTCTTGACCCTGGTTTTGGTTTTGGCAAACGAGCCACTCACAATCTTCTACTAATGAAACATCTATCAAGGCTTATAGCGCTAGGTTTGCCAGTATTGGTAGGTGTTTCCCGTAAATCGATGATTGGTAATTTATTAAAGGTATCCGTTGAAGAACGTTTAGCGGCTAGTTTATCGTTGGCGGCAATATCGGTATGGCAGGGCGCAAAGATAATTCGCAGTCATGATGTGCGTGAAACAGTGCAAGCTATTATGATGTGTGATCATGTAATGAAGGTGAAAGGCTTTGACTGAACAAATAAGACGTTATTTTGGAACTGATGGTATCCGTGGTCGAGTGGGTGATGGTTCTATCACACCAGAATTTGTACTTAAGCTAGGCTGGGCAATAGGACATGTTTTTGCTAAAGGGCACAAAAGCAAAGTATTGATAGGTAAAGACACCCGAATTTCTGGCTATATGCTCGAATCCGCTTTGCAAGCAGGCTTATCTGCTGCGGGTGTTGATGTCTATTTATTAGGCCCAATGCCCACTCCTGCCGTTGCCTATCTAACACGTACATTTCATGCCCAAGCAGGTATCGTTATCAGTGCGTCACATAATCCTTATCAAGATAACGGCATTAAGTTCTTCTCTGGAGAAGGTACAAAATTACCTGAATCGATAGAGCTAGAAATTGAAGCTATGATGGATAAACCATTGGTGACAGTAGACTCAGCCATGCTCGGTAAAGCGCATCGTATTGATGATGCGGCAGGACGTTATATTGAGTTTTGTAAAAGTACAGTATCTTCAAAATTGGAATTTTTTAATTTGAAGCTTGTCGTTGATTGCGCACATGGTGCGACCTATCACATTGCCCCAAATGTTTTCAGAGAACTCGGTGCTGAAGTTGTAGTGATGGGGGCCGAGCCTAATGGCCTTAATATTAATAAAGACTGTGGGTCGACTGAGCCTAAACTTCTACAGGCCGCCGTTCTTGAAAATAAAGCTGATTTGGGTATTGCTCTAGATGGAGATGGCGATCGTTTAATTATGGTTGATCACCGCGGTGAACTAGTCGATGGCGACGAACTTTTATTTGTTATTGCTCGGGCTCAACAACGAGCAGGCAATAAACACCCAGTGATTGTTGGCACATTAATGTCCAACTTAGGATTAGAGCAAGCATTACAGTCCCATGATATGGCATTACACCGTGCAAAAGTCGGTGACCGCTATGTCATGGAAATGTTGAAAGAAACTGGCGCTACGGTGGGTGGTGAGGCATCTGGTCATATTATTTGTTTAGATAAGACAACAACGGGCGATGGCATTATTGCAGCACTTCAAGTCTTGGCTGAAATGCAGGAAACAGGTATTACACTGCATGAACTCAGATCTGCTGTCACAAAATTCCCCCAGCGATTAATCAATGTACGCGTTAATAAAGTGGTTAATCTATCTGATAATGATGAAGTGAATGCTGCTATTAAAGCGGTTGAAGCTAGATTAGGTAACAATGGTCGGGTTTTATTACGAGCATCTGGAACTGAACCGGTCATCAGGGTCATGGTGGAAGGACGTGATGCAGCATTAATTAATAAATTGGCCATCGAGCTAGCAGAAGTAATTGAAAGGCTGCTGTAGTGAATAATTAAAACATTTATTTCCAACTCAATATACTTAAATAATGTGAGCTTGATAAATAATATTCATATACAAGTTTGCGCTTTATAATGAAATATATCTCATAGCATAGTCATTCTAACATGAGATATCTGTTTATTGATTTGATTGCTTTATCAGAAGTGAATCGGTAACCTCAACTGTTAAATATAGATAATTAGGATGTCATCAGTGCGAAAACCGTTAGTGGCTGGAAATTGGAAAATGAACGGCACTAGTGCCAGTAATGCGCTCTTACTCAAGGGGATTTTAGCCCAGAAAAATAAATTTACGTCTGCTGATGTAGCTATTTTTCCGCCTGCTGTTTATTTACATCAAGTACAAATAGCCTTAGAACGTTCTGGATTGCTCTGGGGAACACAAAACTTGTCTCAATTTAGACAAGGGGCCTATACCGGTGAAATATCCGCCGCTATGTTGAAAGATTTTGGTTGTAAATATGTTTTAATTGGCCATTCTGAGCGGCGTTGTTTGTATGCTGAACTAGACCTAGATCAATTAGTACTCGACCATATTATTGCCGACAAATATGAAATGGCACTTACTGAAGGCGTAACGCCAATTATTTGTATTGGTGAGATGCCAGAAGAACACGCAAAAGGCCAAACAGAAGAAGTTGTTGCACGAACATTGGATATTTTGATAAATCAAAGCGGTGTTAAAGCTTTGGCGCAGACAGTGTTGGCTTA
>Ga0335398_10004327_pt1 | contig 19802 bp, 16 predicted proteins | sample BON03_FD_205742 | JGI IMG/M metagenome (GOLD analysis project Ga0335398, IMG submission 205742) | Freshwater microbial communities from Lake Bonney liftoff mats and glacier meltwater in Antarctica - BON-03 (spades assembly) (version 2) | ecosystem: Environmental > Aquatic > Freshwater > Ice >... | reverse complement strand
GAGACAGCTTAGAAAAACAACCTGCCTTGCGGACTGGACCTGGACTCCCTCCCCCATGACCGCCAAATCTGAACCTAAACTCAAACCGACTCAAAACCCTGCGTAAACACTGCATTTGTTATACGCAACACAGAATTGCACCCGCTTCAACTCAGAGGCGAGTATTCGGCGCCACCGAGAGACCGTCCCCAGCAAAGCATCGTCAAGAGATGGCAGGTTTGGGTTCTGCTTGCGGCCCACGATTCGATCAAATGCGTCTGCCCGATATGCATCCGGATGCTCATAGATACTGACGTATTCAATCTTCAACGGTTTTTGACGATTGTAGACGCGACACAGTCCATTCCGATCGGGGAAAAGGTGCCAATCGACAAGGTTGTTGTAGGAGATCCCAATGAGTGTCGTTTGTTGCGGGTACGAGAGTTGAGAAAACGGAATGCCATTGGTCAGGAACGAAATCACGGCTGTGTGATCAAGTCCATGTTCGACAAGAAGATGACCGGCTGCGTATTGTGCAGTATCTCTGTATCCGAGGATTTCGTCGCTCGGATACCAACCAGTTTGTGCTGCAAACTTGCGTAGCGACGAACGGCGATCATCGGCCGGAAGATCAACCTGGCTGAGGCGAGATAAAGTTGCCTGTACTGTGTCCACTGACTACAATCTCCAGTCAAATCTGGCGACCAAATGATGCAGTACCGGTTAAGCGGGCTCGGTGTCCGGAGAGCATCTCTCATTTTTCGCAGCGAGCCAGACGTAATTTACGACAGAAATCGTCGGCGCGAATTCCCCGCCTACCGGCCCTTCAGTTGTGTTGTAACCGTTCCCGCGATGGTCCGGAAGAGCGTCAGCTTTTTACCAACCCAGTTCGAGGAAATTCGCAGACCGTTGTTCATACGAAACGAAAAAATTGGATACGTCGTGTCGGTGGAGGTTCTGGGACCCGCGTCTGAACGCTCAAAGTAGCATCAAAAGGGCCAGAAGGGTCACGAAGCATCAAAAGCAAAGGGAAGGCAATAAGGGGACATTCTGCTTTCCCTATAAATCAATGTCCCCTTTTGCGATTCTAGCCAGCGAACGGCGGAAGGAAGAAATCCTGCCCGTTTGTTTTGTAAAAACCGTCGGCCCATGAAAAAGCCCGAAGACGATCGTGCGGATCGACTTCGGGCGGTTGATGCATAGAGTCCATCAAGGCTGCCGTGGGATGGCAACTGCGGGCAATGCTCTACTTGCCGTGGGCAGCTGCAAAACGGCGATCCACTTCTGGCCAGTTCACGAGGTTCCAGAAAGAAGTGATGTAGTCTGGACGGCGGTTTTGGTAGTTCAGGTAATAGGCATGTTCCCAAACGTCCAGACCCAGAATTGGAGTCCGACCGTCGGACAGCGGGCTGTCCTGATTGGCAGTGCTTTCGACAACCAATGTTCCATCAGCCTTGACGCTCAACCAGGCCCAACCGCTGCCAAAGCGAGTCGTTGCGGCCTTGCCGAATTGTTCCTTAAACGCGTCGAAGCTTCCGCAGGCCTTGTCAATGGCTGCGGCGAGTGCTCCCGTTGGAGTTCCGCCACCCTTTGGTGACAGAACTGTCCAGAACAAACTATGGTTGGCATGTCCGCCACCATTGTTCCGAACGGCCGTCCGGATATTTTCCGGCACAGCGGTCAGATCGGTGATCAGGTCTTCGACAGACTTGGTCGCGAGAGGTGAATCGCCGAGGGCTGTATTCACGTTGTTGATATAAGCCTGATGATGCTTGGTATGATGAATCTCCATCGTACGAGCATCAATGTGAGGCTCCAACGCATCGTAAGCGTAGGGCAAAGCGGGCAAAGTGTATGGCATGCGAGAAATCCTTCATCCAGGCAACACAGAAGATTGAGCTGGCTGAACAGTCAGCATTCAGCTTTGAAATCACCACTTCCGGTTGCCTGCATTCTAGAGTCCCGTCACTGAGGCTCAACCGAGAAGCCCAAACAATTTCCATCCGATTTCGCTGGTTGAGCACTTTGACTGTCACCGCTACACTCCGCCCGCTGCAGTTTGAACGCGGGATTGCTCCCGGTGCGTTGTCAAGAATAAACAAAGGGATGGGCAGCTGGAATGAAACGCAATGAGGCGAGGCCTTCTACGTTTTCAGTCAGCCTCTGCCAGCCTCATCCGTAAAGTTTGGTCCCCAACAAGCACGCGAGCCTCCGCGACGACTGCCTGATGTTGACTCATTGTAGCTTTGGTTCGAAAGCGGCCTGAAATGCGGTATGAACACGTTTGCATCGAAGCAGTGACCCACACGCTGCCTCCGCATGTAATCACTTCAGATGAAATCGAACAGCGTCTGGCCCCGGTTTATCAGAGGCTGGGACTTCCCGCCGGGCGGCTGGAACTGATGACCGGAATTCGCGAACGTCGCTGGTTTGATCCGGGGACATTGCCCGGATCAATCAGTATCCTGACGGCGAGGGCCGCTCTTCAGAAGTCCGGTCTGGATCCGCGTCACATCGGTGCATTGATTCATGGCTCCGTGTGCCGCGACCAAATGGAACCAGCCACCGCCGCCGGCGTTCACGCGGGGGTCGGTCTTCCGGAATCGTCGCTGGTGATGGACGTCAGCAACGCGTGTCTGGGTCTGCTGAATGGAATGTTAATTATTGCCGACCAGATTGAACTGGGAAGAATTCGCGCGGGCATCGTCGTCGGCACAGAAAGCGGAAGAGATCTTGTCGAAGGAACGATTGACAGCCTGCTGCAGGATTCCACGCTGACTCGCCAAAGCATCAAACGAGCCTTTGCATCGCTCACCATCGGCTCCGGTTCCGCCGCCATTCTTCTCTGCGATCGAAAGCTCAGTAAAACTGGACACCGCCTGCAGGGCGGCGCGTTCCTTTCAGATTCTTCGGCCCACAAACTCTGCTCCGGCGGAGTTCAGGCGGACCGACATGGCGACGGACGACCTCGGATGGAAACGGATTCCGAAGCTCTTCTGCACGCCGGAATCGCACTTGCCGAAAAAGCGTGGGCCAAAGCGCGTCAAGCGTTGCACTGGAAGAATGAAGATGTTGACCGCGTCTTTACGCATCAGGTGGGTAAACAGCACCGCACGTTGCTGATGGAACGACTGCAGCTCAAGCCAAGTCTCGATTTCCCTACTGTCGAGCTGTTGGGAAATACAGGTGCCGCCGCGCTGCCGATGGGTCTCTCCATGGGACTCGAACAGTATCCTCCTTCCTCCGGTACGAAGCTGGCTCTGCTGGGCATTGGCAGCGGCCTGAATTCTGTCATGCTGGGAGTCACCTGCGGCGGCTGATCAGAGCGGCGTTCTTGCTCGCTCTTTCTGCATTGCCTGAAGGTAAAGCGAGAACGTTCAAAGAGCTCGGCCGATCAAAAGGCTGAGCTCTTTTTTGCTCCTCCTTTGTACTTCGCCCAATCCTCCAGCGAGAACGCGGAGCGAAGAAAATCGCCTCAATCGGTTCTCTGAATTTAGTGGCCAGTTGAATCGTCGAGCATAGAACGCTTGTAGACACGATGTCGATTCGCGAATCACTGAGTTTCATTGTTGCTGTGGGCTTGTGCTGATCATTCAGAATCGTCGATGCCCTGCAGGCATGATTTTCTCGCCAGGCAAAACTTGCCCGGCAATTCTGTGCGGCCGTCTGCCCGGTTCAATTTTCAAGAACAAAATCGCAGGCTGATTGAGCGGCCTCAGGAGATCATTATGAAGCTTTTGTTAACTTTGTTGACGTTGATTGCTGTTTCGGGTTCTGCCATTGCGGAACGCTATGCGGTTCGGCACTCAGCACGTCGTAATACGTCCTGCAATTCTTCCGCTGTGACTCGACAGCACGCCACCGTGGTTCACAGGCGAGCCATGACGACGTCTGCGGTGCCCATCCGAAAGGACGCTAACATCGTCGATACCGCTGTCAGCGCCGGCTCCTTCAAGACCCTCGTTGCCGCCGTGAAGGCCGCGGGTCTTGTGGAAACATTGAAGGGAAAAGGTCCGTTCACAGTATTTGCTCCAACGGACGAAGCATTCGCCAAGCTTCCAGAGGGCACAGTCGCCAACCTGCTGAAGCCAGAAAATAAGGATCAGCTGGTTGCCGTTCTGACCTATCATGTCGTGGCCGGTAAGGTCATGGCGGCTGATGTTGTGAAGCTGAAGTCTGCAAAGACAGTTCAGGGTCAGGAAGTCGCTATTAAGGTTGCGGGCGGCAAAGTCACCGTCGACGCGGCCAATGTCGTGAAGACTGACATCGCCTGCAGCAACGGCGTGATTCATGTGATCGACAGCGTGATTTTGCCAAAGGCTGAAACGCCGGAAGCATTGGACATCGTCGACACTGCCGTCAAGGCTGGGAGCTTCAAGACACTCGTTGCAGCCGTGAAGGCCGCCGGTCTCGTGGAAACGTTGAAGGGCAAAGGTCCATTCACCGTTTTCGCTCCAACGGATGAAGCGTTCGCCAAGCTTCCAGAGGGAACAGTGGCCGACCTGCTGAAGCCAGAGAACAAAGAAAAACTCGTGGCAATCCTGACGTACCACGTTGTGCCAGGCAAATTGATGGCCGCTGACGTTTTGGCTTCTGCCGATCTGAAGACCGTCAACGGGAAGTCGGCCGAAATCACTTCTGAAGGCGGTGCAAAAATCGCCGGGGCTTCGATCGTCGCCACTGACATCGAATGTGCCAACGGCGTCGTCCATGTGATTGACTCTGTTATTCTGCCGTAATGATCTGGACCTTTGCTTTAACACCCAAAGCCCGTCGCCATCCAGGCGGCGGGCTTTGTTCGTTTCAACCTCAACCTTCTGACGTTACACCAGACCCTGATCCACGAAATTACGCGCTTCGCCACTTTATTTGCCAACCGCCAGTTGGATACATATTGGACGCTAACTTCGCTCCGGGAAGTCCGCCGTTAGTGGTTGGCGTTCAGAAGACCGTTGCCGGGCTTCCACAGGACGTCTGTCCGGCCGTTCTCGTTTGCTACGCGAGCCATGACGAACAGAAGGTCCGAAAGGCGGTTTAGGGAGATCAGCAGTAACGGATTGATCTGTGTTTTTTGATGCAGTCGCAGGGCGTCGACTTCCGCTCGCCTGCAGATGCTGCGAGCCATGTGCAGAGCGGCCGCAGCGGGATGTCCACCAGGAAGGACGAAGCTGTTCAGCGGTTGCAGAGTTCCACAGAAATGGTCAATCAGCCGCTCCAGTTTCTCCACATGATCCTGCGTGATTCTGGCTGGCAGCGGATCTGCGCCGCTAATCGGAAGTGGCACGCAGAGGTCGGCACCCAGATCAAAAAGGAACTGTTGCAGGGCCGTCAAAATGCCACCCATTTCAGGCAATGGCCCGGCGGCGAGGGCAACGCCGATAGCGCAATTTGTCTCATCGACCGAACCGCCGGCAACAATCCGCAAATCCAGTTTAGAAACGCGTTCACCGCTGCCAACGCCCGTCTCGCCATGGTCGCCACTGCGTGTGTAAATTCGATCAATATGGACCATGAAGTTTCTTTGCTGCAGTTTGCTGATCGGGGTTTGGGAAGACGGCCTTTGCCGTGCGACTTTAGGCAGCTCGATGAAACCTGCAAGCGGGGTGGGCTGACTTTCGCCCTGGCAAGGCTGAAAAAAGCCTCTTGGTTAGAAAATTCCAACATTGAACGCGAGCCGAAAAAGATCGAAAACCTGTTGGGGCTCAGGGAACCACATGGACCATCATCAGATCGTGTGTTTCGCCAAGCCAGTTCGTGTGGCCAACGATGATGATCTTGCTGCCGGAACGCAGGAGGCTGTTTTTTTGTCCCCATGTGATGACAAACTTAAGCAGCGCTTCGGCCGAATGCTGAACAGCTCGGTTCAGAACCGAAGTCACGCCCCAGTACAGACACATTCTGCGGGCCACATCGTCACGATCGGTGAGAGCCAGAATGGGAACCTTGCCTCGCATGCGTGACAGGGCAAGAGCCGTCCTGCCGGTCACGGTCGCCACCACGATCAGGTCGGCCTGCAGGTATTCAGCGGCGGCGATGGTTCCGCGAGTCACAGCTTCTGTGATCGGTCGTGCGCGGCGTGTTTCATCATCGCGAAGGGAACCCGGATTCGCAGCGACCACCAGCGTTTCCGCTTCCACGGCAATTCGGTCCATCATGCGAACGCATTGCAACGGATGCGCGCCGATGGCTGTTTCACCAGACAGCATGACGGCATCCGTTCCGTCGATCACAGCGTTTGCGACATCGGTCACTTCCGCTCGAGTTGGCAGCTCATTCGTCTGCATGCTGTCGAGCATCTGTGTGGCGGTGATCACAGGGATTCGCAATTCATTGCAGCGGCGAATAATCAGCTTCTGCAGAATGGGGACTTTGCTGATTTCCGCTTCGACCCCCAAATCACCGCGGGCCACCATGACGGCATCGGTCGCATCAAGAATGTTTTCGAGATCCGAGATGGCTTCCGTCTTTTCAATCTTTGCAACAATAAGCGGGACAACTTTCGGATGATGAGCCTCGATCAATCGATGGAGATCGCGAATGTCCTCAGCCTGACGCACGAAACTCAGGCCGATAAAATCGAGCTGGTTCTGCAGAGCCCACTCAAGATCCCTGCGATCCTTTTCTGTCACGCTCGGCGTACTCAAAGCAACTCCGGGGAGGTTTACGCCCTGACGACTGCGAATCTTTCCGGCCTGAATGACAAGGCAGCGAATCCACTCGGCGGCCGAATCTTTCTCCAGCACAACCATGCCGACCGTTCCGTCGGCGAGCAGAATGCGGTCGCCGGGTTTCACATCATCAACCAACGGCTCATAGGTACACGTCAGGTCGGTGACAACATCAGATGCTGTCCCGCGGACAAAGCGAAATTCTGCACCTTCGTTGCACTGAACCTCTCCTCCGATGATTTCACCAAGACGAATCTTGGGACCGGAGAGGTCCCCAAGGATTCCTACAGGACACTCGAGCTCGGCAGAGATCTGGCGAATCTTTCGAACCAGTTCTGATAACCAGGTATGACTTCCATGCGCGAAGTTGAGCCGAAAAATATCCACACCGGAAACGACAAGCTCTCTCAGCATCTCCGTGGATTCACTGGCCGGACCGACTGTGGCGATGATTCTTGTCTTCACAAGTTTCTGGCGATTGAGGGCTCGACTGGCTGACGGAGAAGGAGTAACCATGGGACGCTTTCTGTGAACCGGCCAGAGCGGCAATCACTGCTGCTCTGTCAACAATGAAACGAATGGCGGCTCGCAAAAAAGGTCAGGACCAATAGTTCGCAGCACCCTTCGGGCCGTTTGGCTATTGATTCCTGACCCCTTTACTGACTGAGACTTCACAAAGGTGCGAGAAGACGCCGTATAAGAATTCAGAGATGAACAGGAATAAAACGTTGCTGTTCGTCTGGCCCCGGAGAATCGGGAGGTTCTATCCACGGAATTGCCTGAGCACAACGTGCGTATTCCTGGACGACTGTCTTGAACCGTCGAGACAGCTGGATCAGAACATCTCGTTCTGTGTACCCGTCAGCGGCGATGCCTGCCAGATTTGCAATCCGTCCGCGCAGTTTTGAACTGTCTGCGATCGGTGACAGAATCACGACACAGTTATAAACGGGGACGGACCCCGGTCCTCCTCCACATGTGGAGTCGGAAAGTTGTGGTAAAGAATCTGAAGGCATTCTGACAACCCTGTTCTGCGAATCTGTTGACGGCAAGAACGGTCGTGCGAAAAAAAAATCCACGGAGACCGCTGCGCGCAGCAAAAATGCCGAGCGACTCAAGGGTATCGAATCGCTCGGCAGAGGAACAGAGAAGACGAAGAGGGAGGGCCTGCGTAAAAGATGTGAACACGCAGCTTTGAATCAGTCAGTGGAAATCTTAGTAGGTCGAAAGAGTGTCCATCATCACCAACTGCTGACCACCCTGAGGAGCGTAGCCGGCGACCTGTGGTGCCAGGAATGCAGACTGTGAAATGCCAGGATTGTAAAGTCCGGCAGATGGATAGCGCGGAGCCATGCCGGCACCCGTCTGACATGGAGAACAGCCACCGCCGCCACCATACGGAGCGTAGCCGCCACCACCGCCGCCACAGCCATGGCCGAGCAGACAGCATCCACTTAACGAGCTAACCATGAGCAGGCCAGCACAAAAGCCAGTAAAACGAGACATCAGAGAGCCTCCGGGAAGTCACCGAGAAATCGGTGACAGGGCGGGATGTTGAATGCGCGATTCCCTGGAGATCAATCGGTGGTTTGTGGAATGCGGTGTTCCTGATCCAACCACAAATCAAGTAAGGAAAAATCGACAGACATTCGAGAGGAGAGAACGAGAGGAGATTTGAACTGCAGGAACCACAGTTCGAGTGAGCGGAAGTTAGAAGAAACCGGCAGAACACGTCAATAGCTGTTTCTGCACGCAAAAACGGCGTTTTTCAGATTTTCAGGGCGGATGAAAAACTTTTTTTGGAAAGATGGACTCAAGTTCTTCAACACGGCGGTTGTCGACGCGTGGATGCTGGATCAAGACCCCATCACGATTTTTCGTCAACGATTTGAGGGCTTATGGCTCGCCATGTTCGGCCAGAACCGTCGCCATCCGGATGGCTTCGATCATTCCGTTCGGATCGGCTGGAAGTGCTGGCTGCCACGCACGATCAAACGCAGTTCCATGGGTTGGACTTGTTCTGATAATCGGCAGGCCAAGTGTAATATTGACAGCCGTATCGAAACCGATCAGCTTCACCGGGATGTGACCCTGATCGTGGTACATTGCAACGACACCGTCGAATTCGCCAGCGATGGCTCGCCGAATTAAAGTATCTACCGGCAGCGGGCCGGTGACATTGGGCAGAGTCTTCTGGCATCGCAGCACCGCGGGCTCGATGAGTCGCTCTTCCTCGTCGCCAAAGAGTCCGTGCTCACTTCCGTGAGGATTTAAAGCGCAAACCGCGATCGCCTGTCGTTCGCACTGAATCGACTGAAGGAAACGGGCCATCAAATGCACTTTGTCCACGATCGCCTCTTCGCTCAGCGACAGTGGAACACTGCGGATAGAAGTATGCAGCGTCACGTGGGCAATGCTCAGTCCGCATTTGGCGTTCAGCAGCGGCGGCAGTGGTTGAGTGTTCGGCCGAATCATCGCTCGCCATCTGGCAATTGCGGATTCGGGCAAATGCAGCATCATGGCGAAGTCCTGAACCCCGCAATGCTCAGCAAGGATCTCGGTGTGGCCTGGAAAAGGATGTCCTGCCAGGTGCAGCGATTCTTTATTAAGCGGTGCAGTCGCGATGGCATCCACCTCGCCACTGCGAGCCAGTTGAATGGCGGCAGTCAGATATTGATAAGCAGCGTCACCGGCGATTGCGCTGATCCGACCCCGAGGAGCAGACAGCACTTCATCTCCGCACGGGTTTAAGCAGGGATAGTGCCCAGCTTCAAGAATTCGCAAAATGTGCTCACGGTTTTTTTCGCGATCTCGCGTTATTGCATCAACCACCTTCAATGGCAGAGCATGCCCGGTCAGCGCAGAAGCCTGCTGAAAGATTTTGGGATGACCGACCAGCAATGGGCTGAATGTCTTCCGCAGATTTGGATCCGTCACGGCACGCACAATGATCTCCGGACCGATCCCGGACACATCACCTGCAGTAATGGCGACCAGACACTGATGTTTCATAGCATTTTCCCGTCCCTGAAAATTTCTCGCGGGGAGATCCTTCACTTCGCTCCGCTACTTTCAGGACGACAGGTTTCAGGACGACAGGTTTCAGGACGACAGGTTTCAGGACGACAGGCAAAGCCGCGTTGGGCTCTGTCAGGCAGGTCTCTTCCGACCTATTCGCCGGCGTCGGACCGGACTTCCAGTTGGTCGCGATGGTGAAAGAGTCGCTTCAGGCGATCCTGGGAGTACAGTCGGATGATGACTTTCTTGTACCGCAGGCGTCCGAGTTCGTCGTAGTCCATGTTTTCCGCAATTTTGGGAACCGCAAGGCCCGCGTAGAGGGCCGCAAAGGTTTCCGGGTCGACTCCCCGGCCTTCTTCGAGATCTTTTTCGGCATCAATTCCGCCTACTGACGCGGCGAAATAATTCATTCCGCCATACGCCGCCGTGCTCTGGCCGCCGGCAACGTAGAGATTATTCAGTTCGCGAACGCCCTTGTACGATTTGCGATAGGCCTCCAGAATATCCCTCGAATACTTTGGATCGTCGTCTTCCTGCGTGGCCTGAATCTGCTGTGGCAACTGCCCACAAAAGGTTCCGGCAGCATATCCCGCAAGAAAGACAACAAAACTGCCTGCAACTGCACTGAACCTGCGCATATCAACGTTCCCTGGGAAATCACGCATCTTTGAACATCAAGAACGTCAGATATAAGGCACTTCAGCACTCATCGCAAGCGCCGAAATGGTGCTGCTCAACCCGATTCCTCAGGCGGCGCGTCGTTCCTGAGTGGCGGAATTGTCAGCAGAACGAACTGAGTTCATAGGAATTGTGGGCCGCTGAGTGCGAATCTGCTGACCAGCCGGACCCAGTTTGAAGCTCAGAGTTGCAATCACGCCGCAAACTCCCATGGCAGCAAAACAACCAAGAATGGCCATTTGATCGTGAGAAAATATGCTTGAAAGATCCATGCGAAATCCTGTCTGAATTCAAACCATCTGCTGTTTCTCGCCGTGCCTCATCGGCAAAACCTGCTCGTTGTTTTTTCGGCGAAGGGCAGCAGAACTCTTCAAGCAGCCCCTGCGACGGGCGTTATGTTCTCAGACCTGCAGCGCAAGCTCAGCAGATTTGCCGAACGCGGGGTCTGGGTAATATTGTTTTTCGCCCAAGAGAACGGGGAAAACCCTAATGCGCGTCAAACCAGTAAAAGAATGACGCTCACAACGAACCTGACGTTCCAAAGTGACTCTGATCATTGAATCGTGCAGGAGTGTTGTGAGCATCTCGACGATGCTTACGAAGCGAGGGGTCCTGATTAATTGGCGGACGATTTAATGAGGTTACGTATGAGAAGACAGATGAAGCGGCCAGGAGTTCCGGCACATCGTCATCCCATACCTTTGGGGTTCAGGATGGCTGCCGCCACGATTTTGGGTCGTGCGCACGCCGAACGTCTGTCTCGCGGTTTTCTAATTCTCCTGCTGTCTGTGACGCTGTGCGGTGGATGTGGCGATCAGCGAAAGCAGGCTCGTTCCCTTGTTCAATCCGCGTTGCAGCAACAGCAGTCCGGCCGCCACAAGGACGCAGTTCAGAATCTTGCACGAGCCATCGCGCTCGATCCTCAGTTGAGCGAAGCGTGGTACTTGCGCGGACTCAGCTACGCAGCCATTAAAGATTTCAAGCAATCCGCAGATGATCTTCAGACCGCCGTGCATCTCAATCCTGCCTGGGCTGAAGCCTGGCTGGCTCTGGGTGTGACTCAGCGATCTCTCGGCGAGACAGCTCTGGCTGTGAAATCATTCTCGGAAGCGATACGCCACAATCCGCGTCTGACGGCGGCCTCGTTCGACCGAGCCTGCGCGTTCGCCGAGCTGGATCAGATCAACGAGTCCGTTTTGGATCTCGAGGAAGTTCTGAAGCTCGACCCTGGCCACGACGGCGCTTCGATGCTGCATGCCAAATCCATTATGGAGACTCGACCGGCTAATGCGGTGATTGATTTAAGTCATCTGATTCGACGCAATCCTCGCAACGCCGAAGCGTGGCTGCTGCGAGGAATTGCTCGCCAGATGGCGGGGGATTCTGATCATGCGTTGGCCGATCTGAATATCGCCTGTCGGTTGCAGACCATCGACTATCGGCCATGGCTTGAACGAGGCCGCATTCTTTTGCAACTGGGCCGCGCCGAAGATGCCGTGAGTGATCTTTCCGCCGCAGTGAAGCTGGGTGTGACCGAACCGGACTGCCATTACGCTCTTGCCAGAGCACTCGACGCTGCTGGAAAAACGGCCGAAGCGGAATCCAGCCTGAATACGGCTCTCACAGTGAATCCAGGCCACGCCGATTCACTCTTCGCGCGGGCCGGCTTTGCGGCGCGTCGTGGTGATCATCAAAAGGCGTTGGCCGATTTGTCACTGGTGTCGCTGTCGACGGGTGCGGATGTGGATGACGCCGCTCTGGAACGTCGTGTCATCCTGGAAAAATGCCGAGCGTTGGGCGAGATGGGTCAACAGGAAGAGGCCACTCAGCAGCTGGCCGCGTATCTGGCGGAAAGTCCATCTGATGCGGATGTGCTGCAGTTGCGTGCCGAGATTCTTCTGAAGCTGAATCGATCTGAAGAAGCGATCGCAGATTTCACGCGACTGATTGCTCTTCATCCGTCGCGATATCTCTACGTGTTCCAGCGCGGCAAACTGAACGCTGCTGCAAACCAACTGGATGAAGCCGTCGCGGATTTCTCGCAGGTAATTCAGATACAGCCGGGGTCTCTGGACGCCCGAGCCGAGCGTGCTCGGGTTTACGAACAGAAAGAAAATTATCAGCTGGCCGTGACGGATCTGACAGCCGCTTTGAAGATTGATTCATCACGAGTCGACCTGTTGCGTCACAGAGCAACCCTGTTCGAACGGCTGGGGGAATCCGATGCTGCCGTTTCGGACTGGCAGCATGTTCTGGGGATTGAGCCGAATGACGAAACGGCTCTGCGGCGTGTTGTCGCCAACCTTCGGAAGGAACAGGATCTTTCCAAAGCTGTTGAATTGCTGGGTCGCTTGAGTTCTTCGCAACCCAATTCCATCCCTGCTTCTTTAGTTCTGCTGCGAAGTCAGTTGCAACTGGAAAGCGGCGACGCCAAGGCGGCTGCCGAAAGTCTGCTGACGCTTCGTCCCGAAGATAAGCACTCTGTCGCGGCCGACACTCTACGAGCAAAAATCGAGATTGCCGGCGAACAGTATGCGTCAGCACTTGAGGCTTTGAGTCGTATCCCCGAAGAGAAAGCGACTGCCGACGTTTATTGCGTGCGAGGCTCCGCGTATCTTTCTCTGGGGAAGCTCAAGGAAGCAGAGGCGGCCTTGACCAGCAGTCTGAAGCTTGATGTTGAGGGAGAAGAGGCGTTGTGGCTTCGAGCGACCGTGTATGAAAAACTGGAAGACTGGAAGCAGGCGTTTGCCGACGCCAGTGAGATTCTGCAACGGACGCCTGATGACGCATCGGCCCTGCGGTTACGAGGCGTCAGTCAGTATCACCAGCGACACTTCAACGATGCGATTGAGGACCTTGATCATGTCGTCGTGCGGAGTCACGATACTGTGGATCTCCAGTGGATGCGATCACAGTGCTTCATGGCTCTGGACCAGAAATTTCGGGGCCGCGAAGAACTGAATCTGCTGCTTTCGGCCGATCCGAATCATGTCGAAGCGCGTATGATGCGGGCTGGTCTGGCGGAGGAAAGTGGTGAGTTCGCAGTAGCGGTCGAAGATCTGTCGTCGTTGATTGCGCTTCAACCTTCGAATCTCGACACCATCATGCTTCGTGGTTTTCTGCAGCATCGTCGCGGTGAGTACGAAGAAGCGATCAAGGATTTTAGTCGCGTTCTGGAGCTGAAGCCTGACTATGCGGAAGGCTATTATCGTCGCGGTCTGGCGAAAAATCTGTTGTCGCAGTCGGAACCCGCGCTCGAGGACATTCAGGCCAGTCTGGACCTGAATCCTGAACTCGCGGATGCGCACTATGTGAAAGGCAACATTAAGGCCAGCCAGGGGAAAATTCAGGAGGCGATGGAGTCATATGACCAGGCAGTGACGGTCAGTCCGTCTCACGCGGCCGCCTGGTATAACCGCGGCAATCTGCTGTTCAACGAAGAGAAACTGGAAGAGGCTGTGGCATCGTGGACAAAGGCTGTGGAGTTGCAGCAGAATCTGTTTCGAGCCTACAACAACCGGGCTGCGGCTCTGGTGAAACTCAACCGCAGTCAAGAAGCGGTTCTTGATTACGAAAAGGCATTGGAGCTGAGTCCGGGATTTGCCCGTGCGTGGGATAACTATGCGTGGCTGCTGGCGATCAGTGACGATCCAGAAATTCGAGATACGACGCGGGCTGTTTTCATGGCTAAAAAGGCGTGCGAGCTGACCGATTATAAAGACTGGAACTGTATGAGCACGCTCGCCGCTGCCTATGCCGAGGCCGGAGACATTGAACAGGCCGTCGTTTGGGCTCGCAAGTGCAGAGAAGTGGCTCCGTCTGATCAGCAGGAGGACATCGAACAACTGGTGCGAACCTATGAGAGCAGCCGGACAAAAGCCAGTTCCTCAGCGTCGCGTGGTAGCGCAAAACAACGGCAATAATCGACGCCGACTCAATGGTGCTCCCTTTCTGAGCCGCAAGGCGCTAGCCCAATGTTAGTCACGTTGTAGCGGAAGGCGCGAAGCGTTTCGGTTGTTCGCCTGATAAGCCAGCATGCCGAAAGCCTTGGCGGCATCCGCTACAAATCGACTGCCATTGGGCTGTCGCTGCCGAGCGGACTGATGTCAAGGCCTTTCGAAGGAAAGGCATTGCAGTTCCTGTTGCGGACGGAAAAACATCCCCTGGATGCCGGTTTCAGGCATGGAAACTCAGTCAACTGTGGCGGTGGTTCGGAAGCTGTGGTAGATTTGAGTCCGGAGTTTCCATCAATCCGCAGGATTTGTGAGCTCAATCGGACGATTCAGGACGCATTCTTTCACCAGCAGCGTTTCTGAGTCTGCAGTCGTGTTCACTTCAGTCAGCGAAGGCATCCGCAACGATGAACGATCGGGAAAAAGGGGCTCAGGATTGGTACCGTAAAGGTACGGAAGCGATGAATCACAAAAGCTGGGACTACGCGGTTGAGTGTTTTACTAACTGCGTGCGTCTGATGCCCGAACATCTTGTGTATCGCCAGGCTAAGCACGGTTGTCTTCGCAAACAATTTGGTGACAACGGCTCCGGCGCAAAAATGTCGGGAATGCGTCTGATGGGAGTGAAGGGCCGGCTGAAAAAATCCAGGATGCAAAAAGACTGGAAGAACGTTGAAGCCACGGCAGAAGAAGGATTGCTGACCAATCCCTGGGACCCGCACCTGTGGTTTGATCTAGGCGACTCGTGCGCCCAGCAGCAGAATTTCAATGTCGCCCGGTACGCGTTTGAGCGGGCCGTTGAGTACGACAAAGACAATGTGGATTTTAATCGACGTCTCGGCAACTTCCTGTTCGAACAACGCGACTACAAGGCCGCTCGCCAGTATTTTGAAAGACTCTACAAGCTCGTTCCAACCGACGGGGAAGCTCGCACCATGATGAGCCGCTGCGATGCTGAATTGACGATGACCAAAGGTTACAACGAAGCCGAAAATACTCGCGACGTCAAAGTCGAACAGCCCGCCGCTCAGGTCAATGCGTATGAAGTAGACCGCCAGGCTCGCAAAGGTGCTCCTAAGACCTCCGATGCGCCGGGTGATTCTGACGAAGCCGACATGCTGCATGCGATCCGAAAAGATCCGCAGAACGTCAATCTGTATCTGAAACTGGCTCATCTTTACAAAGGCTCTCGTGAGTTCAGTAAGGCTGCGGAGCTGTTAACAAAGGCTCTTGAAATTTCCAAAGGCAATGCAGACATCAGTGAGCAGCTTCAGGAAGTTCAGCTGCTGATGATGCGGAACGATCTGGCCGAGGCCGAAGAACGGGCACGCAAGAATCCCGGCAAAGAACGACTTGTTGAAAAAGTGAAGACGCTGAAAGCCGAGCTCACGGAGAAAGAGATCGCGTTTTACTCCCACGGAGTCGAAAATAACCCGAGCGATCTGAAGAAAAAATACGAACTGGCCATGCGTCTGTTCGCCGTAAAACAGTATTCAAAGGCCATTCCCCTGCTGCAGCAGTCTGTTTCCAATCCGACGCTCAAGATTGATGCGCTGGTCCTTCTGGGCGAATGCTTTGCTCGTGACGGAAAGCTGGATCTGGCCCGTCGACAGTTTGAAAAATCTCTGGAGGGTCTGAACCATGCGGACCGCCCTGAAGCCTTCAAAACGGCCCATTACATGCTTGGCAGAATCTATGAGAAGGCCGGCAAGACTGAGCAGGCCGAGCATCATTACGGCGAAATTCTGGCGAACGATTACGAGTACAAGGATGTGCTGAAACGCATGGAAGAAATGCAGGGTGGTCAAAGCGGCGGAATCGCCGGATAGTTTGTCGTTCGAGCAAACACGGGGCGAACCTTCTGCAAACCTGATTGCAACCCAGCTTCAGCTTTGTTGCAATTCGCGTAAGCCAATCGCTGGCAGGGTATTGATTCAATCGTTTTCAAAACCCGACGCGTCAGCGAGGGATGTTCATCGCCGCCGATATTCGCTGTAGACCCCTCGCTGACGCGTCGGGTTGGGATGACCATCTGACTTTAACATTACTCAATCAACAACCCGCTTGAAGGTCGCGCACCCCAGGGTGTTGTCTGTCAATGTTGCAGAGACCTGCCTGCAATGATGCACGATGATCGGCTGTTCGGTCATCCACTGTCTTTGTTTTTTTTTGAAGAAAAAGCTGTATCGCCATGGATCCCGAGTTCCGCTCTGACTGTCATGATCTGCTGAAGCGTATCGTTCACCTTCGAGACTGTCTTTGACCTGGCTGGCAAGACGGCTCGCATCGCAGAAATCAATGACCGAATGGCCGCTACCGACTTCTGGAATGACCAGGAACGTGCACGGCAGCAAATGGACGAGCTGAGAAAGCTCAAGGGGACCGTGGGGCCGCTGCAGAAGCTTTCGGCAAGCGGCGATGATATGCAAGTCCTGATGGAATTTGCAGAAGACGACGATTCGGGTGAAAGTGAAGCAGAATTAAGGGCGCTGGTAGAACCGCTTGCGGCGGAGATTGACCGCGTCGAGCTTCAGGCCACCATGACCAATCCTGCAGACACCTGCGCAGCTTATTTGACGGTTCAGGCTGGCGAAGGCGGCACAGACTCGGCCGACTGGGCTCAGATGCTGCTGCGGATGTATGCACGTTGGGCCGAACGCAGCGGATTCAAAGTGGAAGAGATTGATATCTCACCCGCCGAAGAAGCCGGAATTCGCAATGCCACGATTTTGATCACGGGCGACTTTGTGTTCGGCTACCTGCGCGGAGAAACGGGCAATCATCGATTGATCCGCATCAGTCCCTTCGATTCGGCCGGCCGCCGCCATACAGCGTTTGCTGCTGTCGACGTTGTGCCCGAAATCGATGACGAAGTTGAGATTGATATCAACTGGGAAAAGGACATCAAAGAAGACACCTATCGTTCCAGCGGTGCGGGTGGTCAGCATGTGAATAAGACGGATTCGGCCGTCCGACTGACTCACATTCCGACGGGTGTTGTCGCAGCCTGTCAGAACGAACGCAGTCAGCATAAGAACCGAGCGACCGCTAGAAAGATGCTGACGGCAAAGCTGTATACGATTGAAATTGAAAAGCGTGAAGCCGAGATTTCGGCGCGTCGGGGCGAGAAATCCAAAATTGGCTTCGGGGGCCAGACCATTCGCAACTACGTTCTGCATCCGGACCAGTTTGTGAAGGACACTCGCACAGGCACCAAGGTTGGCAATCCGCAACCAGTACTTGACGGGGATCTGGATCAGTTTCTGGAGTCGTACCTGCGCTGGACGCTGAACGAACAAGTGGCCGCACCCACGGACCTTGAGTAGCCGCATCTCCAAAAGACGCCGACCTTGTTTGCAGGAACAAAGTCGGCGTTTTTGCTTGCGCGAACAGTTTTTCCTTGCGCGGACAGAGCGCTATCAAAAGAAAGGTGACGGGAACCAGACATGGGCATGAAGGCTATCTTCGAGCCGTGCGGCAGGTTCCGGACTTCTGCAAATGCACGCCCGATCAGATCACTGAAGATCAGTTGCGAAAATTCTTCCTGCATCTGAAGAATGACAAACAGTTCGCCAGCGGATCGCTGCGAGTCGCCTTTTCCGGTGTGAAGTTCTTCTACACTCGCACGTGCCGACGCGACTGGGACACGCTGGCTCAGATGAAGATCAAGGACGTCAAGTCGCTGCCGGAAGTGCTGACTATCGAGCAGGTCCATCAGATCATCGATTGCTGCACCAGGCAGCGGATGGCCGTGTATTTTTGGACCGTCTATTCTCTCGGACTGCGACTGGAAGAAGGATTGAATCTGCATCTCGGGGACATCGATTCGAAACGCATGATGGTACATATTCATCGTGGCAAGGGTGCAAAGGATCGTTACATTCCGCTGCCGCAATCGACGCTTATGTTGCTGCGAGCTTTCTGGAGGACACATCGTCATCCGGTGTTTGTGTTTCCGGCCGACGGACGCAACCATCGCTACGGGCGACCTGCAAAGGGGACAGGCACCGGCGCGGATCCAGTCCCCTTGGCATCGCAGGCGAAGACGCCAATGAGTCCCACTGCCGTGCAGGGCGCGATGAAGCAGATCACGAAGCACATCAACTTCGGCAAGAAGATTTCGACTCACACATTGCGTCACAGTTTTGCGACGCACTTGCTGGAAGCCGGAGTTTCGCTGCGATTGATTCAGCAGTATCTCGGTCACACGAGCTTGCAGACCACGATGATTTATCTGCATCTGACGCACACGGCGGCGGTTGATGCCCTGCGAGTGATCAACGAACTGTTTCGTCGTCCGCGACCCAACAATCCGCCCGAGGAAAACGGCGCGGTACCGGTGACGTAGGACACGGGAGCCGAAAACATCGGCGAGCGGGGGACGTGAGTCCCCTGATTTGCTGCGTGAACATGGCTCAGATCAGGGCACTTACGTACCCCGCTCGCCAGTCAGGTTCGCGTCGTTTTCAACGTCATGCCATCAGTCGCCGACTGTTTGCGGCAGCATGGCGAGGCGTTTCTTCTTCAGTACTCTGACAAGATTTCTCTGCAGCAGCGGAAAGTGCTGAGCGCCATCTCGCGCTGTCGCACGGGAGAACTTGGACACGTCATCTTCGCGTGCGGCGGCTGTCAGCGACAGCACTGGGTGGGACGGTCTTGTGGCAATCGCCACTGTCCGTCATGCCAGCATGAGAAGACTCAGAAGTGGCTGCAGAAGCAAACCGATCGCCTGTTGCCGGTGCAGCATTGTCTCGTCACGTTCACTGTGCCTGACGAGCTGCGTTCGCTGCTGCGCGCGTGTCCGAAGCAAGGCTATGACGCGATTTTCAACGCGGGTGCGGGCACGATTCAGAAACTGCTGGCGAATCCGAAATGGCTAGGCTCATCGAACGTCGGCTTCTTCGGAGTGCTCCACACGTGGGGACGAGATCCCATGATCTTTCATCCTCATGTGCACTTCGTCGTGCCGTGCGGAGGTGTCAGCGAAGACGGCACGAAATGGCTGGCAACGCCATCGACATTTCTGTTTCCCGAAGCCGTCGCCTCGCCGATTTATCGTCAGAAGTTTCGCGAGATTCTGCGAGCGGAAGATCTCGAGCGGAAGATCTCGAGAAGCATGTCGATCCGACGGTTTGGCATCGCTGGTGGGAAGTGAACGTGAAGCCCGTGAGCGATGGTCGCGCGGTACTGAAGTATCTGGCTCCGTATGTGTTTCGAGTGGCGATCAGTGACAATCGCATTCTCGAATGCACAGAGACTTCGGTGACGTTTAAGTATACGCCGTCGAAGTCGAAGACGACAAAGACACGGACTGTCGAGGGCGTGAAATTCGTGCGTGGATTTCTGCAGCACGCGCTGCCGAAGGGCTTTCGCAAAGTGCGTAAGCGTCCGGTGAACCGCATCTTGTGAGGGTTTCTATTCTGAGGGGGATTTTTTCCCGTCCTGGAATGGAGATCATAGCAATGGTGCATCGACTGCGAAGTGTTGACAAAGAAGAGTTTTGGCG